>Ga0209039_10000283_pt1 | contig 48843 bp, 33 predicted proteins | sample BogFormECP12_OM1_FD_188238 | JGI IMG/M metagenome (GOLD analysis project Ga0209039, IMG submission 188238) | Bog forest soil microbial communities from Calvert Island, British Columbia, Canada - ECP12_OM1 (SPAdes) (version 2) | ecosystem: Environmental > Aquatic > Freshwater > Wetlands > Bog ...
AACAAACCGGAAACAGAGCTAGGCCCCGTCGACTAATAAGCTCTGAGGGTCACGGCAAGGAGGCTTTAGACGCGAAGAGAAGAGAAATCAAAAAGCAAAGAGCAAAAATGAGAAAGCAAAGATGAAGGCGCGTGACACGTCGAGAGGATTCGTCTGTTCCAAAGCGATCAGCCATCAGGTATCAGCTATCCGCTATCCGCAAGACGACCGGACTTGCTTGCTGAGAGCTGATAGCTGACGGGCTTGTCTGCCCGCCGCCGCTAAATCACATTTTCCAATGACGGACGGGCCTCTTAGGCTGCATAATAGGGCTCCGTTCAAAATCAGGTCGCGGCGCGGTGCCCGACCTCACGACGGGCCTCATCGATTACATGGATAAAAGGTCGCTCACTTCAGGGGGACGATGCTAAAGGAACAAGCCAGGAAAGGACGTTCATTCTTCACTCATGCTTCATGGTTCCGGTCTCTGGCGGTCGGGGCGGGCGTGCTGGCGCTGTTGCTGGCCGCTTGCCGATCCGGGATCTTGGTGAACCTCGCTGATCGTCCGGTGGCGTTTCCTCGCGCCCCGATGGTGAGGTCGGAGTTCATCTTCACCCAAGCGCCCTTCCAGCAGTGTCACGCCTCGACGATCGTCGAACTGCCGGACGGCAGCTTGTTGGCCGCCTGGTTCGGGGGCACGCATGAGGGCGATCTGGGGGTCAATATCTGGGGAGCGCGCTGCGTGGCCGGCTCGTGGTCCTCGCCGGAGGTGCTGGCGGGCGACTCGGGAACTCCGTGCTGGAACCCGGTGCTCTTCCGCGACCGTCACGACCGCATCTGGCTTTTCTACAAGCACGGTTCGAGCCCCAAGACGTGGAAGGGCGCTTATCGAACCTCGGCCGATGGCGCCACGTGGAGCGCGGCCACCGACCTTCCCCCGGGATTTCTCGGCCCCATCAAGAACAAGCCCGTGACGCTGGCCAACGGCAACATCGTGGCCGGTAGCTCGGTCGAGACCACCTTCTCCTGGATGTGCTGGACGGAAATCAGCAGCGACGATGGAAGCACTTGGCGGCGAGAGGGACCCATCTCGATCCCGTGGCATCGTCGCGGCATCATCCAGCCGGCCTTGTGGGCCTATGCGCACGGACGCCTGAAGATGCTGGCGCGCTCCACCCTCGGCCGAATCTACGAGGCCACGTCTGACGATGGCGGCCAGACGTGGAGCGACGCCCGTCCCACCGCCCTGCCCAACCCTAACAGCGGCATCGACGCCGTGAGGATGAAAGACGGCACCATCGCGTTGGTCTACAATCACACGACGACGGGGCGCAGCCCGCTCAACATCGGCTTCTCGCGCGACAACGCGGAAACCTGGTGGAGGACGCTGACGCTCGAAGACGAGCCGGGCGAGTACTCGTACCCCGCCATCATTCAGACCCGCGACGGCCTCCTTCACATGACCTATACGTGGCAGCGCCGTCGCATTAAGCACGTGGTGATTGATCCCAGGGCCGTAAAGAATGGTGAGTTCTGAATTAGCTATCAGCCGTCAGCCATCAGCCATCAGCAAAAGGCTGGTGCTCAATGCCGATAGCTGACGGCTGAGTGCTGACAACCCAGAATTCATCGTTCGAAAAGAGGTTACTGATGAGGCTGATGAGACCTAGCAAAACTTTACTCTTGCTGTCGGTTGCCTTTCTGCCGTGTGCGCCTCTGCGGGGCGGCGACGGAAGCGGCCCGGCGGGCGAAGGCTCCGAACGGGTGGGTAAGGTTTCGTTTCCGATCTCCTGCGGCGCGGAAGCGCAGGCAACGTTCAATCAAGCCGTTGCTTGGCTGCACTCCTTCGAATACGAGGAGGCGCAGAAGGCGTTCCGGGACGTCAAGGATCCTCAATGCGCGATGGCGCACTGGGGCCTCGCCATGAGTCTTTACCATCAACTCTGGGAGCATCCCAGCGCCGACGATCTGAAAGAAGGGCGCGCCGAACTGGCAAAGGCCAAGGAGACGGGTCCGAAGACTCCGCGCGAGACCGAGTACATTGATGCCGCCGCCGCTTTTTACCAGGACTCCGACCATGACTCGGTCAAGACGGACTACCAAGCTCGGGCCACCGCCTACTGCGAGGCGATGGGGCGTTTGTACGCTCACTATCCCGACGACGTCGAAGCCGGCGCCTTCGACGCGCTTTCGCTGATCGCCTCGGAGCCGCCCGACGATCACACGCTGGCCAACCGCAAGCAGGCGATCGCGATTCTGCAGAAGCTCTTCGTCCAGGAACCGGACCATCCGGGCGTGGCCCATTACCTCATTCATGCTGCCGACGTACCGCAGTTGGCGCCGCTGGGTCTCGAGGCCGCCCGCCGTTACGCAAAGATCGCCCCGTCCTCCCCTCACGCGCTTCATATGCCTTCCCACATCTTCACGCGCCTCGGACTCTGGCAGGACTCGATCGCATCGAATATCGCCGCCGCCGCCGCCGCGCAAACGTCGATGGCCATTCATATGGGAGGCACGTCGCACGCAGCCCACGCCATGGACTTTCTCGATTACGCCTACTTGCAGATCGGGCGGGATGCCGACGCCCGGCACATGGTCGAGGAGGTGAAGGCCATCCCTGGGATCAAGCCCGATTCGCTGGCTTTCTCGGTGATTAAGTTCGAGGCCCGGTATGCGATCGAGACCCACGACTGGAAACGCGCTGCCGGTCTCGCGGCGCCCGAGGGTGCCAGCCTCGGCGTCCAGGCCATGGCCCTGTGGGCAACAGCCATGGGCGCGGCCCGTAGTGGCAATGCCGCCGCCGCGCGTCAGGCGCTGGACAAGTTCGGGGCCGTGCGCACCAAGATGCTCGCCGACCATAATGAGTACGGATCGCACCCCTACGCGACGGAATACGACGAAGCGTCCGCGTGGGTGGCCTTGGCGGAAGGCAAGAAAGACGAAGCCCTCAAGACCCTGCGCGCCACGGCAGACCGCGAGGACACAGCCGGCGTCGACGACCTGATCATGCCGGCGCGCGAGATGCTGGGCGACCTGCTGCTCGCCCTCGATTCGCCTGCGGATGCACAGCTAGCCTACGAAGCGGCGCTGAGGGAAGCGCCCAACCGTTTCGACGGCCTTTACGGCGCAGCCAAAGCCGCGCAGCTCGCCGGCCATCTGGAAGCAGCCAAGGATTACTACGCCCGGCTCGAAGCGAGCTGCGATCACTCCGGCGGCGAGCGAGCCGAGCTTCAAGAAGCCCGGACCTTTCTGACTTCGAAGCGAAGTTAACCCCGATTTCTCACCACCCACCGGTCGTAGTCTTGTAGCCCCCCTCCCAGTGCGCAATGCGGCGGTGAGGACCCCGCCGCTACAGTCTGGCGCAGATCCAGCCGATATTCATGGCGTGGGGCAAGCGACATCAGAAACCGCGCGAACACCGGCGGCGGCAGCGGTGCCGTTGTTGCAGGTTCATGACCTGACGGTCGGCTATGAAGCAGACGGCGCCATAGTGCGGGCGGTGAGCGGCGTCAGCTTCGAGTTAGCGCCCGGCGATTCGCTGGGAGTGCTGGGTGAATCGGGCTGCGGCAAAACGACCACCGCTCTCGCCATCCTGGGGATTCTGCCCGAGTCGGCGCGCGTGACCGGCGGCAGCATCCGGTTCCAGGGCCGCGATCTGTTCAAGCTCAGCGAGAGAGAGCTCCTGAAGGTGCGCGGGTCTGAGATTTCGATGATCTTTCAGGAGCCGGCGATGATGCTGAGCCCGGTAAAGCGCGCCGGCGATCAAGTGGCGGAGGTGATCCGGGCGCATTCCACAAAGAGCTGGCGCGAGTGCCGCACTGAGGCCTTGGCGCGCCTCACCGAGGTCGGCTTCAAGTCCGCGGCCAGGATCTGCGCCTCGTACCCCCATCAATTGAGCGGCGGCGAGCGGCAGCGGGTGGCGATCGCCCAAGCGTTAGCCTGCCGACCGGCGCTGGTGATCGCCGACGAGCCTACCGCGTCACTGGACGTCACCACGCAGGCAGAGATCCTGGACCTGCTGAAGGACCTGAAGGAACGCCTGGGAATCGCTCTGCTGGCGATTAGCCACGATTCGGGAGTGCTGGCGAAGCTGGCGGCGCGTGTCATGGTGATGCAACGCGGCGAGCTCGTGGAAGAGGGCACCCTCGAGCAAGTCTTCGACCAGCCGCAAAACGCTTACACCCATGGCTTGCTCGTAGCGCGGGCGTCGCCTCGCTGCGCTCAGAACAGGCTCCGCCCGCTGGCGCTGGGGCGTCCCGTCCCAGTTTTGGAAAGTACCAGCGAAGGTGCAGTGGAAGCGTGCGCGTCAGATGGAAGCGCGGGCAAGATGCCCGCGGCACAGCGGGCGGGACGCCCGCGCTACGCAGAGCCGCTGGTGAGCGTGCGCGGCCTGAGCAAAAGCTACGAGCAGCGGCGCTGGCTGAAAGCCTTCCGCATCCAGGCGCTCGACAACGTTAACCTGGAAATCCCAGCCGGCTCCACGGTAGCCCTGATGGGAGAGTCAGGCGCAGGGAAGTCTACCCTCGCCTGGTGCTTGGCGCGGCTGGAGCAGCCCGACGCGGGGGAGATCCTGTTTGCGGGCCGCGACCTGCTGAAGATGCCTCGGAGTGAACTTGTCACAGTTCGCCGGAAAATCCAACTGATCTTCCAGGACTCCGCTCAGGCCCTCAATCCACGCTTCTCCGCGGTGGAGGTGGTGAGCGAGCCGCTGGACATCCACGGCCTCGGCACCAAGGTGGAACGGCGTGAGCGCGCCTTGGAACTGATGGAGCAAGTCGGCTTGAGTACCGCCTGGGCCGGCCGTTCGCCATTCGCGTTCAGCGGCGGACAGCGGCAACGGCTGGCGATCGCGCGGGCCCTGACGCTCCAGCCGAGATTGCTGATTCTGGATGAAGCGCTCACCGGACTCGACCTGCCGATTCAGGCGGAGATCATCGATCTGCTGGTAGGACTGCAGGCCGCCCACAGCCTCACCTACCTCTACATTTCTCACGACCTCAACCTGGTGGAGCGTCTGGCCGATGAAGTGGTAGTGATGCACGAGGGCCGGATCGTGGAGCGTGCCGGCACCGTCGAGCTTTTCCGCTGCCCGCACCATCCACACACGCAGGCGCTGCTGAGCGCGAGGCTGGGGATGGAACCGGCGCTTCCGAGGGGAGCCTGAGAGGAGCCTGGGGAGCTTGATAGAGCCCAATGGCTTTGAAGATGTGAAGTAATCGCGGAGGAGGTTCCAACGCAGAGACGCAGAGGCACAGAGAAAAATGGGAAACGTCGGGAAACCCACAACATCTTCATAGTGACTTTCGTTCCCTTCTCTGCGTCTCTGCGTCTCTGTGCCTCTGTGTTTAATCTCTCACACCTTCTTGTGAAGGGGAGCTTTGCCGATGCGTTATGTCGCAACGAGACTGATTCACAGTGCGGTGCTGCTCGCCGGAGTCTCGATACTGACCTTTGTTTTCCTGCGGCTTGCTCCAGGCGACTTCTTTGCCGACCTGCGCCTGGACCCGCAGGTGTCGGCGCAGACCGTCGCCGCGCTGCGCGCCCAAGCCGGATTGGATCAGCCGCTGCCGGTGACGTACGTCCGCTGGCTGAAATCGGTGGCAAGCGGAAATCTGGGATTCTCCCTGGCCTACAACGCCCCGGTGGCCCCGCTCCTCTGGGAAAGGGCGCGGAATACCCTGCTGCTCGCGGGTGCGGCTACGCTGCTGGCCTGGCTGATCGCGATTGTGGCCGGCGTCGGGAGCGCGGCCCGGCAGCGCGGCATCGCCGACCGCCTCATCGGCGGCGGAACCTCCCTGCTGCTGGCGGCGCCGGAGCTCCTGCTCGCGCTCGGCCTGCTGGCCCTCGCAGTCCGCACCGGACGGTTTCCCACTGGCGGGATGGTCTCGCTCGGCTTCGCCGGCCTGAGCGTAACGGGAAAGATCAAGGACATCGCTCTGCACGCGGCACTGCCGGTGACGGCGCTGGTGCTGGGAACTCTGCCCGTGCTGGTGCGGCACGTGCGCGCGAGCGTTTTGGAAGCGCTGCGGGCTCCGTTTATCCAGGCGGCGCGGGCTCACGGCATACCGCGCCGGCGGCTGCTGTTGGCTTACGCGCTTCCTGCGGCAGCCAATCCACTGGCGTCCCTCTTCGGTCTCTCGGTGGCGGCTTTGCTTAGCGGGTCGCTGCTGGTGGAAGTGGTGATGAGCTGGCCCGGGATGGGCCCACTGCTTCTGGAGGCGATCCTGGCCCGCGATTTGTACGTGGTGATCGGTGCCGTCATGTTCTCCACGGTTTTCCTGGTGGCGGGAAACCTGGCGGCGGATGCACTGCTCTACGTCGTCGACCCGCGAATTCGAGTGAGGTAAGGTTCGCGCGAGGTAAGGGATGGAGAATCGCAGCAAAATCTGGCTGGCGACCGGGCTGCTCGCGCTCCTGCACGGCGCGGTGTTGGCCGCGGGCTTCGTGGCTCCGTACGACTTCGCAGCGCAGGACCGCGACCTGCCGTATGCGCCGCCCTCGCGGCTCCATTTCGTTGACGCGCAGGGGAAGTTCCACCTGCGGCCGTTTGTCTATCGATGGATGGAACAGCCGGAGGGCTCGGGGAATTACGTCGCTGATACCAGCCGGGCTTACGACGTGCATTTCCTGGTCGGCTCTCGCTCCGGAGCTCGGCGACTGTTTGGCGTGGACGAGCCGGCACGTATTTTCCTGCTGGGAACCGACGCCTACGGGCGCGACCAGCTCTCGCGGCTGCTTTACGGCGGCCGCATCTCGCTCCTGGCGGGACTGCTGGCGGCGGCACTCACGCTGGGCGTGGGACTGCTGGCAGGTGCGATCGCCGGCTATTGTGCCGGGTGGCTGGACGGAATCATCATGCGGGGCGCGGAGCTTTTCCTGGCGCTGCCGTGGCTCTATCTGCTGTTTGCCATCCGCGCCTTTCTGCCGTTGCACATCAGCCCGGCGCAGGCCTTCTTTCTGCTGGTGTCCGTGATCGGCTTGGTGGGATGGGCGCGGCCGGCGCGCCTGGTGCGCGGCGTGGTGCTGAGCGCGAAGGAACGCACCTATGTGCTGGCAGCGCGCAGCTTCGGCGGCTCCGATTTCTACCTGCTGCGCCGCCACATTTTGCCTCAGACGCTGGGCGTGCTGCTGACCCAAGCGGCGATTCTGATCCCTCAGTTCATTCTGGCCGAGGTCACGCTGTCGTTCCTGGGCCTGGGCGTGGGCGAGCCCGTGCCGAGCTGGGGCAACATGCTCGCCACCTTACAGCAATACTCGGTGCTCGCCTCGTATTGGTGGATGTTCCTGCCGGGACTGGCGTTGGTCCCGGTGTTCTGGATGTATCACAAGCTGGCGGACTCGCTGCATGGAGCGGCGTTATGAGGACAGCCATCAACTATCACCAGATCAGCCGTCAGCCATCAGCCGTCAGTTGTCAGCAAGAAAGTTCAGTTCTTGCTGATAGCTGATTGCTGAGTGCTGACAGCTCGCCGGAGGACACATGACGAACGACAAAGGACGAAGGGCAAGGGACAAACGACTGGCGAAAGGCTCAGCTCAAGCGTTGATTCTAGCGTTGCTGATCGCGTCGATGAGCGCCGCACAGTCCTCGCCACCTCCGCAGCCAGTGACGGCGGCGGAAGAGGCGATGGTCACCTCCGGCGAAGTCGGTCGCTACGGCGGCCGGCTGGTGGTAGCGGAGCGCACCGAGCCCAAGACCCTGAATCCGGTGGTCTCGGTCGACAGCACGTCGCGCGAGGTGATCGGGCGTATGACCGCCGACCTGATCCACATCAACCGGCAGTCGCTCAAGACCGAGCCGGCGCTGGCCCGATCGTGGACGGCTTCCCGCAACGGCCGTAGTTACACGTTGAAGCTTCGCCGCGGCCTGCGCTTTTCCGACGGCCATCCGCTCGATGCCGACGATGTGGTGTTTACGTTTCGCGCCTACCTCGACAAGAAAGTGAATTCGCCCCAGCGCGACCTCCTCATGGCGGGCGGGGAGCCGATTGCGGTGACCAAGCTCGACGCCGAAACGGTTCGCTTTGATCTCGCCCAGCCCTACGCGGCGGCGGAACGGCTGTTTGACGGACTTGCGATTCTTCCACGCCACCTGCTGGAGAAGACGTATCAGGAGGGAAAGCTCGGTGAGGCTTGGGGGCTCTCCACCGCGCCGGCGCTGATCGCGGGCCTTGGTCCCTTCCGGCTGAAAGACTACGTGCCTGGCCAGCGCCTGGTGCTGGAGCGTAATCCCTATTACTGGAAGCTTGACCGCAAAGGCGGCCGGTTGCCGTACCTGGATGAGATCACCTTCCTGTTCGTGGCCAGCGAAGACGCCCAGGTGATGCGATTCGAGAACGGCGAGACGGACATGGTGAGCCGCCTGAGCTCCGACAATTTTGCCGTACTCGAGAAGCAGCAGAAGCAGCGTGGCTATCGGCTGCAGGACCTCGGGCCCGGGCTCGAATACAACTTTCTCTTCTTCAACCAGAATGATGTGAGCGCCTGGGGCCTGCCACAGGTGGCCGCCAAACAGGTCTGGTTCCGCGAGCCGAAGTTCCGGCAGGCGGTGTCGGCGGCGGTCGATCGCGCGTCCATTGTGCGTCTGGTCTATCGCGGACGGGGCACGCCGCTGTGGTCGCCGGTGACTCCGGGCAACCGGCTCTGGGTGGATAGTGAGCTTCCGCACCCGCCGAGGTCGCTCGATCACGCGCGCGAGCTGCTGCGCTCGGCCGGATTCACCTGGAGAGGCGGCAGCGCCCTGCTGGACGCACGCGGCCGGGCGGTGGAGTTCACGATCGTCACCAGCGCTGGAAACACCCAGCGCAACGAGATGGCCACGCTGATCGCGAGTGATCTGAGCCAGCTTGGCATGGTGGTGCACGTAGTATCGCTGGAGTTCCGAGCCCTGCTCGACCGGTTGTTCCAATCGCACGACTATGAGGCCTGCGTCCTGGGGTTGGTCAGCGGCGATGCCGACCCCAACCCGGAAATGAACGTCTGGCTCTCGAGCGGCGGCACTCATGTCTGGCACGTCGGCGAGGCTCAGCCTGCCACGCCCTGGGAGGCGGAAATCGACCGCCTGATGAAGCAGCAACTCACCACGCTTTCATATCCCGAGAGGAAGCGTCTCTACGATCGCGTGCAGGAGCTGATCGCCGAGCAGCAGCCGATCGTCAGCCTGGCCAGTCCCAACATCCTGGTGGGTGCGAAGGAAGGGCTAGGCAACTTCCGGGCGGCGGTTCTCGACCCTTACACGCTGTGGAATGCTGAGGAACTCTTCTGGGAACGCGGCGGTTCCGGCGCTGCGGGAGGCCGGTAAGGCAGAAGGCAGTAAGCAGTAGGCAGAAGGCAGTGAAGAATTGACGATTGTCGATTGACGATTGTCGATTGACGATTGGAAGACAGACCCGGCCTGCGCCAGAGTCGACCCGGAACGGTCTTACAATCGGCAATCGGCAATCGGCAATCGTCAATTGGCAATCGTCAATTCTTCACTAGCCACTAACCACCGGCCACTAGCCACTACTGCCTACACTTCCTCCGGCACGACGTAAGGCTCGCGATAGCCGCGATCGCCGTCCCGCAGCAGGCGATTGGCCTCGTCGTCGTCAACCACCTGCTCGGTCGCGGGGTCGAACCGCAGAGTGCGGCCCAGCCGGTAAGACACGTTGGCGAGGTGGACCAGCGTGCAAGAAATGTGTCCTTCCTCAATGGGGGCAGCCAGATCCTCCTTGCGCCGGCTACGCACGCAAGCGATGAAGTTGGCGAAGTGCTGCTCCTTGCCGTGGCCACTCGGGCCCGGCGCCTGCTCCTTGCCCAGCCACGTCTTGTAGGCGTCGTAGCCGTCCATGGCCATGTAGCCCTGAGACCCGTAGAAGATGTTGCCGATGGTGTTGTGGCTGCCGGCCGAGGGGCCAAGCTTGGCTCTTGGTTTGCCTGCCGCCGCCTCGAGACCTGCGGGCGGGATGCTGCCCTCAGAGCCAAACGCCGGCGTGCCGATTTCAGCTTCGTGGTTCGCGATCCAATGCCGCACTTCGAACTCCAGCATCTTGCGCTTGCCGTTTGCCGCCTCGAACTCGAAAGAGGCATGGAGCGTGTTGGGCGTCTGCTGGTCGTCGTCAAACATGAAGTGGCCGCCGATGGCGGATACCTTGTTGGGGAACTTCACGCCCAGCCCCCAGCGCGCGACATCCATCTCGTGAATGCCCTGGTTGCCCATGTCGCCGTTGCCGGTGTCCCAGATCCAGTGCCAGTTGTAGTGGAACCGGTTGCGCGTGAACGGCTTCAAGGGCGCCGGCCCGGTCCAGAGGTCATAGTGCACACCCGCCGGCACCGACTCTTCGTTCGCGTGGCCGATGGTGTCGCGCCACTTGGTGCAGAGCCCGCGCGAAAGATAGACTTCGCCGATCGTTCCCTTGCGAATCTCCTCCATCCCCGCCACGATCCCTTGGCTGGACCGGCTCTGCGTGCCGTGGGCGACAATGCGGTTGTACTTGGCAGCGGCGCGCACCAATTGGCGTCCCTCCCACCAGTTGTGTGAGCACGGCTTCTCGCAATAGACGTCCTTCCCCGCCTGGCACCCCCAGATGGCCATCAGCGAATGCCAGTGGTTGGGCGTGGCGATGGAGATGGCGTCGATGGACTTGTCGTCGAGGAGCTTGCGCACGTCGATGTAGCGCGCCGGCTTCAGGTTCATCCCCGCCACTTGCGTCAAGCGCTGGTCGAGCACGTTTTCATCTGCGTCGCAGAAGGCGGCGATTTCCGCTTCCTTAATGCGCGAGAACTCCTTGATGTGGTCCTCGCCGCGACCGTGCAGGCCGCAGATCCCCACGCGCACGCGGTCGTTGGCGCCGAACACGCGCTCCGGATGAGTGATGAAAGTGATCCCACCGAGCGTGGTGAGGCCGGCCCCTGCCACGCCGGTTTTGAGAAAGTCACGACGAGTGATTTCAGATTTGTCAGGTTTATGGGTCATGGATAACTCCTTTTCGAAAAGTCCGCTGTCCTTGCCGGCTGCAAAACAGGTCGCTCCCCCCCACCGTCCTCCCGATGCCGGTCCGTCCCCTGCATTCGCAACTCTGTCCGCATCATATGCCCACAGCGTCCCACTTTTCAAGCAACGCGCGTCTCGTCTCAGGCGGTACGGCCGAGCGAATGGCACTCGAAGGCTGCGGCATCGTCACCCGTCTTTTCCCGCCTAACGACGCTCGCGACGGTTTTCGCGGAGAAAGGACGGGTCCGGTTTTTGCAGGTAAGCAGCGAGAACGGCGGCGAAAACAGCAGGCAGTGAGTTCGTAATCCATACCAGAGAAGCAGCCGAGACGCGATGCGACGCCAGAAGATAAGCCTCGAGCGCGCTGGCCAGGCAGTACAAAGCCACCGCCGTTCGTCGCAGCCCTACAGTAAAGAGAAAGGCGCAGCCTAGGAGGTCGCCCAAGGCAACACAGGCAAGCCAAGGGCTGGTGTGCCGTACGAGTTCCCATTCGATAAGCCCAGGAACTCCATAGAAGACGAGGAGGGCACCGATGAAAACTACGGGAACGGCAACGAGCGGATGCCGCATACAATCCAAGCGTACCATGAGGGGGAAATCGGCGTTAGTGGTCCAGACTGCGACTCTCCACGTAATGTCTCATTTCAGCTCCGAGCCCTGCACCCGCCTGACTTAAGGGTTGGAGGGGCTTGCGCTCTTGCCGCCGCTCGCGACGACGGCGACCACTGCCGCCGCGGCGCCGCCCCCAGCCAGAAGGATCCAAAGTGTTTTGCTGGAGGCAGGCGCCTGGGTCGACCCTGCCGGGACATGCGGAGCCGGCTTGTTGGTGGTGAGTTTGCCGTCCGGCAAGACATAGGCCTCCTGGCCGGGGTTGAGGTAAAGCGACTCCGGACCCTCCGAGGAGATGACGCCCACCGAGCCAAGCGTACACTGAATGTGCGCGGAACCGTCCCCCTGGCGTTCGACCGCCGCGCCTGCCTCAGCCCGGGCATCGGGGGAAACGACATAGTTGCCGACTAGAGTTTCGAAGTTCTTCACGTTGATGAAGGAGTGGAAACTCACGCTGCCTTGCTTCAACGTCATAAAGTATCCGGAGAATTCAACCTCGTTGAAGGAGACAACCGTATTCGCCGAGAAGCTCAACACGCCTTTACCCACGACGTTCAGCGTGGCGCCGCCGCTGCTGGTCCGCAGTGTGTCCCCGTAAAAGACGGTCGCCACTTGCGGCACCTTCGCGTCGTTAATATAGACCTCGCCTACCGCCGCCAAAGCGCCCACTGGGGGCCGCTCCGATTCAGACGGCGCCGCGGCCGGGGGATTCTGCGGTTGAGCGGGGGCGGCGGGCTTCTGCGTTTGGGCAGGTGCCGGCGGATTCTGCGCAGCCTGATTGCCCGCCGCTCGGGCGCTCTTCCCGGACCCAGCCGGCGACGCCGCAAGCAACAGGCTGTGGACTCCCGCCAACGACAGGAGCGCAACAGTGACCAGGATCAGTCGACGCGGACCTTGCCTCCGGGAAATGAATCGTCGAGTTTCGGGCCTTTCACCAAGGCAACGGTAAGCGGACATTATTCCCCTCCTTCGGTCGCTTGCTCATGTTAACACAGTTTCGGCGGCGCCGCGCCGACTCCCATGGCAGAAGAAAGCAACCAGCGATCAGGCACCGGCCGTCAGCCTATTAGCTTTTGTCAGCTCGTGTCAGCTCGTGCCTGAGGCGGAACAAGCTCGAATCGAGTCCCTAGAAGATTATAGATAGCTGTAAATACCCCCCCTAGCGGCCTGAGGCGTGCGCGCCGCCTGCGTTTATTTGGCACAGTGGTCAATTTGATGTAGAGCGGCTTACGCCGCCATCTGGCGAGGTAAACTCGCCGCTACAGCATCAAATCGGCCCATTACCCTCTACCCTTTATTTCTCCCCAATTGCAACTGGTTACGCTAAGGTTCACAATAGCGAGGACGACGGTTGAAAGCGATGAGATCGTGGATGACACTCTTGGGTCTGGTGGTAGTCCTCGCCATCGTCTACCTTCTCTATGCGAAGTGGGCTGGCCAGTCGGGCCCAACCTCTCGGCCGCAACAGCAGATTGATCTGGTTGGGGTCAAGAGCGACTTGCTGGCGATCGCTCAGGCAGAGAGGATGTATCTGGCCGCGAACGGCACCTACGCCAGCCTCGATCAGCTCCGGCAGGACGGATCAATGCCTTTCTCAACCACCAACCGCCGCGGCTACAATTACTCCGCCGACATCGACGACGGCCAGCATTTCAAGATCACGGCAACCCCCGCCGACCCGGCCAAAAGCGACTGGCCGGCCCTCTTCATCGATGAGACGATGCAGGTGTTTCAACCGGGCGAGCATTGAGCCGCTGAGGATTGAGTCATTAAGCTTGAACGCGGGGTTATCGATAAAAGTCGAGAGTCGAAAGTCAAAAGTCGAAAGTCAAGACCCACTTACTTCCCCTTTCGACTTTTGACTTTCGACTCTCGACTTTCTTCCGGTAAAATAGGATCAAATGGCGCCAGTAAGCAAGACGGTCTCCGCTGCCGCAGAACCCTCCAAAATGCGACCTCCGGTTGCGCGTGCCTTGGCGCTGCTGATCACCGCCCTCGCTACTTTCGGCCTTGCCCCGCCGCTGGCCGCGAAAAAAGGCCTCAACGAGGCCAGCCGCATCGAGATCATTCGCGGGATTTCCAGCGAGATCGTGGTTGCGAAAATAGCGCTGCCGCGCGGGAAGCATGGCCTTTATCTGAATTCCCAGGGTAAGATCGACGAGCAGAAGCTCGCGACCGAGATGAAAGAAAACGGCGCCGCCATCCGCGCCGGAATGCCGGTGGAGATCACCAAGATTACCTTCAAGGGGGACGACCTTCTTTTCGAGATTAATCACGGCGGCAGGAGCGGAAAGAGGTGGTACCAGCACATTGAAATGGGCGTAGGCGGCACCACCACTCCCGTCGGCCCCCAAGATGCCCCGGTGCTGGCCTACGGTTCGTACATCCTGCTGACCCTTCCATTGAATGCGCCGGCGCTGACCGCCGATCAGGTGAAGAAGATGCTCGCGCCGGTCCTCGATTTCGAGCGGCACGCCCCCACGGTGCTCTACTCCCCTTCCCTTCCACCCCAGACCAAAGCCGCGATCCAGAAACACGAAGTCCTGGTGGGCATGGACCGCGACGCCGTGCTTTCCTCCAAGGGTCCCCCGGATCGCAAGGTCCGCGAGACGCGCGACGGCGATGAGCAGGAAGACTGGATCTACGGAGCCCCGCCTCACTCGCTCTTTGTCACCTTCAGCGGCGACACCGTAATCAAGGTGAAACAATACTAACGTTGGGACGAGCGGCGCCCATCCCGCCCTCGGCAGAGGCTAGTGTTGTTGGCCTTGACAATCTTGACTGGGCGATACAGCCGCCGGAGATTTTTTTGCAAACCAAGGTGTCACACGATGCCGGCTAGATGTGGACGGCCAGCACCGGGCATGGTCCCAGTTGGATCACCCGATGGGTGGTGGAACCGAACAGCGCCAGATCCAGGCCGCTGCGTCCCCGTACGCCCATCACCACCAAGTCGGTTTCGGACTCAGTGGCAAGCTGGATGATCTCTTCATGCGGCTTGCCGACGCGCACCGCTGTCTTGATGCTGCACCAGGAGGGCGCGTCGTGCGGAATAGGCTCTTGCAGCTTAGTAGCGATCGCGGCCGTGGCCACCTGGAGGTCGGTGGAAGCAGGGACGTCCTCCAGGACGTGCAACAGTGTGAGCTCGGCGTTGTACTCCATGGCTAGCGACAGGGCGTAAGTGAGGGCCTTGTCGGAGTGCTCCGAGAAGTCGGTGCAGAACAAGATCCGGCGAAGGTCGACGGCGCTGCCCTTCTCGCCCGTGGCCACAAAGTCGTGCGCCGGTTTGCGCACCACCAGCACCGGGCAGCGGGCCTTGCGCAGTACCTTCTCGGCGACCGATCCCATAGTGAGGCGATCGACGCCATGGCGGCCGTGTGTGCCCATCACGATCAGGTCCACCGACTGCTTCTCGGCGAAGGAGAGAATCGCGTTGGTGGCGATGCCTTCGTGCACCACGCATTCCGGCTGGCGCCCATTGCGCGTATGGACCTTCATGAACTCTTGCAGTTGGCGCTCGGCGTTGGCATAGAGGTTCCAGTTGATCTCGTTCACCGAATCCGGAAACGCATAGTAAGGATAGGCCGAGGTCAGCGGTTGCACCACATGCTCAAGGAACAGCTTGGCATCGTAGTGTTTGGCTAGCGACTGAGCATAGTCGTAGGCTTTGCTGGAATACTCGGAGAAGTCGGTAGGGCAGAGAACGCGTTCAATCTTGAGCATGGGTCCAAACCTCCGCACGGGCCGGGCATCAGGTGCCCGCCTCTGGCTCCTCCCGAGGGCCGCACGAAACCGTGAGCTCACGGAATCCACCTCAGGTGGGTGCAGGTTAACAAGGGCGACGCTTGGTTGCTGTGACGCGCGTTACCATCGCTTGTGATTGAAGTCACCCCGAAACCCGATCCCGCTTTAGGATCATTGATCAAATTGGGACTTGACGATTCTACAGAATTCTGTATAATCTGAACCATCTTCGCTCTAACGAAAACTCAGATCCTGAGCCCGAAGTTTCTGGGCAGGAAGTTTGGTTAGTTGGGCGAAGCGCCCGGAGGACGGCTGAAAATGGTAGGTGTTACTTACGAATGGAGGTTGAATGAGAAACTTGGTAATAAGCTGTGCAGTGGCGACCATGGTTGCCCTGTCGGCGAAGTCGGAAGCAAGACCTCCGGCTTCACTCACATCCACCGCGTCTGCTCCAGTGGTTAAGTCGCCTGAGGCCGAAGAGGGCTTGGCAAGCTGGTACGGCCCCGAGTCGCAGGGCACCACGGCAAGCGGAGAAGTCTATGATATGAATAAGCTTACGGCTGCACACCGCAGTCTCCCACTAGGCTCTAAGATCAGGGTCACCAATCTCAAGAACAATCGATCGCTCATCCTCCGTGTCAATGACCGCGGCCCTAACGTTCTCGGTCGCCTCTTGGACGTCTCGAAAGCCGCCGCGCAGTACCTGGGTTTCATCGGCGCCGGAATGGCCAGAGTCAAGGTCACCGTCGTCGGATACCCCAAGGGTCGCATCGACCAAGCGTCTGCCTACGCGCCTCTCCGCAGTTGCGCGAGACGCGTCGAGTAGAAATCATCACAATTTGCGGGTCACCGATTTGACATCGGAAGCAAGTTTCCGCCTTCAACCGGCGCCTTCCGATCATCAATTCTGAAGCTGGCGCTTCCTCCCTGACACGGAAAGTGCCGCCAGCGCCAAGGTCAGTGCCAAGAACACTCGGGGGACGCCGAATCCCCCGGAAGCCGTAACTCCCATGAAGTCAAACCCCGGCACGCGGTTCGCGGGGCCGACGTACCAAAGGAGCGTGTAGATCACCTCGAACATCTTGCTGCTGCCACTCCAGACCCCAAGCGCCAGAGCCAGTGTCGGAATGAACAGCGCGCCGACCACCCAGGCTGAGGCTCCGATCCCATCGCGGGCCGCCAGCAACCGTACAAGGGTACCGCAGCCCGACAGTCCGGCCACCGCCACGCCGGCCACCCAGCACGCCGGCAACTGGCGGCGGAGCGGGTAGACGGTGGAAAACACCAATTGGCCTGTCCCAAGGCGAGCCTCGCGAGTCCCCATCGCCGACCAGATCAAAATCGGCCAAATCCAGGCGGCCACCAGAAACCCTCGGGATACCGCCAGCGGGCTGACGAGTCCCCCGACGATCAGGCCACCGGCCACCACGTACCACCAACGGCTCATTCCTTTGAGCGCCAAGCGCAATTCCGCCAGGACCATAGCGCCAAAGCGAAATCGCGCGGCCGCCTGCTTGATCCGCGATAGACTCATGGGGCCGGTGACGGTTCGCGCCGGGGTCACCTCGGGTTCAGGAAGCTCCTCAGGCGTTGCTGGCACCTTTCGCGCTGACTCGAGGGCCGGATCGAAACGGTGGAAGAGCGTGGCCGCCAGTAGTGCGATCCCCAAACCCAAGCCAACCAAAACCAAGCGCCCCATGATGATCGGGAGTGTCCAATGAACGCCACCCCAAACGAAAGTCGTAAGATCCTGGCGGCCACCGCCGAAGTTGTAGCCCATGGTGAAGTTCTGGGAAAATGAGCACCCAGGAAACTTGGCTCCACAGGCGGAAAAAAGCCCGGGGACCACCACACCGAGACCAGTGAGGTCGAATCTGTCCCACCACGACGACGAACCGGATTGAGTCCGGATTCCCCATGCAGTCAGGACTGTAATCCAAAGGAAGAAATAAACGAGGTTGCCCAAGCCCCCGCGCAGCCAAGGAATGGTCTCAAAGAGTACGGCCACGCTCGCGACCACCGCCATTACCGGCAACGCAATGAAAAGAAACGGGGCCAGCAGCTTCCAGGCGTGGATCGCCATGTCCTCCCGCCGCACGAGTTGCATGGCGACGGCCGCCACTGCCATCAGCCCAACCATTACCGCCAGGACGGCAAAGTTGCTCAGCGCTTTCCCCACCGTGTACTGGGACTTACTCAGGGGCGTGGTGGCCAGGATCTGTCCGACGCCGGTTTGCGTGTCGCGATCGATTGCATTCTTCACCAGATAGAAGCCGGCGAACGACAGGAACAACGCCGTGAAAAGCGCGATCAGAGTGCCAAGGTACGCCGAGTTGTAAACACCCCGGTGACCCGACATCTGCATGGTGACGTAATTGGCATGATTGGGCGGTACGGTGGTATAAGCAAAGTAGACGGTGAGCCCAAGAGTGATGAGGAAGCTATAGCGACGGACACGCTCCAGAAAGTCGGCCAGTGCGAGGTGGTAGAGCACTCGTAGCATCTTCATACAACGGCCCCGCCCTGCGGGGCGACTCCTCGGGAGCTCGAAATCCAGTGCAGGTAAGCGTCCTCCAGCGTCGGCGGCGCCGCGACCGCGCTCCTCGAAGGCGACGCCTCGGATACCATCCGAACGTGCACGCCGTCGCTGCGATGGATGGCGCTGCTGGTCAGATAGCGCTGGCGAACGGCGGGCAATTGGGCGCTCGCCACCACCACCTCCCAAACCCTGCCCTCAACCGAGCGCAGCAACGCCTCCGGGCTATCGTGAATTACCAGGCGGCCCTGAGAAATCAACGCGATACTGGTCGCGGAGGCCTCGACGTCAGACACGATATGCGTGGAAAGGATCACGATCCGGTCGCCCGCCAGCTCGGAAAGCAAGTTGCGGAAGCGGACCCGTTCCTCGGGATCAAGCCCGGCCGTGGGCTCGTCGACGATGAGCAGTTGCGGATCGTTCAGGAGCGCCTGAGCAATGCCAACCCGCTGCTTCATGCCTCCCGAGTACCCGCCCAGTGGTCGCGTCCGCACCTCAACCAGGTTGACCACTTGCAGTAACTCGTCGATGCGTTGCCGGGCGGACCGTGGGTCGAGGCCCTTGGCAGCCGCCAAGTACTCCAGGAACTCAACCGCGTTCAGATTGGGATAGACCCCGAAGTCCTGCGGCAGGTAGCCCAGTACGGCGCGCACGGTGTCCGGCGAGCGCGCGATGTCGGTGGCGTTCCAAGTCACCTTGCCGCCCGTCGCCCTGGTGATGGTCGCCAGGATGCGCATCAACGTGGACTTCCCGGCGCCGTTGGGGCCGAGCAGCCCCAGAATGCCGGGGCCGATCTCCAGGCTGAAGTCCCGGAGAGCCGAGACTTTGCCTTTGTAAACCTTGCTGACGCCTTCAATGGTTAGCTTCAACGGACTTGCCCCCCTGGCCGCGCAAAGGGATGAGGCCTTTTCTAGATACTGACTCCCACCTCCGCTTACTGTTTCTTCTTGACCAGAGCGACCCCTCCGTTTTGATACAGCACCGCGGCCGTTACTTTGCCCGAAGCATCCTGCTGGAACTCGATGCTGAAGCTGCTGTAGACCCCTTTGGCGTTGAAAATGGTCCCATGGTCGGGAACCGACTCCATCGCCGGCCGCCCTGGGAGCGTGGCTACCAGTGTATCGTTGCCTCGAAGCAGGATGGTCAGCGTTTGGCCCGGCAGCTCGTACTCGCCTGTGAAGGGCTCAAGGAAGCTCTTCTCCCGCATGCGCTTCTCGGGCACTCGATTAAACACAATGTCCTTGACGTTGGGCTCGAAGGGCGCCGACAGGCTGGAAACGAGCCCTTTGGCATCGGTATGGAACGTGACGAGTGTCTTCTGCAGCGGATCGAGCTCGTTCTCCGGCACCTGCCAAATATCGTAGTGGAAGTGGTGCAGCGGCGAAGTGATCTTGGTGTTCACGGCCATCTGGAAATCGTTGCCGGACCCGGCGCCTTCCTGCGCAATGGTCACCACCCCATAGCCGGGATTCTCGTACTGGCCCACGTAATCCTTCAAGTCGTGCGACGGGCGGGTCCCCGGCACGGGCTTGGTGTAGCCGCCCGCCTTCGCCGCTTCCTCGGCCTGTTTGCTCTTCTTGTCGATCTCCAGGTAGCGCTCGTCCCACGGGATCTGGTCGAGGCCGAGCAGTCGGTCGAAAACGTTGTCGGTGATGATGCCGGGCACCGGGCTGCCATCCAGGTTGATCAGCACCACCGCGCCGAGGTTATCCTGGGGAAGGAAGGCCAGCAAGGCCCGGAACCCGTCGATCGCTCCACCGTGCTCTACGATCTTGTGGCTGCGATAAGTCGAGATGGAAAAAGCCATGCCGTAACTATTGGTCCCCTCTTCCTTGAACTCGGGCTCGCCTTGGATCACCATCTGCGGGGCCTGCATCTGGGCGGAGTTGTTTTCGGAGAGGATTTGTTTGCCCTCAAACTTGCCCCGATTCATGTGAAAGAGCAGATAGCGGGCCATATCCTCGGCGCACGAATTGATGGAGCCGGCGGGCCCGATCTGATCGATGTTGTGGAAAGCGTATTTCTTCACCACCACCTGGCCGTTCACCTTGTCGATGGCGTAGGGCTGGGCAGAGTCGGGACTTTTAGGCGAGTCGTCCACCGAGAGATTGGTGTGCGTCATGCCCAAAGGATCGAGCACGCGCCGGCGCACCGCGTCCTCCCAGGTGGTTCCCAGAATCTGGCCAGCCAGATAGCCGGCGGTGGTGAACATCAGGTTGTTGTATTGGTACGTCTGCCGCAGGTCCTTCGATGGCTCGAGGTAGCGCAAACGGCGGACGAGATCGGCGCGCGGGAAGTCCGAACTGTACCAGACGAGATCGTGGCGCGGCAGGCCGGAACGGTGCGTCACCATGTCGCGCGTCGTGAGATGCTCGGTGAGCAGCTCGTTGTACATGGTGAAGCCGGGCAGGTATTCGCGCACCGGCTTGTCCCAGTCGAGTTTGCCTTCGTCCACCAGGGTGCCCAGCGTGGTCACGGTGAACGACTTGGTGATGGAGCCGATGGCAAAGAGGGTCTGCGGAGTCACCGGCAGGTTCCTCTCCGTGTCTCGCAGGCCGTAGCCCTTCACCAGAATCACCTTGCCGTTCTGGACCACCGCCAGCGCGAGGCCAGGCACCTTCCAGTCCTTCATCACTCGGGCAACGACGGCATCAAGATCGCCGAGGGCCGCCGGCGTAGGCGCCTGGGTCGCCTGGCCCATGACCGCCAGCGGCGAGACTATCACCGCCATCATCAAGAGCGCTGGGAGTAGAGCGACTGCTGCGGATCCTGGCTTTCGCATAGTTCCTCTTGCTGCAGGGTATGGCGAGCCGAGCCGCACACCAAACCTTGATTTAGCGGCACTCGGCCCATCACATCGTTTCGTGTAAGGATAAGAACCGGACGACGCTTATCCGGCGGCCGAAAAGTATACCAACGGATTTCGCCGCGGTTCAACCGACATCCTCCCAACCTTCGGAGTCCCAGGCAAGTGGTTCCCTCGCCGCTTGAGAACTCGTCATCTCGGGGAGGCAGGGCGCGGTAGGCATCTCGGTCGTCTGCTCCGGGCCGAATGATCAAGCGAAGCAGGCGGAGCCGCTCCTGTGGCGTCAGGGAAGCGACCAGCGGGAGTATATCTTCGTCAAAGGCCTGGCCATGAGAGTTATTCTACCATCGCCCCGCAAAGCAGCCACTATCTGAACTGCCGTCCGAGGCAAGGCGGCAGCAAGCTGCCGCACTCCAAAGTCACAGCAAACGAACCAACTCCGCCACTACCGCATGCACGCCCGCGTACGGATCGCCGGGACCCTCGTACTCGATCGAATAGACGCCCTTGTAGCCTGCTTTTTTGGAGATCCCCACGCACTTGGGAAAGTCGAACTTGGACTCGTTGCCACTGGCGTCGAACTCCAGGCCTTTGGCGTGGCAAACCGTCTTGGCGTAAGGAAAAAGCGTCGTCAGGCCGCGCTCGCGCGCGGTCTCGTCCGAGAAGTTGCCGAAGTCCGGCAGCGCGCCGATGAACTCGCTGCCCACGCCCTTGAAGATCTTCACCAGTTGCTCGGCGTGATCGGCGATTTCGCCGTGGTTCTCGATGATGACGTAGATCCCCTTCGGCTTTCCGTAAGCCACAAGCTTCTTGTAGGAATCGATGGTGAGCGCGAGGTCGTCCGGATTCACTTTGCCCGGGTCACAGCGCACCGAGCGCGCGCCCAGCGTCTTGGCGATGTCGATCCATTTCTTGGACGCTTCGATCGCCGGGTCGCGAACCTCCTCCTTAGGATCGGAGAGCCCGCCCTCGTTCCAGATCTCCTTGATGTCCACTGGTATGTTCACTAGGCGCGAGTGCGCCACCAGGAGTTTGGCCTTGATCTCCTGCAAGTAGGCTGGCTCGGCGGAGGCAAAGTGCGGCGCGACGAACTCGAGGTTGTGGACGTCGTACTGGTCGGCAATCATCTCGGGAAAATCGAGCAGCGCCAGCATCTGGCCGGTCAGCTTGGAGTCCGGCTCGCGGGTGGCCTGGAAGTAGGCGCGGAAGCTCCAACTGGAGATCCCGACGCGGTCCAGATTGGGGTTGTGCGGCTTTCGCGCCGCCTGAGTGCGGGGGCGGCGCCGCGTGGTCCCCTGGACGAAGTCTAAGCCGGGGCCCAAACTGGGGCCGGACCCAACGGCCCAGCCTAATGCGCCGGCAGCTAGGCCGCTTGCCGCAAGTCGAGAGAAGAAGTTACGACGATTCATAAGCCTCCCTGGGTGGCGCCCATGCCGAATGAGACCACGGGCCATTATAACGCTTAAATGCGAAAGGGGTTACCTCGATGCTGTGCTGTACCTGATGGCGGGACGAGAAAGCCTGACTAGGGCTAAGTTACTTTAGAATCAACAACATCGTGGGGCATGAGGTGTAAGTGTTATATAAATCAGAGAGATCGTGGGATCATCCAAGTGCTCTTCTGATTCTAAATGACATTCAGGCACCGCCTCGTACTTTGAGGCGTCCACGTTTCGACCGTCGCTTCTTCAAGCTCCCACCCACGCCCCTTTGGCTTCCCGAGGTGCTTTGAGGTCCCGATTTCTCCGCCTTGACTTTCTTTCTTTGTCGGCAACCGCTGCCCCCGACGCTCAACGTCGACCAAATCGGCAACCGCCATTAACTACCATATTTTTCAATCACATGATGGCTTTCCGTAGAATAAGTCGTTTGTTTTCATCAACATGATGGCTTTTTGGGTTCGTACCGTAAAACCTAACCCAAGATCTCTATTAATATCAATACAATTTGGGTTCGGTCCGTTAAAAACTGATGATCCGTTCCCGCTGCCGACTGCCCTTCTGTCTGCCCGATTTGGCGATTGCGTCAAAGGCGTTGGCATGGGAAACTCGCAATCGTGCATTCCGACCGTTTCATCGCCTTCCGTGCGATTCGCGTCGTCGTCGCCGCGCTCCGACCGGAACATGCGTGCTCGCCAGCCTGGTAGATGATCGGACTTCGAACCTGAGCCACTTGCTGAGGTCCGAATACTTATTATAGTACTGGTGAATCATTTGTCAAGTAAATTATGTGGACGCGGTGCGGTTGAGAACGGTGGGTGGGGCTACGGTGGCTACTTTGAACGAGTCCTTTGAACGGGTCCTTCTTGACAGAAAGAGACCGGCTCTCGCATGATAGGGGCGGGTCAGAAGAATAAGCTGCGTACCCAGGGATGGAGAAGGGCCCACGGAACTACGTATCGAGCGGCCGGGAAAGACACATGGATATCGAAAGAACCATGGAATTCATTCTCAAGCAGCAGGCGACGTTCGAATCCAACTTCGCTAAGGCCGACGAGCGCTTCCTGAAGGCGGAGGCGCGCCTGGACCGGATTGAGCGTGTCGTAGGGCAACTCGCCTCTGCCAGCTTGAGATTCCGCAACGAAATCCGACGCTCGCAAATCGAAGCGGACCGCCAACTCAAAGCCCTCCGGGAACTCAGCCACGAGACTGAGGACAAGCTCAACGCGCTGATCGACGTGGTTGATAAGAGCATCCGGCGCAACGGAAAAAGAGGAGGGCAGTAGACGCTTATCGCTGAGCACCCGCGGCGGGCGCCCGGCGAAACAAGCTGCTACGCGTCAAGACGGCCGCATCCCGGGCATCGACAGCCTGAGCGGGCGGAGTGCCTGAGAAGTTATACTGCCGCCCCGTGACGGGGCCCCTCACTCGGATCGCCGAGGTTTCCGTGTAGTGGAGAATCACCGAGGGGGACAGTCTACGGCCCGAAAAAAAGGCCGTCCTCGGAGCCGGATTCTGCCCCGGAGCGCCTGGAAACTGAGCCCGCGCGGAAGCGCTTTGCTGGGCTGGAGGTGTTGTTGACGGCGCCCTGGTTGGAGTCGGAGTGTTAATTAATGCCCTTCGTTTGCTGCCGCAGCACATCGCCGTCTCCTTCCGGTGGCTGGGAACCGGGCTCAATGACGATGGGTTTTTCGCCCAGCCGTTCGAGCAGACATGCCCCGCCCGAGAGCGCCAGCCATGAAATCACCCACATTAAAGGGCGCCGGGACAAGAGGAAAGCCGCCGGGGCCGCGATCCACAAGCTCAGGCAGTTGAAACAATCCATCAAGCTCCCGACCAGCCCATGACCGAACCGGCGGCGCACCCGGACGATGATATCCGCCGGCCCGTCCTCGTTCGCCAGCAGATGGGTGATCCGCCACGTCGCCAGGACGGCCAAGACGAACCGCATCCAAGGGGTCATCCAGTGAGCCTAGGTGCCTCTGTGCCCGTGCATTTCCGTCGGGCTTCGCCGGTCAGATTGCCAGAAGGGGCAATCAGCGGACCCGGGAGATCGGAATTCCCCGGATCCGCCGTCGCCATCGTTGACTAACCTCCACCTGCTAGTGCGAGCATATGCAGAAGGTTAGCAGGTTATCTATCTCACCCCGGTCAACATCGCCGGTCGTGAGCCCGGGTCTCGTAGTGAGCCATACCTGGTAGGAGCAGTTGGACCAAGTGCTCGTGTCCTCGACGATGGTCCCATTGGCTCCCCTACCCCCAGCGGTAAAGGTCACTCCCGGTGTTGGATTCGTCGGGGTGATGACGCCCGGTGCGGATGGGCTGCAACTGATGATTTCCAGCGACCACGCGCCGGAGTCCATCTCTTCGTGATCGACGGTGAACTGCACGGAGAGGGTTGCGTCGATTGGCGTGCAGCAACTGCTCACAAACTCGGCGAAATTCAGATCGTTGACCTCGAACCAGTTGTTGATATGAATCTTGCAGAGCGAGTTGGAGTAGTCCACGGTGCTGACTCCTACCCGGGTGGCCTGGAAGATAATCGACAGGTCCGTGCCCACTTGCTGGTTGGCGGCAGGCACGGCGCTCCCCGCTGGCAGGCCGGTTGCTGGGTGACCAATGGAGCTGGGGCAGCCCGACGCCTGCGGTGGAAGTGGGCAGCCTCCAGGGGCGACTCCAGGTTGGGTCGTGTCGAAGCCGAGAAGGTTCTTGAAGCCTCCACCGATTATATTCGGGTCGACCTCGAGCCAGCCGTTGGCGTCTGGTGTAAGGTAATGCATTGGTGGATACCACGGGGTGCCGGGCGCCGGTGGACCGGGGTCCGGTGGGACCGGGCTCGGCGGATATGGTGCAGGTGGGATGAAGCCAGGGGGAACGATCATCACGGTCGGAGAGAGAGGCGCGGAACTCGCGGTGGCGTTTCCGGACCCATCTTTCGTCGGCCAACTGACCGTTGTCGTCTCAGTGTCGACCACAATCGGGCAAACCAAGCTGCCAGTGATCGGCAGCGGATTGATCCACACCGTGGCTCCCGCGGGGGCCGTGGCCGGCGTGGTGCCATCCTGGCCGCGGAGCACCGTCCACGTGGTCGCCGAGACATTGGTCACGGTCATGGTCTCGCCGCCGACCTCGCCCGGCTCGGCGGAATAGCAGACCGACACATTGAACGGCGTAGCCGGAGCGATGGCGCCGCCGGCAACGGTGATGGACCCCTGGATGGTGTTTATGGGGGCGGCTAGGGTTGTTGAGGCGGTGGCATAGAGGAAGCGATACTGCATCTGTACGCCCGGATGCGTCGGGGAGTAGACCGGACAGAACCCGCCCAACCGCAGACAGTCATAAAACGCAAAGTTCGGGCCGCCCCCAAAGGCCAGGGTCGCGATAGGAAGGTGCGTGCTGGTAAGTCCGGTCGAGGGGTCGATATCCGAATAGATTTGGAAATTCCCCACGAACCTGAACATGGGTTCAAGCGCCGGGCTTGGGCACACGCAAATACAGAACTCGTAGCATATGGCCGAGCACACCCAAGCGCACACCTGGTGGCAGTAGGGGCCGAGACCGAAGCGGGCAATGACCTCGCGATAGGCCTTGGCGTCATGGTTTTGCACGTCGATTACGAGATCACCCAGCGCGCGAGGATGGCTTGCAAGCTGCCGGGTGGCCAGCGCGAAATTCCGCGCCTCCTCGATGTCACCCACTCCGGAAGTGAAAACCGGCTGGCGAATCTCGCACAGCTCCAGGCACACCCAGACGCACCGCCAAGTGCAAATCAGGCAGCAGATGATCTCGCACCAGGGCGCGAAGCCGGCCTGGTTAATCGCAGACTGCAACGTCTCACAGTTGAGGGCCACCGCAGCTTTGGAAATGGCGTCGAAGGCCTTCTCATTGGCCAGCACGCCGGCGATGACTTTCCCGGCAGCCCGTATCTCGTTCACGGCGTCCGGAAGGCGGACGGGTTGTGGTGTGCAGACAACCTCGCAGACCCGGCGGTAGATAATCGAGCAAACCCAGTGGCACACCAGGTAGCAGAAGTGATTGAGCTCGAGCTCGTCGATGGCGGCCCGGTAGTCTTCCGCATTGCCGCAGGAGACGGCATCGACGACGCGGCGCAAAAGCCTTTCATTGGACGCGAGTCGGACGATAGCGCGGGCGAATTCGTGCAGATTGGGGGTTTGTATCCCTTCCCGAGGCGGGCCACAGACCTCCATGCACCGCAGCACGCAAATCTTGGTCCGCACCCACTCGCAGATCAATTCGCAGTGGGGAAGCATTTCGAGGCGATCCAGGGTCCAGCGAAATGCGTTGGGGTCCTTCGACTCGAAGGCCGCTACCACGGCGGCGAACCCCCCGCTGTTCTGGGCAAGCTGTCCGACGGCGTCAGACTGCGCGATTAAACGGCTGACAGCGTCTTGGAACGAACTCCCGTTACTCATAATGTGCCTCCATTTTTATGCCTACGTGACGATGACGGAAATTCCCTCGCGGCGGGGATACCAGTTGTCCGGTAACCCCGCACAGATCCTCAGGGGCGCGTGATCATGATTAGCGCCTACGGCGTTTAAGGCTCGCGTGGCTCTTAACCAATGGCACCGACGCGATACTGACCCAATTATCCGTACCCCTCACCTGTAACACGCAATTCTCAGATGGCAAGCACGTTTGATATCCATTTCTTGCTATTTATATGCCAATCTTGCTGCGTTCGTCCGTTGCCCATAATCCGAGGTCCGTGGTCGAAGGTCCATTGCGATTGGACAGTCGCACCTCAGAGCGAGGCGACGGTGGCGCAGTGGGGTCAGTCCGTGCATCTTCCGGAAAGCCTCCACGAAGCGGCTGGAGTCGTCGTAGCCCAAGCGTGCTCCGATTTCCTTCACGCTGAGCACCGACTTCTCCAGCAGCTCCCTGGCTCGCTGCATTCGCAGTGACTTCAGGTACTGCGCCGGGCCGAGCCCTGTATGGCTCTTGAACAAATGACATAGCCGCGAGACCGAAAGCCCCGTTGCACCCGCCAGCTCACACAGCGGCAACTTCCGGTGCATGGCGCGATGCATCAGGGCTGTGAGTCTGCTGATCCTGGGATCAACTACGGTTGGATTGGGAAATAGGCTGACACCACCCCAAGGACCGGCCGTCCGCGAAGCCGCCTCCCGGTTTTGAGCCGCTGCTGTGGGATCGTTGGAGACCAACCGTCGATCCTCCCGGACAACCTGGCCCCCTCCCTGATATCGTGCGGATATCAGCCCCAACTTCAACTTTGCTAAATTGTATTGGACACAGAATACATAAGCCGGGCGGGAGTTTGATGTCAAGTTAATTCTCGTATCGCAGCCAGAAGATCGCCTCCTCAAGGCCATGGGATCCCCATTTCGACCCTTCCGCTGTGGGACCGTCCACATTTTCACCCGCATCTCGACTTCCTTCACGCTGAACACTGAAGCTTCCAGCAACTCCTTGGCTCGAGCAAGCCTCTAGCCTCGTGTTCGCCGGTCAATGATCTTTACAGCCCACTAAGGAAGGCGGAATTCTCGGATTAAAAGTGCCATCAATATGCGCTTGTTTGTTATTTACCTGCAATCTGGTCGCGTTCGTCCGTTGTCCACAACACGTTGTGCGTGGCTGCCCTCGCTCCTACGACTTTGCGGCCAGGTATCGGAGCGAGGCGGCGGTGGCGAGGGTAATATGGCCGTGGATTTTCCGGGAATCCTCCACGAAGCGGCAATGGTCGTCGTAGCCCAAACAAGCGGCGGTCTCCTTCACGCTCAGCACCGATTCCGGGGGGATGCCGGTTTTTGCTGGATCGAGGCTGAGCATGCGGAGGCCGGTCCGGAACCAGTCCCAGCACAGGCGCCTGATCTCGTGCCGGTATCAACGCTAAAATGATTTAAATGATTTAGCTACTGCTATTGGCCAGTAGAATAAATAATCCGGGAAGGGGTTTGTGTCAAGCTAATTCTCGTAGCAAAAAAAACGCGTCCTCGCGAGCGACGAGCGGAAAAGCAGTGACGAGTGACAAGTGACAAGTGACGAGTGGCGAGTGAGGAGCCGGTTTTCCTCTTACTCGTCACTCGTCACTTGTCACTTCTTGCTGAGGCCTATAAGGGCAAAAGAAGCCGCGCCTCGCAGCCCGGGCCTTCTTTGCGATTCTCCAGCGTGAGCAGTCCGCCGTGCCCTTCGGCGATCTGCCGGCTCAGCACCAGCCCGATGCCGGAGCCGCCGGGTTTGGTGGTGAAGAACGGCACGAACAGGTTGGCGGTGTTGGAAAGGCCGTGGCCCTCGTCGTCCACGCGAACCAAAAGGTGGGAATTGTCCTTGGACCAGCTTACGTTCACGCCGCCGCTGGTTTCGAGCGATGCGTCCACCGCGTTGCGCACCAGGTTGATGAGGAGTTGGTCCAACTGATCGCCGTCGGCGCGAATGATGAGATTCGGACCGGCCTCCAGCCGGATCGGCAGGCGCGTCTCGAGCGTCACCACGCGCCTGATCCACTCGGCTACATCCATCGGCTTGCGTTTCGGCCGCGGGAGACGAGCGAGGCGCGCGTAGGCCTCCATGAAGCGGCTCAACGCCTCCGAGCGGGAGGCAATCAAACGCAAGCCCTGCCGCATGTCGGTTTCCCAGTCGGCAGCGCGCGGCTGGCGGACGAGAAGACTTTCCAGGCTTCCGGCCACGGATTTGATCGGGGCGAGCGAGTTGTTGAGCTCGTGGCCCAGCACCCGCACCAGCCGCTGCCAGGCTTGAAGCTCCTCTTCGCGCAAGGCGCGGCTGAGGTCCGAAAGCACCAGCAACTGGTGGGGAAGGCCGCCCTCGCGGAAGCTGCTGCGGCTCAGGCCCCATCGCGTTGCCCCCGCCACCCCGCCGGGAAAGACTTTCTGAATGGTCCGCGTCGGTTCACCCTCGAGGCAATCCGAGAGGCCCAACTCAGCGGCCGTGCGGCCCAAAAGCTCCTCACCGGGGTGGCCAAGGAGTCGCTCACCAGCACGATTCACCAGGCGCAAGCGCTGACCGCTGTCGAAAGTAAACACCGAGACGTCGATCTCCGCCATCACTTTGCGCAGCAATGCCGTGGCTTCCAACGCGCCCAAACGCTGCTCCTTCAGCGTCTCGCCCAGCGCGTTCACCTCCAACACCACTTCGCCCAGCGTGTCGTTAGGATCGGCGCCGCGCGCTCGGATGGAAAAGTCGTCCTCGCGCAGCGCCGCCAGAATATTAGCGAGTGTCTGGAGGGGACGGATCACGCGCTCGCGCAAGGCGAAGGCAAAGCCCAGCCAGCAGCCCACGATCAACAGCCCCACCGTCCAGTCGGTCTTGGGGTCGTGGCTGCCGCGCCAGAGAAGGATCAGCGCCACCAGCAGGCCGGGAAAACCCGTCGCCAGAGCATACAAGAGAATGCGGGTGTCGTATCGGAGCTTATGAGGCGGGGCCGACTTGAAGGGGGCTGCCATAACCAACACAGTGGCTAGTGACTAGTGGCTAGTGGCTAGCAAAGACGAGAAACAGTGGCTAGTCACTAGCCAACAAACGAGCCTCTCCTGGCGCTCAGCAACCACCAATTTGCGCAGCAGCGAGCTGAGCACCTTCTGCAATTCAGAAATAAGAACCGAGGCGCCTTCAACTTCCTGCAGGCTGCAATAGCCGAGCTGGGCGGAGAGAATAAGCAGGTATCGAGCTCCGCCACCGAGCCTTCTGCGTGCGATAAGAACTGAGCGAATTCCTTAGTACTTCGGCGTGCCTGACCCTCCGCAATGTTCGAAGGAATCGATACCGCTGCTCACCGCATTTGCGAAGTCAAGCCGAACTTTTCGTCTTCTGGATACGTCTTTGTCAGTTGATATATGCGCTTCGCCAAGTCCATTCCCCGCTGCCATACCAGCAGGTCGCGGTAGCTTTTGATTCTCGCCGGCTCATCCATGGTTAACTCCACCACCCTGACTCCTTGCTCCGCTTCAAGCACTGCCTGGCGTCGCGGCTCTGCTCTCTTCACTAGCCACTAACCACTAGCCACTTCTTATTAAAGCCGGTACCGTTCCAACCTCCTATACAGCGCCGTCCGGCTCAGGCCCAGGGCTTTGGCGGCCTTGCTCACGTTGCGATCGTAGCGGGCCAGGGCTTTCTTGATAAGGTGGCACTCCACCTCTTCCAGGCTCATATCTTCGAGGCGTGATCCCGAGCTTTCCGGGGCCAATCTCAGATCCAGATCGGAGACCCTGACGCGCTCACCCTCGGCCATCAGGACGGCGCGTTCCACCGCGTGTTCCAGCTCGCGGACGTTGCCCGGCCAGGAGTGCTCCGTCAGCCGGCGCATGGCCGCTTCGTCGAAGCCCATCAGGGATTTCCGGTAACGCCGCGTGTGCTCGAGAAGGAAATGCACCGCCAGCGGCGCAATATCCTCGTGACGCTGGCGCAGGGGAGGCAGGTGAATCTCCACCGTGTTCAGGCGGAAGAGCAGGTCCTCGCGGAAGCGGCCCGCCGCCACCTCTTTGTTAATGTCGGCGTTGGTGGCGGCAATGATACGCACGTCGGCGTGGCGCGTCTTGGAAGAGCCCACGCGCTCGAACTCGCCCGTCTGCAATACGCGCAGGAGTTTGGCTTGCTGGCCGAGAGGAACATTGGCGATTTCGTCGAGGAAGAGAGTGCCACGATCGGCCAGCTCGAAGCGGCCAATACGATCGGACTTGGCGTCGGTGAAGGCGCCTTTGACGTGCCCGAACAGTTCGCTCTCAAACACGCCCTCGGAAAGGCCCCCGACGTTGACCGTGATCATCGGCTTCGAGGCCCGGTTCGAGAGCGTATGAATCGCCTGCGCCACCACTTCCTTCCCCGTCCCATGCTCGCCCGTGACCAGTACGTTCGCGTCGGAAGGCGCAATGCGCTTGACGAGATCCATCACCAACACCAATTCGCGGGACTCGGCAATCATTCGAGGCCGCGGGGCAGAACGCAGGAGCCGGTTCTCGGCTTCGAGGCGCTGGCCGCGTCGCAAAGCCTGGCTCAGCTCCACCTGGGTGCGAACGATGGCGATGAGCCGGGCGTTGTCCCAAGGTTTCTGGATGAAGTCGCGCGCGCCGCGCCGCATGGCTTCGACGGCCACATCGACGCTGCCCCACGCGGTCATCACCACCACCGGCAGCGTGCTATCCAGCACCTGAACGCTGGAGAGCAAATCGAAACCCTCCTGGCCCGAGGTAGTGTCACGGGCGTAGTTGAGGTCCATGATGAGGCAATCGAAGTCGCCGGATTCGAGCGCGCTCAGCACCTCCGCCGGTGAAGTGACCGTCTCGATCTGAAAGCCCTCGCCCTTGAGCAGCAGGCGCAGGGATTCGAGCACATCGCGCTGGTCGTCGGCGATGAGGACCTTCGGCGCTTGAGTTTCTGTTCTTGTTTTCTCCATCGTGAAGCAGTCGAAAGTTGAAAGTTGAAAGTCGAGAGTCGAGAGTTGAGAGTTGCAATCCCTCCTCCACCGTCGACTCTTCACTTTCGACTTTCGACTTTCGACTCTCGACTCCTATCTTTCAATCTAACCACCAATTTCAATCCTGACCAAACATCGTCCACCGCGCAGACCTTGACATCCACCAAGCCATTCTCCAACGCAATCTCGCGCACGACGTTTTCATTCAAGTCGGTCTCCACACCGGACGAGCCCTTGGGCCAGGAAACCCAGAGAGCGCCTGCCGGCTGGAGGCGACTCTTCAAGCCGCCAATGCCGCGTTCCAGGTCGGCACGGCGCGTTGCGAAGTATTGAATCAAGTCGAGGGAGCCGGCCTTCCCAGCCGCCGGGGCCACGGTCGCGCCCTTCGGAAGCGCTCCCAGCGTGCCGGGGTATCCTTCCGGCGCGCCAACGAGGGCGATCCGCGCCCCTTCCTTGATTCCAAGCTTCTCTTGCAAGGTCCGCTTTGAATAACCAGCCATAGGAAGAAGTCGAAAGTCGAGAGCCGAAAGTCGAAAGTGAAGAAAGAAAACCGCTTCACTCTCCGCTTTGGCGCTTTCGACTCTCGACTGTCTTTCCTCATGAATCAAAAAATCAAAAGTCGAGAAAAAGGGCCTCTTCACTTTCGACTTTCAACTTTCGACTGCCCTCCCGACTCTCGACTGCCCTCAGGCCACCACCCACCCATCCGCCAGCTTGATGATCCGGTTGCCGTAGGCGGCGTTCGCCTCCGAGTGGGTCACCTGGATGATCGTCGTGCCCTCATCATTCAACTTCTTGAACAGCTCCATGATCTCTTTACCCTGGCTGGAATGCAGATTGCCGGTGGGTTCGTCGGCCAGGATCAGTTTGGGGCTGGCGATCACCGCCCGCGCCACGGCCACCAATTGTTGCTGTCCGCCGGAAAGCTGGCTCGGGAACAGGTCCTTCTTGCCCACAATGTGAAAGCGGTCCAGCGCGTCCGCGACGATGGCCTGCCGCTCCGAGGGCTTGACGTCGCGATACGAAAGGGGAATATCGAGGTTCTCTGATACCGTCAGATTATCCAGCAAGTGGTATTGCTGGAAGACGAAACCGATGTACTTCTTGTTGATTTCCGCCCGCTGTTTCACGTTCAGCTTGTGGACGGGACGCTCCAGGAAGTAGTACTCGCCCGTCCAGGCGCCGTCCAACATTCCCACGATGCTGAGCAGCGTGGACTTGCCGGCGCCGGAGGGTCCCATGACGGTGACAAACTCGCCCTCCTTCACCTCCACGCACACGCGCCGCAGGACGAAGTATCTTCCTGCTCCTACCGGGTAAGACTTCTCGATGTTCACTAGTCGGATCATTGGGTCTCCTGGGTCTCCTGCTTCCTTCCTTCATTTTCCACTGCCGGTCTCCGGTCTATAACCATATTCATTATCATGAACATAGTGGGCCGTCACGTGCTAAGTAGATTTTTTTCATCAATATAGTGGGACCATCCGGAGGCGACCTTTTGTTTTCATCAACATAGTGGGACCTTCCTTCATTTCGGCCCCCCCTCTGATGCAGGTGCATCGGGACTCATATAGGCCGACAGACTTTGGCGTGTGGCTCTCGGCTTTTGACATTTAACCTTCGACTGCTCCTTAAGCCCTTCTCCATCAACAACATCCTGGCTAACTAGATCTAACATCCCTATTTTCATAAACATCGTGGCTTTCGAGCCGCATCGTTTCTGCCTTCATCGTGTTTTCAGCAACATCGTGGCTTCGGGTGCCTAAAAAGGACTCTTCACCCCATGATACCCAAGCCGTTTCGGGAGGAACCTCTCCCGTTGCCCAAGCCGTCCGTTCCGGTACATCTTGAATCAGTGTTGGGGGTAGGCAACCCGATCCATTCATCTTTCCCTGAAATTGGGCCTCCAAGCGACCCTAAGCCATTGGAACATAAGGAAATACTCGCAATGGGTTTGTTTTGCCTGTTCCTCATCGATCTCTTTGATAACAAGAAGGTTAAGTGGGTTTGATTCCATTCCGAACTCCTCATTGCCATCCCAAGCGCCTCTTGCCCCACCATCCTGAATCGGTAAGGGGCATCGGCAACCCTCGCGCCAGACGCCGCAGTCCACTCTTAATATATTAATCCAAATATAAAATCTTGTCAAGCTCTCTCTATGCTACTCCGGTGTCGTCGTCATTTTCATTCCTCTTCGGTTTGACGTCATGATGCGCCGGGTGTAACATCATGATGTGCGGACCACCCTAACCCTCGATGACTTGGGCGCCAAGCTGAAGGAGGAGTCCCGGCGATCGGGAAACCCTTCAAGCAGGTCGTGAACGACTGTCTTCGCGTCGGGGGTGAGCGCGCGATCCAAGACAACTCCTTAGCCACCTTTCAAAATCGAAGCGCGACCCTTGGGTTTGAGCCCGGGCTTCAGCTACGACAACGTATGGGAACTCATCGAGCAGATTGAAGGGCCCTCCTACCGATGATTCTTTTGTTGATGCCAACATACTCCTCTATGCCTACGATCCTTCGTCGCCTCATCACCAAGCCGCCCATGATTGGCTCGAAAACGCCTTTGCCGAGCCCGAACCCGTCGGGCTCGCCTGGATGGTGATTCTCGCCTTCCTGCGCATAGGTACAAGCTCCCGTGTTCTCGAGCATCCGTTTTCCATCACCGAGGCCGCAGCCGTTGTTTTGCGCGCAGTGCTTGGCCCTTGACCCGCTTACCGCTCCGGGCGCTTGACAAACCCGGTAGGAATTCATACGATGCTGGTATGAAAACCGTCGTTTCCGAAAAAGGGCAGATCACTATTCCCAAACCCTTACGAGTGCGCCTGGGCATCCGGACCGGCCAAGTGCTCGAAGTGTGTGAGGAACGAGGACGTTTGGTGATGACGAAGCACGAGCCGCCACGCGATGCAATCGATGAGCTGTACGGAATCCTCAAGCTCGGCCGTTCCACGGACGAGATCATGGGGGAGCTTCGAGGCGGTGAAAAGCCAGAGTGATCACCGCTGTAGACAGCAACATCTTGTTCGATGTGTTCGGAGCCGATCCAGTCTTTGGCCCCGTTTCCGCCGATGCCCTCCGCACCGCCCTTCGAGAAGGCCCGCTCATCGCGTGCGAGGTAGTGTGGGCGGAGGTCGCCGGTTTGTTCCCGTCTGTTGCGGCAACCCAGGAAGCCTTCAACCGGCTGGGCCTGGAGTTCAGTCCGCTCCAGCCGAAGGCCGCCTTCGAAGCCGGCGTCGCTTGGAAGGCATATCGCCAGCGAAGAGGCACCAGGACGCGAGTGGCAGCCGACTTCCTGATCGGCGCCCACGCCTCTTGCCAAGCCGACCGCCTTCTCACCCGCGACCGTGGCTTCTACCGCGCGTATTTCAAACATCTCTCAATCCTTGACCCCACCCAAGCCCGGTAGTGCAGCAGTTCAAGATCAGTCACGGATCCCTTGGTCGCCGGCGGTGATTCGAGCGCCGATGCCGGTCTCAACTTCGGGCCACGCATCGCCCGTTGCCTAGAGGTCTCATGGCTTAGCCACCCCTATGCGAGCCAACGTCTCTAATCTTCAGTCATCCATCGCCAATCGTCAATCACTCATGACGAAGCGCCATCATGGGATCCGCCTTCGTCGCCCGTCGTGCCGGAATGTAACTGGCCGCGAGAGCCGCGCCGATAAGGGCTAGCGGAACGGCTACGAGGGTGGCCGGATCATTCGGACGCACACCAAAAAGCATGCTCCTGACGAATCGAGGCAGTGCCAACGAGCCAAGCACCCCGACACCGACGCCGATCAAGGCCAGGATCAGGCCCTGTCCGACCACCAGTTTCAGCACGTCTTCCATCCGCGCGCCGAGCGCCATGCGAATACCGAACTCGTGGCTTCGCTGGGCAACGGAATACGAGAGCACTCCATAGAGACCTACCATGGCCAAGAGAAGCGCCAGCGCAGCAAAGAGCCCCGAAACGAGCATGGTGAGACGCCGAGGTGCTACGGATTCCGACACGATGTTCTCCATGGTGCGGATAGCGCCCGTGGGCTGATCGGGGTCGACGGAGCGGATGATGCCGCGAACTTCGGCGATGAGGTTCGTGGGGTTCTGGGCGGCCCGAACCACCAAGGTCATGTCGGGCATCATTTCCAGGAAGTACATCGTGGTGGCGGGTTCTGCGGCAGCGCCAAGCTCCTTCACATCGCCCACCACGCCGATAATGGAATTCCATTTACAGGGTGATTCAGAACAGTTGACCCCGAAGCGCTTGCCTACCGCATCTTCGCCGGGCCAGTAACGCCGGGCCATGGTTTCACTGATTACAGCGACCCTCTTATCCTGGTCCGCGGCAACGAACGATCGACCTCTGAGCAGCGGGATTCCTATGGCGCGGGAATAGCCGACGCTCACCGATCGGTGGCCCGCCCAGATGTAGTCACCCCGAGGGCGAGGGGGGCGACCCTCGATCGTGATATCTTGGCTCCACGCCGGGCCGTACAGAGGTCGGAAGTTGATGGCTCCTGCCGCTCGCACCTGGGGTAAGGCTGAAACGCGTTCGAGCACGTCCTTGTAGAAAGCATTCGTTCCCGCCCTGGTCCGTGCCAGATCAACGGTCAACACGTTCTCAGAGTCGAAGCCCAGGTTCACGGCTGTGAGCCGGACAAAGCTTTTCATGACGAGGGCCGTGCCCGTCAAAAGCATAGTGGCCAGAGCAACCTCAACCGCTACCAGCGCCGTACGGAACGAACGCTTGCTGATCCCGGCCAGTGGGCTTCGCAGGCCTTCCTTGAGGCCTTGGTTCAGGTCAAAACCGGTGGCGCTCCAGGCGGGCGCCATACCGATCAGGAACACGGTCAAAAGCAAGGTCACCAGCACAAAGGCGAGCACTGTGGCGTCGATGCCGCCGCGCCCGATCGGTTGCCACTCCACGGGCAGTGCGGCGTAGAAAACACGGGTGCCGGCCAAAGCCAACGGCAGCCCCGCTGACAATCCCAGGAGCGCCAGCACAGAACTCTCCGCCAGCATTTGCCGGATGATCCGTGGCCGGCTGGCGCCTAACGCGCGCCGAATGGCGATTTCCTTATGCCGACCCGTGGCTCGAGCCAGCAGCAGATTAGCGAGGTTGGCACAGGCAATCAGCAGCACCAGCGCCGCGGCCACGAGAAGCGCCAGAAGAGCCGGGCGGAGGTCCCGAGCGTACCGGTCGCGCACGCTCTCCACCGCAACCTTCTGATCCCCGTTTCCCCAATCGGGAAACTGGCGAGCCCATGGTGTGGTAGTAGCTTCCATGTCGGCCTGCGCCTGCGCCAGCGTTATACCGGGCTTCAACCACGCGATCACATTTAGATATTCACCGCCGTGCCCTTCGGCCAGAGCCTGCGGAGAGAGGGCCAGCGGCGCCCAGACGTCCTCCGGCGTGGTGGAGAAACGGAAACCGGCGGGCAGCACGCCAATAACGGTGTAATGGATGCCGTTGAGCACGATCGTTTTGCCGAGGATACCCGGGTCTCCGCCGTATCGAGTCAGCCAAAGCGAGTGGCTGACCACCGCCACCCGGCCGGCACCCGGCCGATCCTCATCAATCGAAAAAGTGCGACCTAACAGCGGCTTGACGCCGAGTACGCGAAAGAACTCGGCGGTGACCTGCATAGCGGGTACGCGCTCCGGTCCTTCCAGACCGGTTAGATTAACTTGCTGAGTCATCCCGTTCCAAGCGGCCATTGCTTGGAAGACATGGGTTTGCTCTCGCCAGAATTGGAATGTGGGTGGATCGTTCTCTCCGGACTGCGGAACCGCTTTCATGTAGCGCTTCACCATGACGAGCCGGTCAGAATTGCCGAAAGGCAGTGGGCGCAGAAGGAAGTCGTCGGCGGCAGTAAACATGGTGGTGGTCACACCGATGCCAAGAGCGAGCGTTAGTACCGCCACTGCCGTGAAGCCGGGGTTCTTGGCGAGCATGCGCAGGCCGAACTTTAGATCTTGGAACAAAGTCCTCATTGGCAATCTCGATTCTCAGCGAGCCGCAGTCGACCCTCAGCCTTCAGCTTTCAGCTAATGCCCACGGGGCTGCTCGGATCTTTAGCTGAGCGCTGATAGCTGACCGCTGAGAGCTTTCACTCGTATCTCAGCGCCACCATCGGATCCACCTTCGTTGCCCGACGGGCGGGAATGTAAACGGCCAGCAGTGCCACGGCGAGCAGCAGCAGTGAGACAGCCACAAAGGTCAGCGGGTCGGTGGGTCGAACCGCGTAGAGGTATGCCGCCAGGAGCCGTGTCAGAGCCAGTGCACTGGCAACGCCGGTCGTGATTCCAATCAGCAGCCACTTGGCGTTTTGGCCGGCGACTAACCGCATAACTTGTTGCCCTCTGGCGCCGAGGGCCATGCGAATGCCGATTTCATGCGTCCGCTGCCGTGTGCCATAGGAAACCACGCCGTAGATCCCCACGGCGGCCAGCACCACGGCCATTGCCGCAAGAACTCCTATCAATTCCAGCACGAACCGCCTTCCCGCCGCTTCGGTGGAAACCAGATCATCCATGGTCTTGATATCGGTGACCGGCTGGTCAGGATCGACGCGCCAAATCTCTTTCTTGACCGCCGGGATCAGAGAGGAAGGTTGGGAGGCGGTCCGCAGAACCACGGCCATCTCATTCGAGGGCCACTGCGTATACGGCAAGAAAAGTTCTGGGTAGGGCGGCACGTCCAGCCCGAGTTGCCGGATGTCACCCACGATTCCCACAATCTCCAGTTGCTGCGGTTTGAATTCGACGGTGGACCCTTTCGGGGTGGAAACCACAACGGCGCGGGAGGCTGTTATGGTCTTACGAATCGGGTCTCCATCCGGCCAGTACTTCTGGGCCATAGTACGGTTGAGGACACCGACCAGGGGCGAGCGCTCGGAGTCGGAGGTCAGAAGCTCCCTCCCGTTCAACAGCGGTATTCCCAGGGTGCGGAAGTAACTAGGACTCACGGCGTGATAGGCTGCCGACCCTTGTCTTGGATGAGGTCCCGGAATCTCGAACCCGTTCACAGTCTCGGACCTTGTCAACGGGAGGTCCACGGTCGCGGCCACCGAGGCCACGGACGGCAGAGATTCGAGCCGTTGGAGCACCTGTCTATAGAAGGCCGCCTGGTTCTCCCCGGAAGCGTACTTCTCGCCCGCCAGACTTATGTCCATGGTCAGCAAGTGGTCCGTCCGGAACCCAACGTCCGTTTCCAGCAGGCGGATCAGGCTTTTCATCATCAGGCCAGCGCCTGCCAGCAGAACGAAGGACAACGCCACTTCCAGCCCGATCAGAGCCCCGCGAATCCGCCCGGTGCGAACGCTCGCCCCGGAAATTCGCGCCGGCTTGGTGCTCCTCCAGGCAGGCAACAATCCGCACAGAGCGCAGGACAGCACGGACAGAAGCACCGTGAACATCAATACCGCGGAGTTGAGTTGGAAGCCGGCATCATGAACCCTCGTGAAGAAGGTGGTGTGTTGCGGCAGGGCGGATGCCACCAGGGGGAGCGTCCAATATCCCAGAACGGCGCCCAGAACGCCCCCCACGCCGGCCAGTAGCAGGCTTTCGGTGAGCAACTGCCGCACAATGCGCGACCGAGTCGCTCCCACAGCGCTTCGGATGGCGATCTCGCGCTCCCGCTTCGCGCCCTGGGACAGCAGCAGGTTGGCCACGTTGGTGCATGCGATGAGCAGCACGAAAGCGACAGCCCCCAGCAAAACCCACGCCGTCTGGCGGACACCGCCAACCACGTACTGGGTAAGCTGGTCAATTGCGACTCCTTGGTCGCGGTTGGTACCGGGATAGGCCTGGGCGAGGCGGGCGGCGATTCCGTTCATTTCCGTCCTTGCTTGCTGCTTGGTTATGCCGGGGGCAAGGCGTCCGATCACCCGTACGTAATGCCAGCCACGATCGGGGTTCGGAATTACCGGTACGAAAACCTCAGGGGTGCCTTCCCACCGCTGAGGTGGAAAAATGAAATGCGGAGGTAAGACGCCCAGTACGGTGTATGCCCGGCCCTCCAAATAGATCGAGTTGCCAATGATCCCGGCATCGCCGCCGAACCGTCTGTGCCACAACTCGTAGCTCAACAAGGCCACGTGGGGGTCGTCATGGGGGCTAAACTCACGGCCCAGCAACGGGGGAATTCCCAACAGGGCAAAGAGCCCCGGCGTGCTGCTTAAGCCGTTCAAGCGCTCGGGTTCGGTGGTGCCGGTGAGGTTGAAAGATTCTTCGTGGTATCCGGCCATGGCCTCAAATGCGTGGCTCTGTTCACGCCAGTCCTGAAAGTTGGGGTACGACGACGCGACTTGGCCGTGATGGTACTGCGCATCAACGGGAAAGAACATGTACAACCGCTCTGGGTGTGAATAAGGAAGCGGACGCAACATTACCGTGTCGAGCAGGCTGAACACGGCAACATTCCCGCCGATGCCGAGGGCTAGCGTGATGATAGCGACGGCCGCGAAGCCGGGATTCTTCGCCAACATGCCTAAGCCGAACTTAAGATCTTGGAGAAGCGTCGTCATGGTTCCTCCATTGAGTGATCGCGTGATCGGGTGATTGAGCGATTCTAAAAAGAGGCCCCTCCGATTTTCAATCACCCAATCATTCAATCGCGCAATCGCCCAATGCCCTCACTCGTATCTCAGCGCCACCATCGGATCCACCTTCGTCGCCCGCCGCGCGGGAATGTAGCACGCCAGGAACGCGACGGCGCCGAGCAGCAGCGCCACCGTCAAATACGTCGGCAGGTCCGTGGGCTTCAGTCCGTAGAGCAAGCTTGACAGGACCCGCGTGAACGCCAGCCCGCCTGCCACGCCGACCACCACTCCAGCGAGGGCCAACTTCATCCCTCCGGCCAGGATCAACCGCACCACATCACGCCATTCGGCCCCGAGGGCCATCCGAATTCCAACTTCTCGGGTGCGGCGGGCGACTTCGTAAGCCAGCAGGCTATAAAGGCCGACGCAGGCGAGCAGGAGCGCCAGCAAGCCGAAGAAGCTCGAAAGGCGAGCCACCACCCGCTCCTGAGTAAGCAATCCTTCGATGCTCTCCTTTTGGGTGCGCACCTCGAAGAGCGGCAGGTTGCTATCCACGCTCTTCACCACCTCGCGGACGGCCGGAATCACCGTGCTGGGATCGGGCGCGGTGCGCAATTCAAAATAGGCCCCTCCTCCGGTGGCGGGAACGTACGCCATGGGATGGATCTCCCGCCGCAGAGTGGCGTACTTGGTGTCGCCCACGACGCCGGCAATTTCATACGCCCTCACCTTCGCCCCACCCGTAAACGCGTCTCCGCTCGATCCTGAGCTGTCGCCTTCCCTCAGGCGTTTGCTCAAAGGGTTCTGGCCGGGGAAGTACTTGCGAACGAACGCCTGGTTCACAAGGATCGCAATGGGCGGACCCGGCGGGGCGGCCTTGGCCGCGTTCACCGGGGCCTTGGGTGCGTTCGCCGCCGCGTCTTCGGCGAGTTTGCGGGCGGCGGCAGCCTCATCCGCCTGGTGAAAGTCCTCGGCGGTGAACGTGCGGCCGCCGATGAGGGGAATGCGCATCGTTTTGAAAAAGTCCGGGCCCGTGGCGAGCATATCCACTTCCACCGTCGCTTTTTCCGGTTGTCCTTCCACGTGGACGTCCTCCGTCCACAAGCCGCCGCTCAGTAAAGCATCGGAGGAGTAACCGACGGAAATCACGCCGGGAAGCGCGGCGAGCCGTTCCTGCAAGCCGCGATAAAGGCTCTGAATCTGCGAGTCCTCATACTTGGCGAGCGTTGGATCAATGCCAAAGAGCAGGATATTCCGGGTATCGAAGCCGGGGTTGATATCGCGAAGATTCTGAAGCGTTCGTACCAGGAGGCCGGCGCCGATGAGGACGATCATCGAAAGCGCCACCTGCACCACCACCAGCGCCTTTCCGAGCGGGAAGGGCCGGCCGGCGTAACCCCTGCCCGGGAGCGTCGCCGCATTTTCCTTGAGAGCCGGGGCGAGATCCAGGCGCGTGCTGCGAAATGCAGGCGCAAGGCCGAAGAGGATGCCGGTAAGAATCGCCACCGAAAGCGTGAACGCGAGCACGCGCCAGTCGGGCTCAACGGCAAAGGGAAAGGGCCGGTCCGAGGTGCCCAGGATCAGCGCCGACATGGCGTGGACGCCCCAATAGGCGAACAGAACTCCCAGGCAGCCTCCGGAGAACGAAAGCATGACGCTCTCGGTGAGCAGTTGGCGCACGATCTTCGCGCGATTCGCGCCCACGGCGAGCCGCACGGCCATTTCTTTCTGCCGCGCCGTAGCCCGCGCCAGCAGCAGGCCGGCGACGTTCGCGCAAGCAATCAGGAGCACCAGAGCGACGGCGAACATGAGAACGTTGAGGGTTTGCGAAAAGAATCCCCGCTGGCCGCGCAGCCCTGTCTGCGCCGGCAGGAGGACGATGGCCGGGTTGTCCTCGGCCTTGGAAAGCGGCTTGCCGCCATGCAACATCTCGTCGCGAAAGATCAGGCTGGTGGCCGCTTGGGCTTTTTCAATCGTGGTTCCCGGCTGGAGCCGCGTCAAAATCACCAGCCACCACTCGGTGAGGCTCCGCGTCTGGGTTCCCCACGGAATGTTGAGGCGCTCCACCATGGATAAGGGCAGGAAAAGGTCCTGCGTTTTTCCGGGCGAAAGATGGGTGAAGCTAGGGTCGGCGACGCCGACGATCGTGAACGGGACAGAATTCAAGAGGACGGTCTGGCCCACGGCCGAGCGGTTGCCCCCGAACGCGGTCTGCCAGAAGGCGTAGCTGAGGACGGCGGCGGGCGACGCGGAGGGCGAGTCGTCGTCGGGGCCGAGCGTCCGGCCCAGCGCGGCACCCACGCCCAGGGTGGAAAAGTAGTCGCCGGAGACAATCTCGCCGCGCGCCATGCGCGCCGACCCGTTGCCGCTCAGCACCAGGTGCGCGGGACCGGCAAATGCGGTGGTTCCGGAGAAGACTTCCTTATCCGAGCGAATCAGCTCGAAAAAGGGCTCGGGGAACGAGCAACCCGAGGGGTTGCGGTCGTTTCCCTCGCCGCCACAGTCGCCGAACGAGGACACTCCGTTTCTTTCCGGCGTCTTGTGCGCGGTCCAGCGCAGCAAGACGAGTTGGGACGGGTCGCGCACCGGGAGCGAGCGGAACATCACGGCGTCAATCAGGCTGAAAATGGCCGTGGTGGCCCCAATGCCCAGCGCCAGCGTCAGGACCGCCACAAATGTGAACCCGGGGCTCCTCGCCAGCATGCGGGTTCCGTAGCGCAGGTCCTGGATTAGCATGGACATTTTGATGTTCTCCCGTTCACGAATTGAATCATTGGATCATTGGACCATTGGCGCTGGGTTTCTTTTCAATGGCTCAATGGCCCGATGACTCAATCACTCAATGGCCCTATTCATAATGAAGCGCCGCCATCGGATCGATCTTCGTTGCCCGGCGCGCAGGAATGTAGCAGGCTACGAGTGACACCAGGCATAGCAAGAACGCCACTGCTGCATAGGTCGGGACGTCAGTAGCGGTGACGCCGTAAAGCACACTTTGCAGATAACGCGTCAGCGCGAGTGACGCCCCGATGCCGACGGCCAAGCCGCCGGCGGTCAGCAGCAGACCCTGGCCTAGCACCAGCCGGAAAACGTTCGCTCGCTGAGCTCCGAGCGCCATACGAATGGCAATCTCATGGGTGCGCTGGCGTGTCGTGTAGGCGATCACACCATAGATACCCACCGCCGCGAGAAGCAGAGCGAGTAATCCAAAGGCGCCCGCGAAAGTTCCAGCGATCCGCTCGAAGATGCTCCCCATTTGCATACTGGACTTTACGGTGGCGACGCCGAAGACGGGCAAATCGGCGTTGAGGTCATGGACCGTTCTTTCCACCGCCGCGGCGTAGGCCTGGGGATTGCCTGAAACCCGCGCGTGAATGATCACCGGATCCGTGTAATCCTGGAACAGAGGCAGAAAAACCGCCGGCACCGGAGCATAAATCAAGCGGCGGTACTTACCGTTGCGAGCCACGCCCACTACCGTATGCCACTCACCCCACATGTGGATCCGCTTGCCGAGCGGGTCCTGACGCGGCCAATAACGGTCACAGAACTCCTGATTGACGATGGCCACCGGCTGCGACTTCTCGCCATCTTGTGCGGTAAACTCACGCCCCGCAACAATAGGGGTCCGCATGGTCCGAAAGTAATTCGGAGCTACGTTGGCCCGATCGATTTCCATCGATTCGCCGGTCTGGGGGACGTAACCATCGACTTGGACAATGCCCGAGTGAATGGTAAAGCTAAGCGGGGAGAAATCCGCCAAGGTCACCGACTCAGCCCCAGGCAGGGCTTCAAGTTTCGAGAGCACTTGGCGGTGGAAGGCGATGGCTTGGGCCTCGGAATATCGCAAGGGCGCCACCTCAAAGTCAGCCAACAAAACATGGTTGGGGTCGAAGCCCGGATCCTGGCGCTGGGCATTCTGCAAGGTACGAATGAACAGACCGGCGCAGATCAGCAGGAGCAGCGAGAGGGAGATTTGCGCCACCACCAGCGCGCTCGAGACCCGCAACTTTTGGGGTCCACTGGAAATCGTGCCGGCCTCCTCCTTCAGCACCGCCACGGGGGCCAAGCCGGAAGCGCGCAGCGCCGGGAGGATTCCGAAAATGCTGACGGTAACGATCGAGAGGGCCATCGTCGCCAGGAGCACCGTGCGGTCGGCGTGCCCATTGAGCGTGATCGGCAAGTTCGCAAGGGGGGGAAAGAAAGCCCCAAACGTCCTCGCCGTCCAGGTGGTGAGCACCATAGCGACGGCGCCGCCCGCCAGGGAGAGCAAGAGGCTTTCAACTAGCAGTTGACGCACCAGCCGCCAGCGGCTGGCGCCCATGGCCATCCGTAGGGCAACCTCGCGCCGCCGCGTCACCGAGCGCACCAGCAGAAGATTCGCCACATTGGCGCAGGCCAGCAAAAGCAACACCGCCGCCAGCGCCAGCAGCATGAGCAGGCTCTTGTACATGTAGACGTTGGGGCCAAAGGGCGAGCGCCAGAGTGGGTCGAGCGTAATCTGGTTGGGGCCGCGATGCGAGTCGGGAAACTGCTCGACGATGCGCTGCATCTGGAGGTTGAGTTCCTCCTCGGCTTGCCGGCGGTTGATCCCGGGCTTGAGCCGGCCGACCGCGTTGAGCCAGAAATTGTCGCGCTCGCGAATGTCCTCTTCCCGATAAATCAGGGAAACCCAAAGGTCTAAGCGTATACCGGTCGAACATCCCTGAAAATCCCGAGGAGCTACCCCCACAACCGTGCACAAAATCCGGTTGAGGTGGATGGTCTTGCCAATGACGGAGGGGTCGGCGCCGAAGTGGCTTTGCCACAGGCCATAGCTGATCACCACCGACGGCGTACCTCCGGGCTTTTCTTCCTCCCCCGGCAGTAGGGCGCGACCGAGGATGGGTTTCACGCCCAGCACCTCGAAATAGTTCGCGGAGACCATGTCCGCGTAAATGCGCTGCGGCTGGCTTGTGCCGGTGAGGGACAAGAATTCCTCGTGGTGTGCTGCGAGGCCGGACAAGCTCCGAGTCCTCGCGCGTAGATCCAGGTAGTCGAGGTAAGAGAGCGGCGCAGAGGGGTGTTCACTCCGCTCCCCCCTCATGACCGTCACCAGGTCGGAGATGTGGGTGGCCGCCGGAATCGGGTCTAGCAGCGTCGAATTGATCCAACTGAAGATGGTGCTGTTGGCGCCAATCCCCAGCGCCAGCGTCAACACCGCCACAGCGGTGAAACCTGGATTCTTTACCAGCATTCGTAGGCCGTAACGCAAGTCCTGAAGCAAGTTTCCCATTTCAACCTCCTAATCTGAAATGAGGAGTGACGAGTGACGAACCGAAGGCAAAGGTCACAGTGGCCACGGTGTTCTTGCTAGACTCGGCACTCGTCACTCGCCACTTGTCACTCGTATCTCAGCGCCACCATCGGATCCACCTTCGTCGCCCGGCGCGCGGGGAGGTAACTCGCCAACGCGGCAACGGCCAGAACCAGAACAGAACTCCCCAGGAATACGGTAAGATCCATGGACTGGACACCGTAGAGCTGGCTCGATATCAGCCGAGCGACAACCGCCGCCGCCACCAGACCTACCGGAATCCCAATCAGCGCGATTCGCAACCCCTGACGGAGCACTAGCGCAAACACATTTTGCCGCCGGGCTCCCAGGGCCATGCGAATTCCGATCTCGTGCGTTCGCCTCCCGGCAAGAAAAGCCACTACTCCGTAGAGTCCGACGATTGTGAGAAAAATGCCGAGGCACCCAAGCGCTCCGACAAAAAGGAAAATCATTCGGTCACTCCAAAGAGCGCTGCTCATCAACTCCTTCATAGTCTGGACACTGAAGAACGTGACCCCTTTATCGACGGCACGAATTTCCTCCTTGACCGCACCCACAAGCTGCTGCGGGGGGACGGCGGTCTCGACGATAATCGCCCCTTCTCCCATGGGTCTCTGCGCGAACGAAAAATAGAGGTAAGAATCCAGAGGCTCATGGATATCTTCGATCCTGCCGTCTTGCACAACGCCGATGATCTGATAGTCGCTGCCCTGCACGACGAGGTGTCTGCCGATGGGATCGGTGTCCGGCCAGAATCGACGGGCCATCATCTCATTGATGACCACGCCCCGCTGCTCCGGTGATTCCTCACGGGCGTCAAAGGCCCGCCCTAGAAGAATGCGGGCCCCGACCGTCTGGAAGTAATCCCGCCCTACGGTGTTGAACTTAATGACGTAAGCCTTCTGCCCGGACGGAGGTTCGACGCCCGGGATGGAAACTTCACACGACGCACCCCCTCCCGAACCGGTCAGCAACATACGGAACGCGTAGCTGGCTGATCTCACCCCGGGCAGGGACCGAATCCTCTCAACTACTGGCAGGTAGAACTTCCGGCTGCTGGTCCGGCCCCCTTCGGATGGACCGACGTTCACGATCAGCAGGTTCTTGGAGGGATCGAATCCGGGATTGATTCGCTCGCTGAAGACCAGGCTCTTCAGAAACAGGCCTGCGGTAACGAGCAGCGTCACCGAAAGCGCCACTTGGCCGACGACAAGGAGGTTGCGCGCGCCCAGCCACCATCTCCCTTGCTCCGTTCTCCCTCCCTCCGCCTTCAGTGTGGAGACCAGGTCAGTCCTCGATGCCTTCAGGGCTGGAGCCAGCCCCGCTATCAGCGCGGCGAGCATCGTGGCCACAAGCGAGAAGATCAGGACGGGAGCATCCACGCGAAAATCAAAACGCATCACGAACGGGCCCGGAGGCATCAACGCCGGCTGGAGGCGAAGGAGCCAGGAAGTGAAAACCAAGCCCAGTCCCCCTCCCAATAACGCCACCACCAGGCTCTCCGTCAGCAACTGGCGCAGCAGGCGGCCACGGCCGGCTCCCAGGGCCAGCCGTACGGCGACTTCACGCCGACGCGCCTCTGCCCGCGCCAGCATCATTCCGGAGACGTTGGCGCAGCAGATCAGCAGCACGAGTCCGACGCCCGCCATAACAAAGGATGAGGTGACGAGAGCTCCCCGAAGTCGTTCGGATTCCGCCTCGACAAGGAAGGTCAGACCCTTGTCCGTCGCTGGGAATGCGTCTGACAACCGGCGCGAGATGGTATCCAGTTCCGGACGGACCTTCTCCAGACCCACGCCGGGGCGCAGGCGTCCGAGCAACTCGAAATCCCGGTTATCTCTACCCTGGAGGTCCCCAGGGCTCCACCAAGCATTCAGCGGGAGCCAAACCTCCGTGACCATCCCTCGCTGAAGTCCCCCGAACCACTGAGGAGCAACACCCAGGACGACCGCGTGTCTTCCGTCGAGAACCACCGTTCTCCCCACGATGCCGGGGTCAGCCCCAAGGCGGCGCAGCCACAGGCCGTGACCGATGACCACCGGCGGGTCCTTGTGACTTTCCCAATCCTCGCCAGCCACAAACGTCCTGCCGATTGCCGCGTTGATGCCCAGTACCGAGAAGTAGTTCTCCGATACCAAGTCGGCCTTAATGAGTTCTGTCTCGCCAGCCATGTTCAGTGCGGACATATGCCTGGACAGGGCGATGATCCCTGAAAAAACGGTGTCCTGCCGGCGCAGATCCATATAATCAGGATAGGAAGCCAAGACGTACTTGCCCTGGCGCATCGCGTACATCCACACAAGCTGGTGTGGTTCCTCCGCCGGAAGCGAGCGCAGGAAAAAGCCATCAACCAAACTGAAGATGATCGTGTTGGCTCCGATACCCAGCGCCAGCGTCAGTACCGCGACCGCTGTGAAGCCGGGACTCTTCGCCAGCATCCGTATGCCGTAACGCAAATCCTGGATGAGAGTCGGCATAAACCACCTCCCCCGCCACGCCCTTCTCAACGAGCCAATAATTCAGCGAGACAATGAAACAGTCGCCTCATTCATAACGAAGTGCCATCATCGGATCCACCTTCGTCGCCCGCCTGGCAGGGAGATAGCACGCCAAGAGAGCCGTGCCGGTCAGCACCAGCGAAACAATGACAAAGGTGAGGGGGTCGGTGGGACGAACGCCAAAAAGCATACTCGCGAGAAACCGAGTAAGCGCGAACGCACCCGCGAGTCCGGCGGCGACTCCCATCAGTGTCAGAACCAGCCCTTGCCCAACCACGAGCCTGACGACGTTGGCCCGCTCCGCGCCCAGCGCTATGCGGATGCCGAACTCGCGCGTGCGCTGCGTGACGCCGTAGGAGATTACACCGTAGATGCCCACCGTCGCCAGCAGCAGAGCGATCGCTGCGAACACACCCAACAAGAGCAAAGTGAAGTTCTGCCGCGCCGTCGAGGTAAGGCTTAGGGACTCCATGGTGCTCACCTTCGTCGCCGGCAGTTGAGTTTCACCGGCCAATAACGCTTCCTGGACTGGCTGGCTGAGACTCATGGGAGCGATTCCCGGCTTGGTGCGCACGATGACGCTGGCAGGCAGCAGTCCGTTCACCAACTTCATCGCTCCGTCGCAAATCTGCGAGTGCAACTGGTACATGAGCGGAGGAGGATCGTTCCCAAGTCCGCTCTCTCGTACGTTGCCAACCACGCCGACAATCTCCACGGATCCTTCGTCGTAGTCGGGACCCAGTCCGGCCCCGATTATGATCGCCTGACCCACGGGGTTTGCGTTCGGCCAAAACTTCCGCGCCAACGCTTCGTTGACGACAACCGTGCGCGCCGGTTCTTGGTCCTGAAACAACCGTCCCGAGCGCAGGGGAATCCGTAGGGTGTCGAAGTAATGCGCCGAAACAAAACGCCACTGCACGTCGCCCGTGAACTTATAGCCCTCCACCGGCGGACGCCCGGGGATGTTGAAGATCATGTCGAGGCCGTTTTCGAACGGCAACTCA
>Ga0209039_10000284_pt1 | contig 48839 bp, 40 predicted proteins | sample BogFormECP12_OM1_FD_188238 | JGI IMG/M metagenome (GOLD analysis project Ga0209039, IMG submission 188238) | Bog forest soil microbial communities from Calvert Island, British Columbia, Canada - ECP12_OM1 (SPAdes) (version 2) | ecosystem: Environmental > Aquatic > Freshwater > Wetlands > Bog ...
GGATGAAAATGACATGCATCGAGCGATGATCGCATATAATGCCCAGGCATTATCAAACGCCATGATGGGAAAGCGATTCAGCCCTGCAGCCTTGAACGCTCGTGCTCCTGCTCGGAAAATAGGACGGAACGAGCGATGTCCTTGCGGGAGTGGCTTGAAATACAAGCGATGTTGTGGGAGCAATAAAAAATAAAGTTCTATTAAAAAATGTGTAATGGATGATGATCGGATGGCTTCTGCTGAATATGCAAAAACGATCGTGCGAAAATGGTTCAAGGAATTCGCGAAATCAGCTTTATTTCAAGAATTGCCAGTCCAATACCAGCAAGACGCGAGACAAATCATTTTATTGTTTGCGGAGTGCATGGCTGACTTTTTTGAAGACCCGCCGCTCTCGTGGAACGGGGACGATGTTTTTGATTGTGTCGTGCATCTCATTCCTGAGAAAATGATTGCCGAGAAATAATATTTTACTGCTCTCGTTCCGGTCCTCGTGGCATTCTTCGAATTTTTAGACATTGACACGATAGAAAAATCTTGGTCTGTTGAATTGATCAAAGCAATACGCGGAAAAGACAAGGAAATCCTCAAGAATGCGAAATTTACATTGGAAGAGCCGGAAAAAAAGACTCCAACCTCCAAAAAGAGTTCAAAGGCACCTCAAAAACGATGTGGCTTATGTGGGAAAACCACTCACTTGACAAAAACCGAGTGCTGTGATCAATGGATTTGCGACGATGAGGATCAATACGTCATGTTTTCATACGCACGAAATAGCTGTCATCGAAACCATGACAGGTACACATTGTGCGCGTTTCATCACCTGGAAGGGCATTCAGGGAAGTGGCAAACCTGCAAGAAATGCCGTGAGTCAATTGAAACAGAGATATACGTGTGGTACGGAACGAACGAATACAATTTCGAAAAACTCGAAAATCCGCCAGCATATGAACCAACTCGGTGTGCAAAATGCAATAAAGTAATTCGATTGGGCGAGGGCGGTTATTCCCAGTGCGGGAATGAGTACTTCTGCATGACATGTGGTGGATTTTCAAGGTTGCTCGAGAAGTAGCGATCACGGATCGAATTCATGCAGCCATGCCGTCCAATCAACTCGATTAATAATCCATTGATAAATTCCCAAGAGATGAACGAAGACGAACACCAAACGCGTGAAGAATAGTTTCTCACCATCCGCCCAGTTGAGCTTGAAGGAATTTATGGATCAAATTGAAAAACGGGTAACATCGATGCCCGTGGAAAAAATTCAAGCGTTTATCAAGAAGCTGGCTCGGGATTTGCTTCCTAGTGGACGAGCTGCTTTTCTCTCGAATCTCGACTTGATTATAGGGATGGAGGATAGCAATCCGCAGGTTGGAGACATTGATGACACCTTGATCGACGAGATTCAAGAGCTGGCGAGCACGGTCGACTCCGGGGAACTTTGCGATGGATATGGCTGGGATCCAGAGATAAAAGATTCGCGAGACTTTGGTGATGAAAGCTGGGCTCAAGATGTCGATAACTTCCTTTCGCGCGTTCGTGGTGCGATCTTAAGTGGTCAATATCACCTTGCGTATGACGCATATGATGCCATTTTCTCTATACTTGAGCTTGGCCAGGAAGTAGGTCACCTTCCAGGACCGCCAGATCCAGAAGAATTGTTGGAGACAGATATGGATGAGACTAGGTCACTCTACTTGCGGGCAACATACCTGGCATCGACCAAGCAAGAGCGCCCCTCCGCAATTATGGATGCATTGTTACGGTTTGGATACAATATCGGGGCAAAATTTAACTTGACACGAATGCGCGATGCGGGCAAAGACGAATTACCTTCATTCGGCGAATTTTTGGCTGATTGGATAGCCCTCCTTGAACAGCCGGATCAAGAAACACGACAATTGTATTCTTGGAACGAAAAAAAGAAATTCCTCCTCAACGAGGCGAAGGATCTCTCTCAAGGCTGACCAAGGTGAATCGCCGCAATTAACCGATGAAATGCTCGTAACACGCGAGCGCGCACCTGAAATTCTCCCTCCGAAGAAATTTGGCGGGTGTAAAATGCAGCACCTTTGGCTTGAATCATGGATATGCAAAAGTCTATTTGAACTCACTGGACCACTCTTCACAAATCATGCACACCTGGTATCTTTTAACGCATGAAACCTCGAGCTTGTACCATGCCAGAACCACCGATTGATGACCCAGGGTTCGGTAACGACGAGATTGATGAAGTTGCCATTCCGAAGTCGATTGCTGGCAAAGCATTGCTTGATAAGTTGCGATCCGAATTAGATGGCGTCGATTTCGGGATGCTCAAGACCGTGGCATCGAGCAGCGGCACGGCGACATTCCAGTATTGCTGGTGCGAACCAATGAAGTCATTTCTCGCTTTCCTTTCAAGGTACTTGAAATTGTCCGCCGCCACCAGTTATCATGATGCGGTCAAGTACTTGATCTTTCGGATGGTGCTCGGGGGAGAAGGTCGCCTGGAAGTGTCCCGTGGCAAGCATCGCATCGACCTGGTTGATGTGGATGGACTCTGGCACGAGGTGAAAACGCGCGAGCTGAAGGGACACGACGCGCTGGCGCTGGTCATCCGGAACTTCGTGCGGAAGGTCCAGCGCGACGTGGCGGGACGGGACGCGTGGTGGCTCGCGTTCTTGCGGGCGAGCAAAGGTATAAAAACCCGCGCTTGTTCCAAGTATCTCGGTCTTTTGCGTTTGCCCGCTGCGGTTGCTCGCACGACAACGCGGAAGGCAGATTTCAGCGCGTTGATACAGGAGCTGGTTGACATGGCAGATCATGCGGAATCGGAGCTCGTGGACGAGGAAAATATCGATGAGGACGAGCTGGAAGAAGGATTCCTATTCGGCGTGGAGAATCAGGTCACGCAAAGCCTCCGGAAGGAAGTTATCGCAAAAACAAAGGCACTCAAGCAAAGTAATGCCGAGATCCAGCAAAAAGATGCCGAAATTCAGCAAGATAAAGCCGAGATCCAGCAAAAAGATGCCGAGATCCAGCGGCTTCGTGAAGAAAATAGGCGTTTAAAAAGCGTGCATCGTGAGCCAATACAATAGAACTTTGTCGCCGCCTCTTCAAAAGCCATTTAACTCAACCTAACGCATTTTCCAAGAGATTCAGATGCTTTAATTTCATGCTCAAGTAACATCGGTTACGATAAGTTCGTAACCGAGCTGGATCGTAGCCGGTTCATCTCGTATCTCTTAGATCCAAGAGAATCATGTCCCGTGTTTCTTTTTCTTAGGAACATTCCTGGATTTCACGTTCGTTTCTTGTATATGGCGAACGACTCTAATTAAATGAAGTTCAAAGAGCATCTCGTCATCGGGAAAATCAGCCCTCACGTCCTGGATTAGGTTTTCCTTCTCTTCGGCAGAGAGATTTAATTCATTTAATAGTTTATCTACATCGCAAAGCATGATTATCCCTCATAATTCTAGTGGTGTTAAAATGTCGATCGATCTATATCCAGCTTTTGAATTGAGGAGATTAACCTCTATTCGAGTTTTTCGCTTTACAAGGTGCTTGTAATTCCAATTAACCAAGATATCCATGCCATTGACCACAATCAAATCAATCCCTGACCTTGAAGTCGATCATGGTTCGATAGCGATATCCCAAATGTGAGAATGCTTTTACCGCATCGTTGCCAGAGATTTGCGGCTGTGGTGTGGATACCCAAGATAATTTTATCCGAAATCACGTAAATGCCCAGTGAAAAGGAAGTGAGGAAGCGATGGAACGCTTGAAATAATGGCTCGGATAATATGATCCTTTCGCGCGATCGAAAACCTCGAAGAAATTTACACCTTTATCTCCAAAGATTCACCTTCATCCGCAGAAATGTTCGCGATAATGGTAAAAACTCGCGTCGAAGCACTTGCATCATCGCCTTTTATTGGCCGCATAGTACCGGTTCAAAAAGGTGTTAATGACAAGAACCTAAGAGAATATATTCTTGGAAATTATCGCATCGTCTATCATGTTGAAAATGAAACATGAGCCATTATCACGATATTTCATGCAAAGCGCGACGTTCATTATTAAGCACAAGTCGCGGAGCGTATTCAAGCACGGTGGAAAATGGCCGGTTACGATGGTTCCGCATTACATGCATCCTCATGGAAGCCAAGATGTCACGGATTCCTTGATGACGGGAAATCCTAAACATGATATGCCTTGTCTCATTGAAGAATTGAAGAAATATCTTCTATCATAAACATGCAGCAATCCTTACATTTTAATAAGTATTTACCGACCGTTATTGAAAGTGTATGCAAGATGAGGTATTGCGACAAATGCGGGTCATTATTGCTCCCAAGCAAAAAGCAGAAAGAAGAGTTGGTGTTAAAGTGCCAATGCGGGGAAGTATACAGGTTCGGCTCGGAAGACAAGAAAACCTACAAGTTATCCTCATCGATCGATAACACGAACAACGTGACCGCTGTTTTCTCGAATGATGATGATAGAGATAATGGTGCGGTAACCAAGGTCTGTCCAAAATGTGGCCATGCCAAGGCAATTCTATCCGAAATCCCGCCGATGTACGGGGACGAGGAGACGATTTTCAAATTCAAATGCACGAGTTGTGGATATACCTATGATGATGGTTCAGGTTTCGGATGGTAAGATATCGAATTATACCATTTCGACTAATTCTAACGGAGACCGGCTAGGTGGTTGAACAATTAGCACGAATGGTTAGGAAATCGCATCCCAATTAATGCATTTTAATCCTGCAATTTTTTCGAAATGGTCAATATTTCTCGTGTATAACGTGTCATTGGCATTAATCACGATGCTTGCGAACAGCTCATCAATATTTCCTATCGGGGTGCCCATTTTTTGAAGTTCCGCGGAGATGCGTCCGTATTCGATGGCCGCAGCGCGTGAAAAATTTATCATCGTGAATTTTCCAAGAAACGCCTCTATGATGCGGATGTTGCGAGCCGGATTCTTGGAAAGAAAAATTCCCTGGTATAATTCCCCGACCGTGAACATGGTCACCTTCACTTCCCCGTTGTTCTCGAATAACTCTTTCATGACGGCTTGGGCTTTCACCACCAATGGCTTTGGTTTCTTGCGGAGGTAATTAATTACCAGGTCTGTGTCCACGAACACCATGCATATCACGAATCATCAAGCTTGACATCACGGCTGGAAGAAAAACGACGTTTTTGGTAGATGATTCTTTCGATTTCTCCCCAATCATCCGAATCTTTGTCATCAAAAGCGCTAGCGAATGATTCGATCTCGATATCGCCAGGTTTTTTCTCGTGCTCGTTAATCAACCGCATTAACAAATCTCCATATGATTCATCTCGATCCTTCAATTGTTTCAATCGGTTATACACGTCTTGTGGAAGCGAAATCGTTTTTTGTGTCATCGTATGTACCTAGCTAAATAGATGTTTATATGTATATGTAGCAATCGAATGCTATGATTAATGTTGTGATTAGCTCTTTTTGGTCGTGGCAAGATATCCCGTTTAAAAGCCCGGGTAATTTTAGTTAATGCTCTCGTACTTGGCCTCGGCAGGCCATATATGGCTGCAAAATATGGGGATAATCCTACGACGATGGTTCAGTTTTTTGATGGTAAGAAACATTTTGTGAAAACGGTGGAAATGTTAAGTGCCGGGATGAATGGTGGCATATTAATAGTCCTGTGGAATGTCAAAGAGGCTCTTCCAAAATATTTGCAAATCAAAGATAGTCGAAAAGTAAAATAAATAGACTTTTCTACCTTATTATATGGCGAATGTAAAATTGTCCGAAAAGCAGTTGCTGGAACAATTCCAAGCTCGCATCGTGCTGCTCAAGGGAAAAAAGATCTCGCAGCAAGAATTGCTGGATAAGTGTATCCGATTTTCCAGCAAGAACATGGAAGAATTCATGCAACAAGAGTTTGATGCTCCAGAGATGACACCTGAAAAAATCAAGAAAATTCTTGCCAACACGGTCAGAACAGGATACGCTTTTCCCGAAAAATCTGACGACGAACTGCTCTATGGATCGGAATAACGTGAAAATCATGGGCGTGCTTCTTGATACCGGTTTTCTCTACGGCTTAAAGGATGAGCACGATCCAAGGCACGATCAAGCAGCAAAAATCTTGGAATCTTTTAATTGGACAGAGCACGCTCCTGCCGTCACTACGGATTTGATTGTCGCCGAGGTCTATTCGCTCTTGAATGCAAGATCGAAGGGAAACAAGATGCTCTTCCCCGCGTTTAACGAATTATTCTGGGGAAGTGAATGCTTTTTCAGGATCCGGTTCTTGGATAATGGCGATTTTAAACATGTCGTGGAGATTCTCGAAAAATTCACGAGTCCTCGAAAAATTTTGAGTGCTGCCGATGCTTCGCTTATATACGTCGGCCAACAAGCTTCGTATGACACGATCATTTCATTTGACGAGCATTTCGATGGCATCATCTCGAGGATCGCGGATTTTTGATGTCAAAATTCCGGATTCCAATGAACTTGAATTCGGCCTCGGACAGGCCGTGCATCATCGCAACGAGTGTATCGATTTCTTGATCCACCATGCCATCTGATTTACCATCTTTCACCAGGTCATGTGCTTCCCTTGATTTTCTCGCCAATTGAACGTGCAAGGGATTGTCCTGGGAATATTTACCAATGCGGATCGTGTCCTTCACGATCGTGGGCGTGCCGAAGCTTTTCGACCCGCCGGCGATGGCTTCCAGCAAGAACCGCGTGATCGACGAGTTCATCACCGCGCAGATGTAATGCGCCTCGTTAACGTCGTTCACGGGAATGTAGGCGAGCACGTCGTCGGGAATGACGGTTTTCGTCCCGAGCCACTCGTCGTCGACCGTGCTCGCCACGCACGCGTTGATGCGCGAGCCCATCCGATTCCAGATGACCTTGTACGGCGCGTAGATCGCGGGTGACACGTTGATCATGGAATAAAACGCGCCCTTCCGGGTCATGCCCCGGATGTATTTCGATTTTCGGGCGAGTAAGGCATCCCGGAAGCTGTCCAGGTAGCGATAGGTCAATGGAAACCGAGATCGCACCGTGGCCTCGTCATGCCCGATGCGGGTTGCCGGATCTTGCATCTGGAGAATGTACCCGTGCCCCTCGATACCCCACCGCTTCACATTACGGGACTTGATCAAGGGATACACGAAAAAATCCTCGATGATGGCCTCGCGGCGAGGCACCCGGCCTTTGTTCTGGCCGTGATTCACGACATCGAGCACCTTGACAGTCATGCCAGCCGCATCCTCGACCTCGCGTGTCCCTGCAATGTCGAGATAAAAAATCCCGTTCGCGCCGCCCGTGTTGATGCCCTCGAACGCGTCATAATGGCAAGGCCCCCGCACTGTTTGCAGCACGGGTAACGCGTCCCGCGGCACGGTGATCCAGGGAGAGCACGGGTTTTGGTCGTCGGCGGGGATGGCTCGCTTGAGCCGGTAATGCAGCAAGTCCATGGCATGCACGTCATCCGGATCGATGGACGCGCCGGCAGTTCGCTCCCACTCGTAATACTTGACGGGATACACGGTCTCGGCGCCCTTGGTCGCGATGAACGCCGTCGTTTTCGTGCTCGCGCCCGTGAACGGCTGCACGGGCGTGAAATCATGCACCACGTCGATGCGCAGCGGGACCGTCATCGATACTCTTGCCCGACCTTCACCCTCGCTGGCCGGTTCGTCGTACCGGAAATGCCGGAACGTCTCGCCAGCGCCCTTTGACTTGAACACGGATTGCGTGATCAAGAACCCTATGCGCCCGCCTTGCCTCGCCAGCTTGTCGACGCACGCGTAGGTGAACAAGATCGAGATGTCCCGCTTCACAGCAAGTTGCCGCGTGATCGACGACGCGTACTTGTCCAGTCCATATCTCGTCCATGCGGGCCTCGTCGCTTCGAGATACGACGGCGGCAAGTTATCCCACAATATCCACGGCGGGTTGCCGATGACGAAATCGATGCCGCGAGCAACCCCCGGCGGAAAGGACGCGGGATCGCCATCATTTCCTGTAAGGATCGGATCGATCTCGTGCACGGGCACGTCGGCGCCACCAGCACGGGCAAGTAAATCCCCGGCGGCCAGCAAGTAATTTACCTTCGCGGCAAGCACCGCGAGTGGATTGAGATCGAACCCGGCAACGCTCGTGACCAGGCGCGATGCCAGCGCATCGAGGCAATCGTGCTTCGTGGCATATCGCCGCAAACGCTCGATGGCCTCGATCAAGAACGTGCCGGACCCGCAGCTCGGGTCGAGTAACGTGAGCTCGAACGGCGCCAGGACATCGTTCTTTGCCAACGCGAGCGTTTCAAACGATGATACCGTGAAATGCACCTTGTCGAGCAAGAACCGGGCGAGCCAATCGGGCGTGTAATACTCGCCAAGGCCGTGGCGGATCGAGCCTGGAATCAAGTCATGATACAGGGCCTTGAACACGTCCCGGGTCCGATCATGCCCGTTATGCGAGAGCGGAAGCTCGATGCAAGATAATTTCTCCACAACTTGCACGATTGCGCGTGCCAGCTTCTCGTCCAGGGCATCCAAGTACCATGAAAAAGGGCTCTTTCCAGGAAAATTGCCAACCCCGAGCCATTGCTTGAACAACGCTCCCGATTCCAGGTCAATCAAGTCTCGCGTGAATGCCTTGATGTCCATCGCGCGGTGATGTTTCAATAGGATGGAAAGAAAGGAAGTTCCCATGCCCGGTCCAGCCAGCGTGCTCGTGAGCTCGGCGGCGAGCAATTTTAAGATGATCGCGCCGTATGTATGGATGCAAAAGAGTAACCGTGATGCCGGGTAACCGGGCAATGAATATGCCTCCCCAAGGCTGTCAAGGACATCACTTTCATGACCAGCAAGTTGAAAAACATCCCGGCACCAGCCTTCAATCACGAGGCCTAGCCTCTCGTTCACCGATGCGTCGAGGAGGTTAACGATGGTGTTCACCATCGTCTTCGCCACGACACTGCCCGATCCGAGATCCTTGATCAATATTTCGGTGAATGAATCTTTGGCGTGGAGCTTGGTCAACGACTAGTCAATCCTCGGCGATTTGATGACTGATTCGAAATGATAACGGAAATATATTGCAAATGGAAATGAAGATGAAAATGAAAAATCAAATCTCTATTCTTGCACGGTGATGCTCGGCGGCTCTTGCGGGGGTTTCTCGAGATACTTCATGTTCCCCCACCAGAAGAATAGTAAGCCGCAAATGGTCACGAGGTCAAGGATGATGAAGAACCAGTTCCCGATCGTGTTGTGCCCGAATTCCCGGATGGCGAAGCACGACAATGGCAAGATGAGACCCAGCAGCGTGAAAATCGCGCGCTTCCGGAGGAGGCCCGAGCTCTTGATCGCGATCTGGACGTACACCGTGACGATAAGCGCGGCACCGAGCACGATCGCGATGACGAGGAAGAAGAGCGCGAACAAGAACATGAATGGCATGTTCCCCGGGAGCGCAAACACGAACGGGATGACGCAAGTGGCGGCGAGCTGGATGATGCCGAGGATCGGGTAACGGAAGTTCTTCAGCTTCTTTTCGACGGTGTAGGTGAGCGAGAGGAACGTGGATGACACGAGCATGAGCAAGAAGCAAATGGACAGGTCGAAGTAATTGAGGGGAAGTCCGGACAAGTTGTAATTGATCCTGAACAGCGAGGGCTGGAATCCGCCGCCGTATTCTTCACCCAGGTATTGGTTCATTTCCCCGATAAAGTACGCACCAAACACGCAGAGATATGCAAGGCCCATGCCGCGCACGATCTCCGCGCGATTCGAATCTTCCTGGTTTTTCCTGAGTTTCCGGGTAGCCCAGAGTAACTTGATGCTGACGATCGCAAAACATGCCATGTCTAGGAATTTCGCGAACGACGCGAGATCAGCGAGCAATTGTTCTCCTGACGTGTAGCCGAGCCGCACGTTGAATTGCACGCTCACCCCAGGTCCTGCCGTGTTGTTCAGGAGCACGACCATCCATACATGTCGAGAGTTTTGTGCCGAAACGTTGATGACAGGTAAATGGCATGTCACGTTCAAGAATGTCACGTTCCATTCTTCCGTGAAGATACCATTGATTCCCTGGATTACAGGCGTCGCAAGCACGGTCTTGTTAACCATGTAAGTCGTGAACTGCGCGGCGTCGAGCAAGTAAAGGTTGATACTGGCATTCGTCTGGACAAAGAACTTCTGCGATGTCACGGGTTGGTTGGTGATCTCCGAGTAATCAAGCGCTTCGTACCATTGCTCACCGGGCTTGAGTGTTCCCCCGCTACCGTACTGATTAATGATTGCAGCAACGCTGCTGATGGTGAACGAGAACCCCATGACCGCCACCAGCGAGATCAAGAGAATCATGTTTTTTCGTCGAGAACCGAGCATCGACATCATCGTAATTATCCCCCAACGTGGTGTTGCGAGACCACGAATTGGATGATCTAACACGAGCAATAATTAAAAGGTACTCCGAAGCAATCACGGCGTAGGCGTAGCATTCTCGCCCGCAACCAGCTGAAAAAACATACTCAACGGCAAATAACCACGGTATTTGAAAAAACGAGGCGAATTGAGTTGTTGTTCATAACATGTAATCGATGGTCTTGCTCCGGATCTTGCCCGCGATCTTGTCACCATAGCGGTAGGCGATGATCTCCTTGATCCCGTCGCTCTGGTTTCTCTTGATCTTGTAATTGAATTTTTTCAAGAGCAAGTCGGGGAGATCTTCCTCGTAAATCTTCGGCGTGGTTTTTAGCATGACGGCGAGTTCCCCGATGATCTTGGAAATCTTGGCGAGCTCCTTGCGCAAGAAAGCCACTTGTCCCTGGCGATCCGGGATCGCGGCGGTTTCATCAAGCAATCCGCCTTCGAGCGCGGTCTTGATCTTGTCGCGGAATGGCGAGCGTATAATGGCCTTGTAGAGCACGGCATACACGAAGGCGTTCGCTATGTCCGATTTCTTGTCGTTTAAATTCTTTTCATCGATTACACGAGTCTTGATCCCAATTTCGTCGGAATCAATGTCCTGGAAAAACTGCATCGTCTTGCGCACGTAATTATTCAAGTCGAACGTGTTCAAGAAGACAATCGGCCTGTTCACGAGCACCGTTCGCAGCATCATTGCCGCGACATCAATGCCGACAGCGTCGAGCAGCTCATTCGTGTCAAATATTGCCTCCTCGTCATCGCCTTTAACGAACGGTTTCGCCGGTTTCATGTTGAATTCGATGTCGGCGTACTGGTATCCCCGCACCGTGAAATTCTTGTCGATGAATACCATGAACGAGTGCAGCGAGCAACATCTATCTTGAGGAATCTGTATCTTGAGTATACCATCCTGCGCTTCCCGCACCAAAAACGACGGTATCTCGATGGTGACTTCCTTCTTGCACGACGGGCAAGCAATCGTGACGGGCTTTGTGTCGGTATTCATGAACCCTTCTAAGGAAGGTAAACTCCTCACGCTTTAAATTCATTTGTGCTATCCGGGAAATCCACCAAGCCTTAAGTGCACCTATATCGAGATCTTTAATCATGTCGCACGAAGTCAAGATTTACTATTGTGACCATTGAAATGGTTCAAAGGAAGTGCGCAAGCTCATCGAGAACGACGTGCCCGGGCTGCAAGATCGAGCGACGATCGAAAAAATCTTGCGATCGGGGCAGTCACCCTCGATCGAGATCGATGGCAATGTCCTCGATACCGATTACAAGAACTACAAGAAGCTCAAGAAAGCCGTCGAGGAACACTTGAAATAGAATTGCCACCCTTGCGCGCGGGGTTCCCGCTTCCAATCACCGAACACGCATCGATGATGCCAGGACCAAAACCTCGTGTCCCGGCCGAGATCCGGCAGCACCCGGTCATGTACCGTGTTCATCGTATTGCTTAACCAAGCCCTTGCTTGACCGATTCGAAAAAAGCAAGGAGTGTCTCGTCGGCAAGGTACCGGCGTGGATCGTTGTAAAATTCGCTCAAATCCTTGCCGGTATCTCTCTCGTAAAAGAGAGCCTGGATCATCATGTCAAGCTTGTCGAGTTGCTTCACGAGCGCGTGCACCCGATCCGTGCCAGTTTCCCCATGTGCCGAGACAAGACCCTCGAGATCCTTTGTCATTGCATCAAGTCCAGGCACGTCGTGGAGCAGCGTTCGGACCGCCTCGCGTTCCATTGCTGCTTTTTTCTCCGCAGGAACATCATCAGCAGGCGTCACGTCGCCGATCACGCTTTCGCCGATGTCATGAAGCAATGCGAGCTCCATCACCCGCTCGAACGGCAAGTCATCAGGAAAATACCCGCCTTCCTTTAATATGCACGCGAGCGCCGCCGTGCCAAAAGAATGTGCTGCGACGGATTCAACCTGTTGTTCATCAAGCCCGTGCTCGATCCAACCTTTCCGCGGGAGATGCTTCACCGCGTGGATTGCCTCCAGCAATGCAATGTAGTCGGACATCGACATCCTCCGTCGGTCATCAAGGATTATATCTTACGAAGGCGACACATGTATTGCGTTATTTAAATCTCGAGGAGATATGCATGCAACTCAACAACGTCGAAATCGTCGACACGTTCGCGGAAGGATTCAGCAGCTATTTTGCCAGGGTGCTGATCACCGCGAAGGACGCTTATTGGGCGAAACAGGCCGCGCTCTGCGCTACCGGCTTCGCGACCAGCACGATCCACTGCCCGTGCGAGGCGGGCATTGACAAGGAAGTCCCCGCGACCGAGACCCCCGATGGCCGGCCAGGCATCATCGTGATGTTCGTCGCGGGCAAGGAAAAAATGCCGGAAGTCCTGCTCGACCGGGTCGGGCAATGCATTCTCACCTGTCCCAGCACCGCGGTGTTTGATGCGTTCCCGCAAGACCTGGTCGATGACAAGACAGGCGAGGCACCGACCGGGAAAAATCTCGCGTTTTTCGGCGACGGCTTCCAGGTCAAGGACGAGGAATCATTTCCCTTCGTGACCCACAAGATCCCGGTCATGGGTGGCGAATTCGTCGTCCAGTCCACGTTCAAGTTTGGCAAGGGCGTGGCTGGCGGGAACCTGATCTTGCAAGCCGAGTCCCTCGATGCTTGCGCGGACGTGGCCAAGGCCGCGGTGGAAGCCGCGAGCACGGTGAACGGCGTGATCATGCCTTTTCCAGGTGGTGTTTGCGCAAGTGGATCGAAGGTCGGCTCGAAATACGAGTTCTTGAATGCATCGACAAACGACGCCATGTGCCCGACACTCAAGGGCAAGGTAGGCAAGGGAAAGGACGAGGACGGTAATCCCATCGAGATCCCGGTCAACAGCCAGGTGTTCGATGGTGTGAATGCCGTGCTCGAGATCATCTTCGATGGCATGTCAGGCGACGCCGTCAAGGAAGCCATGAAGGCAGCGGTCCAGGCAGCAGTGCAGGTGCCCGGCCTCGTTGCCATCACGGCAGGCAATTATGAAGGCAAGCTCGGCAAGGGCAAGCACGATTTTTACTTGAAAGATCTCGTTTAAACTACCGGCTTGCATCGTTTCATTTCTTTTTTTTTTAACCGGCGACGTGTTAATGGCGGAATCTTGACATTTCACGCGTGGGATACAAGGAAAAATAGGAGAAAAGAACGAGAATAAAAATGCGATGATTACTGGTACTTGCCTTTCTTGCCTGCCTTGGGTGGAAGTTTCTTCTCCACGATTTTCTTACCATCCGAAGGCCCAGGCTTAACACGTCCCTTGATGATCATGTCGCGGCGGATGTCCTTGATCTTCGAATTTGCATACCGCCAGACCGCCATGCCACCGACCACGAAACCGGCGATGAGGATCAAGGCAGCCCCGATGACGGTTGCGGTGATGTCACGGGTGTCGGGATCGATCGCGATCGTCCCCGTCGGGCTAGCAATGCCGATTCCATCGAAATCGTGGGCGATGACCCACACGTTCCATGCGCCTGGAGACAAGACCGACGAGGAAATGGTGTAGTTCACGATGAGGACATTAGACACGTCATTGTGAATCGTGATATTGAAATTGATAATATCATTCTTGTCCATTTGATTTTGGAATCTCAATTCGAGGAAATCCAGGTTCTGGTCAATATCAGTCACGTTGATACTGAACGCCATCATTTCATTCGTGGACAAGTGAGTGCCATTAACGAGGATCTGCTGGTCAAGGGACATCGAGTTGATCGTGGGAGGATTGTCACGCACGATGATGCTGCCATTAACGCTGGGCTTGTAATACGTCGTCACGCCATCGAGATCGGTCGCCGTGATGATGATCGAATAATTCCCCACGGGCGCGCTGATCGAGACATTGATGCTGCCCGTGTAGTTATAGGTAAACTTGTTATCCGTGAAATTGCCGGATGTGAAGTTTTCGTTGAGAGCTACCCGGTTTAACACGGCATAAACGCTTGCCGTGTACCACGGGTTATCGACATCGGTGAGATTCACCACGAATGACAGGACATGCACGCGTAAAATCCCCGGGGAGCCATACTCGAGTTCCGGCGTAAATTGAACCGCGTGGATGATAGGTGGATTATCTTTTACCGTGAACGGCGATGCATCATTATTGGCAAACTTGCCTCCTTGACCATCGTACACCATCACCACGAAATGATATCCGCCGAGCACGCCTTCTGTCGTGTTGAAAAAATAGCTTTCATTGAAAGCGCTCCCCATTTGCCATTGCCCCAAGGGCTTGCCCGTGCTTTCCTGGAACATTGTCACGTTCCACGTGAGTTGCAGGTATGGTGTCTCGGGATCGCTTACCGAGATGTTGAACCCGATCGAGCTATTCCGGTACACGTTCGTCGAGTTCAAGGTCACGTAGCCCGTCGGGTTGATGTTGTAAACTTGCATGATTGGTGGAGTACCAATGAAACCATTCGCCGGCGGCCGGTAAAATATTATGCCATTGCTCGGAAATGCCTGAATTATATAATTCCCAGCAGGTATGCTGACATTCGTTCGGAAATTATAGTAGAACACTTGCGTGCCCGTGGTTGCTTGCCATGATTTAGAAATGGGATTCCATTGTCCTTGAATCATGGGAAGCTCGAACGATTTCGTGCCATTCGGATACGTGATGTTGAGATTGCAAGTATCTATGTTCGTGGAATCCCACCCGACTGGGCCGCCATTCGAATATCGCATCCGTGTCGCGTTCACGGTGAAATTGATGTTCCGGTTCAATCGATCGGTTCGAGTCGAGTTGATGGCAATATTGATTCCGCCTTTAATCGTGTGAGTTGCGTTTAAGAAGGTACTCGAGGTGCTCGAAGTTTGGATGGTGGCCCGTGGCGCGAAGGCAGGGTTTCCTTTGTTCACGCCATTTGATGCAAGCAAGGCCGCGGATATGATCACGAGCAATCCAACAATGATGCTCGCCAGGACGCGATTGTTATGTGTATTCTGCATGATGTTCTCTTCACCTTCTGATGCTCGCAAGCTGCTGTTTTTTTAGAATGGTAAGCAAGAGGATGGCACCGATGATGGCAAAGACCATCACGTACCAAAAAATGACCGTTTCGATGGACGTTTGGACATTAGCCAGCACGGTTCCTCGCCCGACCTCGTTCCCTGCTGACCGTACCACGACAAGATACTCGCGCTGGCCAACATCGAACGGGTTCGGTATACTCTCGGTATAGGTATACAAGATATTATTCAAGCCAGGGGTGAGCGTCCGGTTGAACGATGCCAATGTCGAGGTCGTATTATCATTCATTATCTGCGTCACCTGGATCTCGACTTGGACATTTGCCTGGCGATTGTTCATTATTGAAATCAAGAAATACATGGGAACGCCTTGCGTTGGTTGGCTAGGACCCGTGATCGAAACGATTTCGATCGGCGCCCGATATTGAATTTGAAAATTACTAATACCCAGCGACTGGTTATTCCACACCAATTCCAAGGAGAATTGATACATCGTGAGCCTCGATGCGTTGCTGGCGAGCTTGAACGCAACGGACACAGGTACTTCTTGTAACGGACGAATATTCTGGATGGCTTGGGAAGACGAGCCGCTCACGAGCACCAAATTCACGCTCGAAAATTTCACCGTTACCGATTCATTTCGATTCACGTTGATATTTTTAACCTTGAAATTAAGATAATTTGCACCAGTATCAACGATATACCTTGAATAATTGATATAGCTGATGAGAAGTGGCGTCTCCACGTAAAATTTAATGAGTGATGAGAAGAAAACGCTGTTGTTTTTCGAAACCGTGCACGAGACATTTTGCACGCCAAGCGGGATGTTAATTCCGGCTGTCAAGCTAAAAGTATACGGCTTGTTCCCTGAGCTCCCGTTAAGCACTTGCAACGTCGAGAAGCGCTGCAATATGCTGCTGTTGAACGTCACGTTCACGGTCTGCTTCGTCACCTCGTTTTCGGTGAAGTTCATCGTGACCGTGAATTTCTGGCCAGGATACACCGTCGGTATTTGCGCGGTGGCTCCAGCCATGGTAACGGTTTGCAAGCTCGTGGGATTCGAAAAATTGAATTGAACGTAGGGATTTGACGAGTTCCACATGACAGTCGTGCTGCTCATGATCCGGAAGAACGAGATATTCTCTGCAGGTACAAAACCCGTTCGATTCGCTGAAGCGGAAATCACGTGCGCTTCTTGTAACTGGAACCCGCTAGCGAACTGATCATAGAACTGGGGTGGAACCGGGAGTGGAAATTGGAAGGTTGCACGACCCGTGTTATCTGTCACGCAAAGGAGATGGTTATAAATCGTACCATTTGCATAGCGGACATAGAAATTCACGTCAGAATAATTCAAGGGGATTCGTATGTTGACATCCGTGAGGGATCGTCCGAGTAAAGGCCCTTGTAAAGATCGGGTGACGAAGAATGTCCACTGGACAGCTGCCGACGCGGTTGGACTATCCTCGAAGATATATGTGGCACCAGTCGCATTCATCAAGGGCCCGGATAAGCTTGTTGAATTTGCCAATGTTTCCATCCGGGACAGTGCGCTCAAGAGGATCCCGAGGTCGCCAGAAATGGTATAGCGATTATTTGCTGCATGAATATACGTCTTGTTCTGCGCATCATGTAATTGGCTCTTGATGCACGACCACGTGTCGCATGCAACGTCGTAATACGTGATGTTTTGCTTGTTATATGCCATGTTCGCGGCTTGGAGCAATTCCACGGACGCAAGCATGGCCCATGCGTTATCTTCCAGGTACTGATTTGCATCGTTCAAGCCGAGATTGTAGTCGAGCTGGTGATCAAAACCCTTGCGCGTTGCATTCCATGCAGGGCTTCTGAGCAAGACATTGAACGCGTCCATTGCCCTACCAACGCCATCCCTGGCAACTGCGGATTGATTGTACAAGTAGTATTCACCGAGTGCAACGATGGCCATGCACGCATCGAGCACGCTCTTATCCGTGTCGCCGGAATTGATGTCGCCTGACTTTCCGATGGACGTGACGAATAATTTATTTCCCGATCCATCCCAAAAACTCGGGAAAGGCGTGGTGTTTGGGGCATAAAACAGAGATATCACGTAATATGACATGTTTTGTGCATTTAGGACGAGCGTTGCATTGACCACGCCGTTTTTATTTTGAGCCCATGTCGTGTTCAATGCAAGCCAATTGAGCGCGAGCGCTGCAATAAGATTATCGCTCGCGTAAAACTGGCTTTCGCTCGCGTTGGTTCTCGTGAATGCATAAAATTTGCTATTGCTGTGCGTTCCATTAGTGTATAATTTTGTCATGAAATTGAACATTTCTTGCTGGAACATTGACATGCCCTTGAAATTTTCAGACGCGATGATGGCCCATGCCGCGTCCGAGACCGTTTTCACGCTGCTATGAATGCCGGACGGATTCATGGATTGATAAAATCCGCCGTTAGTCGTGTCGTGCAACGCGCTGGCATTAACCTGGGCCATGATATCAGACAACGAAGGACCAAACGCTTCGGAATATCCCGACAAGACCTTGAAAATGTCCGCGGATATTTTCGTCTTGTTCACTAGCGTGGTGGATCCACCAATAGCCGCGTGATTGAATAACGTGCTGTTCGAATCATTCAAGGCAGACTTGGCAAGGTATGTCTGGATATCCGTGAGGGCAGCCTGGAATTCATTAGTTACAGTGGGACTATTAGTCCCTAAATTCACGTTGGTGGATTTCAGATCATAAACCAGCTGGTGGGCATAGATGCCTGTTTTTTTATCATAATTGAAAATACCTTTCAAGAGAATGCCCGTGTACATGTCGAAATACAAGAATTGTTGCCAGCCATATGTTGCATTCACGTTTACGAAAAGCACGGTTGATCGAGTACCCAGGGCCGTTTTGATGTCCGCGGTACCATTGTACGTGAAAAGACCTGCCGCTGTCGTGAAATTTGAGGCGTACAACCCCTTTGGATTGATGTACAAGCAATTTAATGACTTGTAATAGGAAAGAAGCGCGCGATAATGTGCATAGTAATTCAGGCGATTAGACTGGGTAAATGCTAGCAAGGAGTCAACGATCATCGCACTCGTCCCGTTTCCTGAATAACTCGAATAGGACCCGTTAGCCTTGTACATGTTCAGTATCGTGCTAAATTTATAATTGAGGTTGAGATTCGTGAGATTTTGCGAAGAAGCCTTGATAAAGCTCGTGGTGGAGTATGCACGCCAGGTCTCCAGGTCTATCGTTGCCGGGCTCGTGCTGATTGGATATACTCCCATTGATCGATTCGTGTTGCCGAAGCCATAATTGACGTGAAGCGACGATGTCGTCTCGTTGAAGGTATAATATTGACCCCCAACGCTTGTTACTGCATAATTCAGGGACGCGGACAAGGTTGTCGAGCCTTGCAAGACGCTCGGGTTCTGTGAAAATTGAACCGAGTAATTCATGTACTTCCCAACCTGGAACAACGTGGGTCTCGACAGGTCCGCGTAGGAAGTATTCACGCCAGGATTTACCGTCCCTGCCGAGGAGGAATTGTTAGAAGTAGGTGACAGCAGCGGAAAACCCGATAGCAAAACGCTTGATAGCAAGAATGCTGAAAGTAACGTGATAACCTTGATTTTTCTGAAAATCTCCGGAGATCCTCTGGCCATGATGATCGCACGTGATTAAATGTGTAGCCCTTGAGAGCATAGGCTATGATATGCATGTTATGAATGATTCGTTTCTATAAATGAATCATGGTACAAAAAGATTCAAAACAAGGTTTGAACCACCATCTGAAGAACCGAAAGCTCTATTTCATGGCATTACCCACGATGTCGATCGGTTGACCGCATGACGCGCACTTGTTCTCGGCATCGAGCTTGATGTCAAGGACCCGATGAGCTGGGTATTGACGAGCATTTACTTGCTTGTCATGGGAAAAATATCCCCGAAAATTAGATCTTGACGTTTAGATCGGCCTGGCACGATGCGCACCGGCCTTGCTCGTCCACGTTTTCCACCTTGATACTATAACCGACCCGCCGGATGGCAACCTTGCCGCAAGATGGGCAGATGGTCGTTTCGTTCTCGTTGCCTGGCACGTTACCCGTGTACACGAACTGGAGGCCAGCATCCCGAGCGATTCGCGCCGCGCTCTCCAGCGCCGAGATGGGCGTTGGCTCGGTCAAGCCGATTTCATACGATTTATACTCGGGAAAGAAGCGGGTGACGTGGTACGGCGTTTCGGGGCCGAGATCAACCCGCACCCGGCTAGCAATAGCCTCGAGGGTTTCCTGATCGGAGTTCAAGGGATCGATGACAAGCGTGATGATTTCCACGTGCACGCCGAGTTCCTTTGCCCGCTTGGCATTCCTCCACGTTGGTTCGAGGTCTGCCTTGCAGTAGCGCCGCACCATCTCGGGACTCCCCTTGATGTTGATGGCCATGGCATCGAGTCCCGCGTCGACGAGCAATTCGAGCGCTTCGGGTGTCATGTAACCGTTCGTGACGTAGGTATTATACAAGCCTTGCTCGCGCGCGAGCTTGAACACGTCGATCGAATATTCCAGCATCAACGTTGGTTCGTTGAAGGAGATGGAAGTGCCTTGGCAGCGAGTTGACACGGTTCGCTTGATGAGATCTTCAGGCGCGAGGTACTCGCCCAAGCGGATCGCGCGGGTCATAGCATCGAGATCCCCGCCCGGATGGGAAATGTCATGGTTTTGGCACCACGGGCAAGAGAAATTGCACCCGAAGGAGCCGACCGTGAAGACATTTGTCGCCGGGTGAAAATGGAATAATGGCTTTTTTTCTATGGGATTGGCCGCTTGCGACGCGATGCAACCATACACGATGGTCTTGACCGTGCCGTTATCGTTGTATCGCGTGGAACAGAACCCCACGTGGCCGGGCGAGATCGTGCAACGCTGCTCGCAGGTAAGGCACCGAACTTTGCCATTTTCGACCGGTTCCTGCAAGAGTCCTTCTTTCACGTACCGGGAATCGACATCATCGAGGATATTTCTTTGCTTCTGTGGCATGCCTAATCATCATAATGAATCCGACATTTGGATATAAAAAATGTTCGGCAAGAACTCGTTGGCTGTGTTAAATATCTTGGGAATATGTGGAAAAAAAGGAAATGGAGATATAGAACGTTCAGGTCCTTCGATCCTCGCTTTACCAAGCCACGATGGAATAACCAGCGATGAGCATGATGGCTTGAACGAGGACAAATGATGCAAAGATGAATGCGAACGGGGCCTTGCTCACCACCTTGGACAGCGTCGTGAGGAATCCGATCGACAGTTTCGTGAGTGAATACGTGAGAGCCAGGACCACGAGAAAGATGATGAGCAAGAGCCATTTAAGCGGGATCAAGTACTCGACGGCCGAGCCGAGTTTGGAATTGGGAATCACCGTCATGCAGATGATGGTGACGCCAATTGCCAATCCCAAGCTGATCAGCGCCGCGAGCGGAACATCCTTGAGTGGCTTGAAGAACATGATCGCTCCCGTCAAGAAATAGACGATTGCCGTGAAGTGATTCACCGCATTACCATGCAAGACATCATACGCGGTGCTCGGGGCTGAATTGTTTAATTCCATCATGACAGCACCAACCATGAGGAAGAATCCATATACCATCCCGATGTACGAAAACACTTTCACCAGCGTGGAGACATTCACCCCGCGTTCCCATTCTTTCTTGTTCACGTCGGGCCTTTTTTTGGCTTCGAAAACCCACGTGTAGATGATGGCCACCGCTGGCAAGAGCAGCCATGCCGAGTGATTTCCGAAAAATAACATGACATCGTAAAAATCCATGATCATCAGCCCAGGTTTGTCGTGTTTGATTGTGTACCTTCAACCTAATTATGATTATTCAAAGTATTAAAGATATCATGAGCCAATTTTTAGCCTTCGAAACGAATAAGAAATAAGAAGTAATAGGCCCGCTTTTCAACAATCGCCTTTTTACATTACAAGAATGACCGTGCCGTTATAGCTGTCCAAAACGTCAGTATCACGGCTTAAATTGGCGGGTATGAAAAATTGCTTCGAATGCAGGACCCTGGACAAGAAAATTAATCACGAGTAATCGCTATACTCGTTTATGCTAGATTTAGCAATGAAGGAAATGAAAGAAAGAAATATCTTAACGGTTCACATACCAGAGCAAACTAAGCAGTCCAAATGCACCAACAAGAAACACGATGATAGCAGCCGCGCCGCCCCATGCAGCGATGAATATGGTGACGATGATGCACACGATCACGTGCTTCCATTCGATGAGATTGCCTCGAATTTCAAGGGCATTACCCCATGCAAACACCATGAACAAGAAGAACAGAAAGCTCAGCACCCCGGTAAGGAGGTCATAACCAACAGCAATCCCACTTCCTGAGGCACTGCGCAATGCATTAAACGGCCAAAATTGACCCGCGCTAAATATCGAGAAGATGAAAAATAGCACTGCAAGTGAAAACGACCGGATTGACGAACGATACAGGAAATTGTCGCGCAAGACCGCATCGGCCGCCGCATGGGTTTGCTTTGCAGCGACTTTCTTTTGGGCAGAGGGATTTTTCCGGTCCCGCTGCTTGATTACACCTTTCCGCAGTTTTGACATTACATGATCACACTCGCTTGATGCGGTTTTTGGTCTGGTAGATGTACACCCCGACCATGCCGAGAATCAGTCCAGTGATCGCGAAAAAGACGATCTGGGCAACCAGCGTGTTTATATCAAGAGCTGAAATCCCTGGTGGCTTGGACGATGGATCGGTAGGCATTGTAATGGTGATCTTGGGGGTGCTCACGGTCCAGTCGCCAAAAATCGGTTGGTACGGCGACGATGCCGGGCTCGTGTAACTTTCCCCGTAGAAAATCTTGAAGACAAACGCGTTGCCATACGACCAATTCAAGTCTTGTCCATTAGGATGAGTTAATTGACATTTTAGCTTGATCTCGTAAAATGAGGCATTATCCGCTGACGTTTCGTTATTTTCCGCGAAAATTATGCTATTTCCATCAGTCCAATTTCTCGTATAGTGTGCATTACGGTTTGTATGCATTACATCTTGCTGATCCCAGCTTTTTCCATCGATCCGGACGGTCTTGATGATGGGATAACTCCAGATGCTATCATTGATGCTGGAATTGGTAGGCCCTGAATTCGAGCACGCGATGGCAAAACTCTCGTTATGCGCGTGCGCGGGTGTCTTGTATTCCAAGGCAAAATAAATGTATGGTATCAAGTTTTGCAAGTACACGCAAGTATACACTTTCAGCAAGTTCCCGTTGATGCCAGTAAGAACGGTCGAGTTTTGGTTGTCCCACAACGGCGTGTCCTTGATACCATCGATGGTAGGTTCGGTCGATGAGATCGAAGGCTTTAAGGCAAAGGTAAACGCACTACCATACGATGTCAAAAATGCCATCTGCACGGCGATCGCCACGAGCATGGTGCAACAAATGATGGCGGTTCTTGTTCGATGAATCGTGATCAATCTCGCTTTAGATGAATACGGTTGAGAATGTATGGTCTATTAATATCATTTAATATGAATAAAGAATCTGGTTCGGTTCTTTTCTCCTAGTTCAATGAATTTAATCCGCTTCTTTTTTCCTAGCTCACTGAATCTTCATCAAACTTTTTCACTCGTCGTCCTTCGTTGCCGCCGTAAGATATATTTTAATCTGTTCTTTCATTTTGGCGACGTCACGCGAGAACCCGAACATGTCCGCGAACTTGTCGTTCGTCGTCAACTCGCTCGATCGACCTTTTGGCGTCTTCTTGATGAGTCCCATGTCAAGCAATTCCTTGAGGTGTTCCCCGGCGGATGAGCGAATTTTCGACAAATCGGATTGCAAGATTGGTTGCTTTGCAGCGACGATCGTGAGCGTTCGCATCACGGCTTCGCGGATGAGGCCCCCGGATGCGAATGATTTTACGTGCGACGTGAACTCTGGCTTGAGCTGCAAGATATACTTGTCAGCAATCTTGGCGATTTCCAGCGAGGTTGACCGCTCCAGGTATTCCATGGCCAATTTTTCGAGCATGTCCTCCACTTGCTTCTTCGGGATGGTCAGTTTCACCGAAATTTCCTCGGGGGACACCGCTTGTCCCGACACGAACAACACGGCCTCGACTTGATTCTTGTTGAAATCTTTCTTGTATTGTTCTGGATCCACATGCTTGGTTTCTGCAGATTTTGGCCTTATCTCGTCGAGGATCTCGTCCTCGTCAGCCTCGATGGCAAGCATCTCCGAAGGTTCCTTTACTCCCGCGCCCAAACCATCGGATGCATTCTCGTCTTGCTTGGATTCTGTAGCCTGAGTCTTGATGGCGTCGAGGATCTCGTCATCGTCCGTTCCGAGATCAGCTGCTTCCGAAGATTCTTTTACACTTGTGCCGGAATTCTCAGGCTCCTTCTCGTCATGATTGGTTTCTTTTGCTTGGGTTTTAATTGCGTCGAGGATATCGTCATCGTCTGCCTCGATTGCAGGTGTATCAGCGGGTTTTTCCCACGATTCTTGAATTGGAGCATGGGACACGGGTTCTTGATCTGCAGTTTCATCATCCCGTCTTTCCCCATTATCAGGTCCCGCTTTGGATTCGGTCTTGGCATCGGAACCCGTTTCCTCCGATTGTTCCTCGTCTTCCCCGGTATCGTTCTCCTCGCTCATGTTCTCATCGATGCTCATTCGTGCTCATCATACTTTCGAGATGACCATGTCAGTCAATTCTTCCTCCTGGGTGACCTCGATCTTGTCCCGGTTTCTCAAGAACATGAGGCTCAAAAATAGCCTTGCTTCCTCGAACCGGTAACCATACCGGTCCGTTTTCTCGATCATGGGCTTGAGATCATTGAAATAGGAAGCCGTCTTGTCGGGATTTTGCTTGATTTTCTCGTGAATGATTTCTAACCATCGCTGCAGCGTATCTTCGATGCGCTCCTTGCCAAGCAGTGCCTTCCTGATGCTATCCGGCAAGGCTTTGCGCGACCTGGCTTTTTTCGCATCCGCCGTTTCGTCACCGGTCTTTTGGCGGGTTAGCCTTAGCGCTTGCTTTTCGCGCTTGCGCATGACCTCGATGATCGCCGATCGCATCGAATTCAAGAAGTCCTCCTGCGTCGCGATGGATCGCCCCGCGCGAAGAGGTTGCGAGATCGTGCTCGGGATATTGCGCCGCAACATCTCCTTCTTGCGTTCTTCCTCTTCCTTTTCTTGCTGCTCGAGCACCTGCGTGATTTTATACCGGTAGATCTTGGCGGCCGAGTGCACGGCAATTCCCGAGACCTTGAAATCGATGTAATCCTCCTTGAACATCTCGCCGAAAAATTCGGTCAACAACTTGGCAAGATCGTATTTCGTGAAATCGAGCTTCTCGATGACATCAGGATCGAGCAAGCTCTGGAAATAATCGTTTTTTTGCCAGAATTTAACATCGACAATATCGTTATTCTCGATGGCTTTCATGAGCGTTGCCTCGTCCTCGGAGGCACGCACTTCATCGTCATCAACCTTTTCTTGTGCATGAGGTCTTTCTTGAATTACTTTTTTTTCTATTCTTGAAGAGAGCTTTTTCACGGGTACCTCGATCGATGGCGGCTGTTCCTCGGATGATCCCGTGCTTTTTTCGTTGATAGACTCGGGAAGTTCGCTGGATTCGGGAATATCGAGCGTTGCTTGCTGCGACTCATTCTTTTTTCTCCGGGACTTGCTTGTGGAGGGAGTTTCATCAACGGATTCCACTTGTTGCTTCTTCCGTGCCATGCTGTACCGCTTCTTGGATGCTTCTATTTGGTCTTTTCACCGTCATCCTCGTCCTGGATGAGCTCATCCATCGATTTTTCGCCGCTGGCCTCCGCTTCCGTGGGTTCCATTTCATCCATTTTTATGGAGAAAATGTCAGTGATCGAATCGCGCATGCTCACGCCATAGATCTTGTCCGCGTTCACGATATTTTCCTCGCGGTGGCTGATCACGATGAATTGCGATGATTCACCGAATTCCTTGATCACCATGGAGACCCGGTGGACGTTTGGACCATCGAGCGCCGCGTCGATCTCGTCCATTACGTAAAACGGCGCCGGTTGGAACCGTTCCACAGCAAAAATGAATGATAATGCCACGAGGGTTTTTTCACCTCCGGATAGCGATTCAATGGACGTTATTTTCTTGCCCCTGGGCCTCGCTTCGATGACAAGACCACCCTCGAATGGTTTCGCGGGATTTTCGAGTATCATCTTCGCGATGCCGCCTGGCGAGAGTTTCATGAAGACCTCGCTGAAATGCAAGTTGATCTCGTTAAATGCACGCATGAACTGGCGCGTTTTTTCCAGCTCGATCTTCTCGATGTTTTCGAGGATGGCCTTCCGCTCGCGCTGGAGCGATTGGCGGCGCAGATCGATGTCATCAAACCGGTTCTTGACGATATCGTATTGCTCGATGCTCTTGAGGTTGACAGGTTCCAGCGTTTTCTTTTCCTCGGCGGCTTCGCCGATCTCGCCCTTGATTGCAGTTTCCGTCCACCCTTCGAGCACCTCGGGCAATGCGCCGAATTCCTTAGATTGCTCGTACAATTCCTCGATTTTTTGGCTGATTTCGGTCTTGCGATTCTGGAAATTTGATAGCTTGTTATTGTTATTGCCAAGGCTGGTATTGAGCTTCGATAGTTCTTCTTGCAATTCTTTCTGCCGTTCCCACACGGATTGCTTTTTCCCGTTCAATTCAGCAATCTCGGCGACCACGCCACTTTTTTCCTCTTCAATGCCCTTGATCGATTCATTGAACTCCTCGATCTTGGCGTTCCCTTCCTCGAGCTGCGCGTTGATCCCGTCCATCTCCTCGCTGATCTGGGCGATCTCTTTCTCCCGGGCGATCATGGCAGAGAGAGCCGCTTGCCGTTTCTGCTTGGATTGCAAGTCCTTGCTTTCCTCTTCTTGCCGGGTGCGCAAATCCTTCTGTTCCTGGAGGAGATCTTCCTTCTGGCGCTTCAAGTCCTGGATATCTTTCTCTTTCTCGACCTTGTTTGCCTCGATCTCGTTGATTTCTTGATCCAAGACCTGGATTTTTTCGTCATCTGCCGCGATTTTCTCGTTGGACTCGGTGATTTCTGCCTCGTGCTCCTCGATATCCTTGATGAGTTTCTGGACAGTTTGCAACCCGCGCAGCTTATCCTGAACGACCTGGAGTTGGTTGGTGTTTTCCTCTATTTCCTGGTTCAAGCGGTTCGACGTTTCCCAAAATTCTTCCTTTTCCTTGGTTTTCTCGTCGATCTTTTCTTGCAAGCCAGATTTTTCCTCGGTGACCGAGTCAATCTTCTGCTGGAACTCCTCGATGGCCGCGTTCTTTGTCTCGATGCTGGTTGTAAGTTCCTCGACTTGCGCGTCCGAGGATTTTTGCTTGGATTCGATGTTCCTTAATTCGAGGTTCGATTGCTTGAGTTCACCCTCGAGCTTGGTCTTGGTGACGCTCACGGAGCTGATGTCATCGAGCAATTCCGATTTTTTCTTGTCGATTTCATGCAACGCGTTGATTTGCTCCGTGTTACGCGTCATTTTTAACTTGCGTAGCGAGATGTGCACTTGGGATATGATGTCCATGAGGTCCTGGATGAAATTCGTGAAATTCGACGTGTTGTTTTTCACGAGATCCCCGATGTTTTTCTGGATGTCATCCTTGAGGATCCTCATCGATTCATCGTAATTTTCCAGGAACATGTCGAGATTCTTGTAAGCAGAGTCCAAATCTTCTTCATTTGCTTCTTTTTGAAGCGTCTTGATCGTTTCGATGATCGACACGAGATCGTTGATGTACCCCTTGAAATCAGTCATGGAATTCTCGACGGTATCCATGCCGCTAGCTTGCACGTCGGCGCTCACCTCGCCAACGCCGGTCTTGTAATCGTCAGTGAGCATCTCGAGATTGCTCATGACCGAAAAGATTTCCTCCTCGACACCCTCGTACTCTTTTTGCGAGTTATCGATGCTCTTTTCGATCTCGTCTCTTTCGCTCTTTAAATCGGCAAGGATGTTGTTCTTTGCGTCGAAGGATTCCGATGTTTTTTCAAGTTCCTTGTTGATCCGTTCGATTTCCCCGTTAAAATTGGCCTGGTTAAGCTCGAGTGTTTTCGCATCGTGCTTTAACGAGTTGATCTGCTTTTCGAAATATTCTTGTTCCGTCTTGGCAACCTGGATTTTCGACTTGCTATCGTTGATCTGTGTGTCGAATTTCCCCAATTGGCCACGGAGCTTCTCGATCTCGGTTTCGAAACTCTTTTGCTTCTGGGTTTCTTTCTTGAGCTCTAGTTTAACACCGTCAATGGTCGCCTGCAGATCTTTAGCTTCTTGTTCCGTTGCAGCCATTGCCTCGGCGATATCCTCGTCCTTGTCCTTGAGTAACTTCGATAATTCCTTTTCGAGGCTCGTTTTCTTGGATTCGAGCTTGACGAGGCGGTCTTTCGTCATCTTAAGCTCGGTTTCTAAAGATGATTTGCTCGATGATGCCGTGTTGAGCCGTTTATTGAACGCGTTGAGTTCTTGCTGGAAGATAGTTAGCTCGCTCTCGAGCTTCGTGACTTGATTTTCACGGTCTTGTATTTCGGAGCGTGTTTTCGCGATCTGGATGTTCATGCCATCGATTTCTTCCTGCACTTCGGCAAGCAATTGATCGTAGGTAGTACCTTCCTCGAGGGCCTCTTGCTTCTCCTCGAGGCCGCTCTTGCGTTCCTCCATTTTTTCGAGATTTTCCGTGAGAAAATTGAGCTCGGTTTTCTTGGATGATAGCTCCGAGCGCATGTTGGAGACCTGGGTTTCGAGGTCGTTCCGTTTCGTCTCGAGAGCCTCGATCTTTGCCGTCAGATCGTTCATTTCATCGTTTTCCTTGTCGACGGCATCCTGCGTCGATGCAATTTCCTCGTTGATCTCCTCGATCTTCTTGTTCGTCTCGCTAATGAACAGGTTAACTTGCTCCTCTTCGTCTCGTAACTTCTTGATATTGATGGCGATGAGCCGGGCATTGAGCTCCTTGATTTTTTTATCGAGCTCGAGCCACCGGAGAGCATCATTCTTTTCTTTCTCCACCGCTTTGAGCTGCCGGGCCACTTCCTGAAAGATTGCCTCGAATTTCACCAAATCTTGGTCGGCTTTTTCCAATTCCTTGAGCGCCGCTGCTTTTTCTGTGTCAAATTTTTGCAATCCGACGAGCTCCTCGATGAAAATGCGGCGATCCTCGGGGCTAATGTGCGTGAGCTCCACGATCTTGCCTTGCAAGATGAAATTGAAGCCGTCGGGATCCACGTTGGCAAGGGCAAGTTTCATGAGAATTTCTTCCCTCGTGCAGCGGGCGCCGTTGAGACGATACGTGCTCTTGTTTTTCTGCGTGATCTCCCGCGATATGGTTAGATCTTGTCCCGTGTACCCAGGGAATATGTTTTCCGAGTTATCGAAAACGACCTGAACCTCCGCGGAGTCAGCGGGTTTTTTGGTCTTCGTGCCAACGAAAATGAGATCCTTGAGATTCTCCGCGCGCATGGTCTTCTTACTCAAGCGACCGAGCGCAAAGCAGAGCCCATCGATGATGTTGCTCTTGCCACTCCCGTTAGGACCAATGATGGCCGTGAAGCCCTTATCGAGCTTGATGGTCACCTTTTGATCTCCAAAGGACTTGAAACCGTTGAAAACGATTTCCTTGATAAATGTCGATCCCATGATGCTTCTCGTTGGACGTGTTTTCGTGATCTATTCGTGAAGTGGCATCAAAATATTTTCGCACATTCTTCCATGATCAATTTCCCGACCCGGCTAAATTCCGCCCACCATTCTTGCGACCGGTTTGACACGAGGATCAGGTCTAGGAAAGTGGTATTCATGCAATATATCTCGTCCTTGCGAGATTTAACTTTCTTTTTCCAAACTTCAGACAAGATGGATGATGCCGGGACTTTTTTCGCGGTGGCTTTTTGGATGTCGCCGCCATCGCGTTGAACCTTGCTCACGTTCTGGAATTGTAGTTCTTCGGCGATATAACGCAATTCTTTGCACGAAACTAGTATTTCAAATGGCGTCGTCTTTCCAAACTTGCAATTCTTGCGCCACGGGCAAGGCGTGCAATAGTTCTCGAATGATACGGTGAATTCGCTCATGCCCGTGAGCGAGTACGTGATTTTAGGCAATCATCTCACTAGCTTGTCCCACTATTTATTAGAACTATGCCGCTCCACGATAATAAACATTCAGCCATTCTGCGGTATCATGGTTACTGATGAGATAACAACGCTTTTGCGTCGATACCAGTAAGGTATTTAAATATAAAATCGATTAGTATAGATGATCCTTGGCCTAATGGGATCAAGAAAGAAAAATAACGTTTTTCGCTTAAAAAAATCGCAAGGCTAATCATGTCTTCCAGCAAAAAATCAGTTTGCCCTATTTGTTCTTTGCCCATGGAGCTTTGCGTCTGTAAGGCAGTTTCTCAAGAAGAGAGCAAGATCCGAGTAAGAACCGACAAGAGAAAGTGGGGCCGGTTCGTTACGCTATTGGAATTCTCGGGAATGGCCGGAACTAACTTGAGTGACGTGGCCAAGAAATTAAAGACGAAAGCAGCATGCGGTGGTACGGTTGATGGTAACATGATCGTGCTCCAGGGTAACCACATGTATCAAGTCAAGGGCTGGTTGAAACAGCTCGGGTTTGACGAGAGCAACATCCAGGTAATGAAATAATCCCGTTTTTTTGCATACTTCCTTTTTTTCTTTTCTCCCGGCTGCCCTTCCACGTTCAACAATATAATGGAATTCTAGTCGAAAACGGCAGCCCCTTGGCAAGAATCATGGCATGGGTCTCGTGCCAAAGCAGGATAGAGGTTTCAACTTTTTTTTGCCAGCGTGATCTCGATGCTGCTCACGTTACTTTCTTTCCCGTCGGGACCGGTCAATCGCTCCGTGGCGATCTTGATGTCCTTGACCTCGACGTTCTGAACAAACCTGTTCCTGAGCACTTCAGCGACATCCACTGCATGACTGATTGCCCTGCCTCGCGCCTTGATCACGCATTCCTTTCCCTCGTTCAAGACCATCATGGCCGCGAGCACGTAATTATTCGTGGGTCTCCGTCCGATGTACACTGACGTGTCGTCCTTGGGGGTTGGCATCAACGTTCACTCTTGCGGATACCTTCATTCGTTCTCGTGGTGAAAATCCTCCGTAAATCACATTACGCGGGTAAATTTAAAAAGGATGATCTGGCATGCCAAGACTTTAATTAATCATGGGCAATATCCCCGAGCGTTGTTTTAGATCCAGTAAAAAACCATGTTTGATGAATCCCGTTAGCGATCACGAAGATCATGAAAAAGAATAAACTCGCGAATCTTCAAGATCATGCGTCGTAACGAATGTTGGAATCCACGCAAGTCACGGCTAACAATACCGTGAAAAATCAATGCAAAGCCTTTCGCTTGAAAAATTCAAGAATAATGTTAACGAAAAATAAAAAATGTAATGGAAAAAAAGCACGGAAAAGATCAAGTCGTTACCTTGATCGTATTCGTGGCCTCGCCACCTTCCAGCGAAAATACCGTGATCTTGACGATATCTCCTACTACAAGCGGCGCTGGCGTTGGATGGATTTCAGACCAATCAATATATAGGTTGCTGCCACTGCCGAGTTCATGGATAGTACCATAAGTATAGGTGGTGTTATATTGAGCCGGCTTGAACCAATAGGTCGTTCCATTGCGTTGAATCTCGATCATTCCGACGGTCAAGTTGATGTTCGTTCCAGCCACGCCTGTGTTGTTGAAATACAGGCCCAAGCGATGAACCGACGTGGTTAAAGGATCGACATTCAACACCAGCGACGTGAGCGGGTTGATGGTCACATTCACCACGGCGCTGCTGTGGGCAAGAGTGCTGTTGACCGCGAGGAGCATGTCGTTCGTGGAATTCACGGATGGATATGTCGCCTTGAAACTGCAGTTAAGCACGATTGCTTGCTGCAGGCCGATGATACGATTCACGTTCCCGAGATGAACATTACTGCTCGAGAGGGTGAACATCGTGTTATTGACGTGGAGTTGCGAGAGAGTTGCTGGCACGGTTCCCACGTTCTTGACCGCAACAAATGCCGTTTCGTTTGTCAATGCAAACGTGAATTGGTTAGTCGCCAAGACACGAATGGCTTCGCCACTGGTAACGGTCTTGATCTGGCCACCGTCCGCCGCCACGACCTTGCCACTATCATTGATGGCAAATACCTGGACCGTTTGGATCGCATCCAGCGTGAGCGGGCTCTCGTGGACGATGATGGTCCGGGTTTCACCAGGATTGAAGAAATAACTCTGGCCGCCGGCGATGTTCCATCCACTGTACGTGGTCCCGTTCACGCGCACCTCGCTGATGCCCAGATGCGCGGTTCCCGTGTTCCTTACCTGCACCTTGATCGTCCCGTTTATGTTTGCCACGCTCGATGCCAGGTTAACTGGCATGAATGCCCGGTATCTTGTCATTTCCGGCGTCGAGTAATTGATAAGATTATGGCTTACCAGGAACGCGTTGCCATTCACCAGGTCTGATTCGGGCAAGGTGATGAAATCATTCGTGAATGCTATGGACGCGGTGTTTGCACACACGGTCGTGGTGAACGAATCGCTTGTCTTTTCAATCATCGACGCGTTGACTTGCAAGATCTGGCCCACTGGCCATTGTGCGCCATTCACGGTCGCCTCGTAATACCGAGACTGGTTCACGGGTATCACGTACGTCTGGTTCAAGGCCGTGATGCTGTTCTTGAGTACTGGGACTGTCGTGGTCCCGTTTGCAGCGTTATATCTCACGGTGATGTTCGCGAGGTTCACGGCGCTCGATCCTGTATTGCTGATCACGAAATCAACCTTGTTTGGAGCAACGCCTTTCGAGAGCATGCGATCGGCATGAACGGAAAGGCTCGATGCCGATTCGACGATAGCGGTCGTGTAGTGCGTGAACGAATATGTTCCATTGCTGGTCGGGACCGACGCGTTCACGAAAAAGTTGCTGATGGGATCCCCAACATGCAAGTTGGACGTGGTTCTTCCGGGCTCCTTCCAATCGAACCAGAATGCCTTTTGCTGTCCAGGCTGCACCACGGGTGTTCCCACGTATGGATACGCGTCGATCATATTATTTTCACCTTGGACGACGACTTGTGATAATAACACGTTCGTCACGTTCAAGGGGTGAATTCCGGTATTAGTCACGTTCACGTTACCGAACCCATTATCATACACGTGAATGCCGGTGATGTTGAAATCGGATTCAATGGGCGTGTAATCGATCTTGAAGATCTTGACCGTGGTATTTCCCGAGAAAAATGCCGGCGTGAAGCACTTGAACTTGAAATAATCCGGGGCATCGAAGTAAGACGTCCAGAGGTTCCCCTTGTCATCCTTTCGTGGCTGGTACGATGACGTGCCATCGCCGCTGATCTCGCGCGCGCACCAGTATTGCAGTTCCGTCGTCGCCTTGTCGACCGTGAGGGGCTCGCCGTAAAACAACATGCGCACGAGTAGGGAGTTGAACCAATTTTCCTTGTAAGCTCCGCTCGTATCGTTGACGTAACTATTGTAATCGAACAGCTGCGTCCCAGGCTTGTACCACAGGCTTTGATCATAGCAGGGAAATTGCGTCGAATTGGCAAAGATAGTCGAGTGATCGTTGGGGATCTTGACCATCCACGGCCACTTGCCCTCGTCGCCACCGATGCCGGAAATCATGTGCCCGAAATACACCATCACGTAATCTGCATGGAGTGCTTTCAAGATCCGCGCGCTTTGCAATTCATTGTCATTCATCAGTGCCGAGCCAACCATGGCGATGCGCGTTGAATTGATGGTTGTATTGTCATTGACAGTTGTTACATTACCCAGGATGGTCATGTAATCGCCATAATCCCACCACGACACGATCACCGTGCCGGGAGAGAGGTTAGTCTTCATCCACGTTAAAGATTGCTCCCAATCGTGAAAATCACCGACGATCAATTCTGTATTCGCCAATTGCGTTGCGGAGACGGTTGTTGCTTGTTGAACTTGGACGAATCCAAGGATCGCGATGAATGCGAACACGACATATGCTACGGAAGGATCCATACCTTGTCTTGCCTCGCGTTTCCTGATGCGGGACGCGGGTGCGGCTTTTTTCATGGTGATTGCCCCGAAGGATTTCAAGATCATGGCAATCCCATACGCGCCCAAGATCGAAGCAAATGGCGAGAATAGCATGATGATGCGTGTTAGTGACCCCGTGAAATAGTACAGCGCGATCACTGACACGATCATGATGATGTCGGCATCGTTCCCGCGCTTGTAGGCAAAATAAATGCCAGGCACGACAAAGAGCAATGGAATGAGCGTGTTGTAATAAAATGTCACCCACGCGGATGGCATTTGCTCGCCCACCGAGGCCACCAGCGCCACGGAATTCCTGTAGGTCGGATCGAGCACCGTGATGATGCGGGCAGTAAACGTGTCCAATTTCCCAATCGCGTTCAGGTACCAGAGGACTACCGCGACCACGATGATTGCTGGTATGATCGATTTTTTAACGACGATCCAGAAATTTTTGTACCACGTCGGGCTGGTCAATTTTTTCCTGTACAGGTATTCGATGAACGGGAGGAGCAGCATGCAATAAAATGCCGGAAAGACCTCCGTGTTGATAAACGTCCCGCTCACCGGGTCACGTGGTTCGACGAAATGGATGATGATCCCGATGCCAAGGACCAGAGTGTTGCCGAGCATGATGCCCGTGTGATATTTTTTAGCGATGACCAAGATGATCGTGAATAGCGGGATGAACAGAGTCATGTACATGAAACCACCCCACCCTATCATCACGTAGCCCAGGAAAAATCCACCCAAGACGCCATCCATCAATGAATCGCGTTTCAGGCACCGGATGTAGAAGTAGACGCACATCAAGATTGCAAAAGTACCGATGGTCTCGTTATCGAAAAATCCCGAGGCCGTGCGTTGCAAGTAACCGGGAGAAAATGCCACGAAAAATGCGCTGAGCAAGCCGGTTTTTTTATCGAGAACCTCCTTTCCCACCAGATACGCCGCCATGGTCCCGAGAGCGCCCATGAACGCGGGCTCGTCAAAGCAAGCTTGCATGAGAGTTACCTTGATACCGAGGCCGTTCACGATATAATAAAGAACCAAACCCGTCAAGGGCGTGCCAAGGTACATGCCGTTAAGCGGGGCACCTTCAGGATACCACGTTTGGAAATCCCGCCATGCCTCGAACGCAGTCAAGCCATGAGCCTGGATATATTCAGCACAACGAAATTGGACCCAGGGATCGAATTCCTTTAACAAATAGATACCATTGAAATCCGGTGACAAGCGAATGAAAATCGCGCAGATAAAAATCAAGATTAAGGCAATCGCCAAGATAATATTTTGCGGCACGATTTTCATGCTCGACCGGGATTTTTCCCAGCCTTCCGAGAAAAGTTTCTTTACTTTTTGAGATGTCGTTGGCATGATAACAACACTTGCATGATTTCACGTTTGCGATTTAAACATGTAAAATAAAGCGTGCATGCGTGATAGTCTTAAGACAATTGTTCAATGAAATGAATGCCATTAATTAAAACACTATGGTCCGAACCTTTCTTGATGGCATGCGCTTTCACCTCGTCGTAGATCGACAAGTATTCTAGATGAAAAAAACGGATGTTAAAAACTTGGGCTTGATAAAATATCAATGCTGGAACCTGGCGAGGAGCATTATGCTTGCTAGGAGGATCACGACGCCGGGCACGAAGATATAAATGATGGCAATGCTTTGACCGAACAGGTAAACACCAGCAACGATGGGAAGAATGTTGTTGATCGCTTGCGAAATGGGAATTATCGATAACGCTTTCCCGTTCTTGAATGCCCTCTGGGAAAATGAAATCCCGAGCACCGTGCCGATCACGACGCCACCAAGTCCTAGAATAACCAGGAGCCAGCCCGTTGTCTCCAGGGAGGGCTTCAGCATGGCATCGAATCCGATGGTCACGATCTGCCCTGAAATCGACACGCACGCGTAAGATGTCCCGATCAGGGCCGCGTACCCCTTGATCGTCCACCCGGATCCTCGCTTTATGCCAAAGATGCCAAAACATGAAAGGCCAGCAATGATGAGCATGAACACGAGAGCACTCGTGATAAACGAATCCTTGAAGAGAACGAGAAACGTGACATCGCCAGAAACGCCACTTCCACTCACGAGAAAAATGGAAGCGATCATGAAGATCACGCCAACCCATTCAAGTCGCGTGAGCGACTCTTTCAAGACGATCACGGCTCCGGCGACAAACACGAGAAGACCCGCGGTTGCGAGGGGTTGCGCGAGAGTAATGCCTAGCAAGAGAATGCCGAGAAAAAAGAACGGGGCAAAAATCAAGGTTTGGCACAATATCCCGAGGATCCAAAGTGGTCGTTTCAAGAAATAGGCAATGTTCGTGTCATCGTTCATGCCACTTTTGTTAACCTCGAGTTTTTGCAAGATGATGCCGATACTATTGATCGCGGTCCCTCCAAGCGTGCATGCAATGCCTAAAGCAAAATCCTCAGCGGCCATCTTGAATCCTTCTTGCTTGCACCCTGCAATCAAAACCAAAAAAAGATATCACGCATTCTTCAATGCAATGCGTAACGCCGCGAACATTTCCGGAAGGATTGCCGAGATTTCATCCTGGATCTTGTCAAGTGGTGGCATGCTTCCCGTTTCCCCGAGCAAGAATAAGTACGTTTCCGGTTCGCTGTTATTTGACTGGAACATTGCCTCGAGATTTTCAAGCTCGTACTTGAATTTTGAAGCCTGAACACCAGCAAATCGGCTTATCGAGCTCTGGAACGACTGCATGTAAGTCGCGCAGAATTGAGCGATTTCTTTGTATTTTATATCCTGGAAATAATCTGCAATGGTAAGCACGCGGCGATCAAACAAGATAACGGCAACCGTATTTAACCGTTCAGCGAATTCTTTCATCGTTTTTTGCACGAGCACGTCTCGCGGGTACAGGTCTTGAAATATAACAGAAAATGAGGACGTGATGGTCCACGTCTGATAGATCGTCGTTTTCTCGAATTCCATCTGGAAACGGCCGCCATTGATATCGAGCAACCGTTCCTGGAGCGTGTCTATGTTCTTGTCGCCTTGTTCCAATATTTCCTCGGACTTGTGGAAGAACACGTAAATCCTTGGCTTGATTCTGAGCTCGTCGAATTCTGCAAGCAGGTCCTTTGCATAATCCAGCGTTTCCGTGAAGCGACCAATATCCTGGATATCAATCACGTAAACGCATACATCCGTGCCTGCAAAATACTTGTCAGGCTGCTTGAGGTACTTGATGAGATATTTTTTTTGCCCCCCGAGATCATGCGTGCTGATGAGATAATCGAGAAAATGGAATTCTTTTCGTTCGACAAACGTGGTCGGTTTTACGTTTGCCTTGATGAACTTTTCCGCTTCCAGCGTGGCAAGAATCGAGGTTTTGCCGGAATTATCAAGACCCGTGAAAATGATTTTTTTTGTATGACCCGTCTCATCTACTGTCAAATGAATCACCTTTCGTTTGTCATATTTACGGGACGGGTTAAAAACAGATCAATTCATGCATGGTTAACAAGAAAAAGAAGAGCAAGGACCCAAGGACTTGCATTCACGTCTTCAAGCCTTTTTTCTTTCGTCTCCCGAGCGTTGCCTCGTAGTCCTGGATGACTGTAACAAGCGTGTCGTGGCGGGACTCTGTCGTGGAATTCGAACCCTCTGAAATCTTCTCGTCTTGCATCTCCAGTGGAGACCGGGATGCGAGAAAATGGAGTGCCATGCTCGCCGCGTCCGGGTGGGTTTGCTGGTATTCTTGCCAGTTTTTCGCCATTTCCGCGTTGTATTCTTGCCGCAATTCCTTCGCTTGCTCGATGTCCGCGGATGAAACAGTGGTAGCACGCGGGCAATAATCAGAAGGTCCCATGGTGAAGCCATTTTCATCCTTGCCGGTCACGACGACAGGAAACATGCGGCAAACTCGGGCGCGCAACTCGTATGCAGTGCAGCTATGATCGGGCGCGAGCAGCGGGCAAGGGCCATGAATCTCGACAGCGAAGCCATAATCAATCGCCGCACTTGCAATCCCGGGGAACTGCTCGACGATGTGCTGGTATTCCTCGACCGTTATCGGCACGTTCACGCAACATTTACCACATTTCTCGCAATCCATGGTTATCATCAGGGATTGATGTAGGCCACCGTCAAGGCACCAAGCACGAACAGATTTGGGAAAAAAGACAAAACATGAAAAAATAGAAAGGATTTATTACTCAGCAGCTTCCGAAGTAGCTTCCTCAGCCGGGATGATGTCCTTCACGATGCCGACGGCGACCGTGCGGCCCATGTCCCGGATGGCGAGGCGACCGAGAGCGGCGAATTCTGCAAATTTCTCAACGCAAACCTTGTTGATCGGCTGGAGCGAAATGATGCCTTGATCTCCGACCTTGAAGAAATCAGCGTTCGAACCATCAGGCTTCGTCAATTTGGCGAACCGCATCGCGACTTGCGCGGTGTGGAGATGCACGACTGGCGTGTAATTGATACTGACAGCCGTGGGGTGCCAAATCATGATGCTCTGAACCTGCAACCACTGTTCAGGCGTCGCGACGTTCGGCGGGCTCTTCACAGGGCCCACAACGTCACCACGGTTGATTTGCTTCCGCTCTATGCCCCGGATGTTGAATCCGATGTTATCCCCGCTATGCGCCTCTTTAAGTGCCTCGTGGTGCATTTCGATGGATTTCACATCTGCAGTAATCTCGGACGGCTCGATGATGATCTTGTCTCCGACCTTCATGACGCCGGTCTCGACGCGGCCGACTGGCACCGTGCCCGCGCCCTTGATCGAGTAGACATCCTGAACCGGCAAGCGCAGTGGCTTCGAATCTTCCTTTGGTGGAGGGTTAAACGTGTCCAATTGTCCTAAAAGGGTCGGACCATCGTACCATGGCATGTTCTCGCTTGGTTCCAGCAAGTTATCGCCCAGAAGGCCCGAGATCGGGACGAACTGGATCGTGTCGACCTTGTAGCCTACCTTCTTCAACAATGCACCGAGTTCCTTCTTGATCTCCTCGTAGCGTTCTTGGGCCCAGTCGACGACGTCCATCTTGTTGACGGCGACGACGAGCTGGTTCACGCCCAAGGTTTTCGCGAGAAATGCGTGCTCGCGGGTCTGGCCGTTCGCGCTAATGCCGGTTTCGAATTCACCCGGACGGGCACTCACGACCATGATGCCACAGTCTGCTTGCGATGCGCCCGTGATCATGTTCTTGACAAAGTCAGCATGGCCCGGTGCATCGATGATCGTCCAATAATATTTGTCGGTCTCAAATTTCTTGAAAGCAAGGTCGATGGTGATGCCTCGTTTCCGCTCTTCCATCAATTGGTCCATGAAGAATGCAAACTTGAAGGAAGGTTTGTTCAATTCCTGTGCAACCTTTTCCATGTCACGGAGCTCTTTATCAGTGACACCGCCTGCGAGCACGAGGATGTGACCCATGGTCGTGCTCTTGCCGTGGTCAATGTGCCCGATCGTGACAACGTTAAGGTGAGGTTTCGTGGTGGGCATTTCTTACACCTTTTATGTTCAAAATCTTGAATCTCCATCAAAGTACTTGAAAATCGCGAGTTCTTTTGATCTTCAACCCTTAAGAGTCCAAGATAAATTCAAAAATCCGAAGGCGTTAATAAATTTTAATATGTCGTGATGTTGTATAGACACTGTCCCTCTAGCGTCCATCTAATTGAAGCTGATGTTCATGACCCCGGATAAAAAACTACCCGACCGGCCATCCCCGAAACGGGCATTGAACAAGAAAAGCGTTTCTTTTTGGATCGACGAGATCGTGCTTGAAGGGTGGGATAAATTTTGCGAGGAAGCGGGAATCAGCCGAACGCAACTCATCATGGGGGCTGTTAATGATAAATTGGTCGGAACGATAAATATTCGAAATTTATCATCAAAGATCGAGAAACTCGCGGAAATCGTGTCTGAAATCAATCCAGACGCGGAATCCCTGGTCACCGAATCGAGAGGCCTCAACACGCGTGGCAGGGTCCTCGAACAAATCCTCGTTTCCAAGGATGCAGGACTTCGCAGGGAGGATGTCAAGGGTGTTTCTTCCTACGCGTTGCAAGCAGCGATAGAATCCCTGGAAAATGATGGCATTATCATCGGCGATCAAAACGGCAGGTACTGGATCAAGGAATATTTTCCCGAGTAAGAAAAAAGGTGGCAATTCAAGCCGGATGATGGTGGATCAAAACACGTCGAATATAAGACCCAACAATGCAATCCGGAGCAGCAAACCATATTTGGGTTGCTTGAAGTACACGGCTTGGGGTAACGCATCGACATCCGGCTCGATCTCGTTGATGCGGGAAGGCGGGGGTATGATCGCATCCCTCCAAGCATTGATGGTTCGGTAACTGCCAAAACCATAATTAGTTTGGTTTTTATAGGCATCATAAAATAAAGAACCCAGAAGTGATCAGACACATGGATTTTCAAGATGCACCAGATATCGTGATTTCAGACAAGCAACGGGAAGCAGACGAAACGGAGGTACGAAAATTCGTGAAAAGGCACGATCGCGCGTTGAAACGCAGGATTCACGATCTCAAGAAGGCTGGTTATTCCGATGATGAAATCGAGCGAATTTTCGCCTTTTAATCAAGGTATTTCTGGATACATTATCATTTAATTGTGCGAGGTGCGCTAAATCTCGAAATCCATGGTTGATTTCTTAAAAGAAGCCCTTAAGATCATTCCAATTACAGAATATTCCTTTTTTAACCCGGACTTATTAGGAATGCGATTAAACCACGGATTTGATGATGTGGGGCATTTTTTTCCAACGTGGCGTGAATTCCTAGACCGCAGCAGAGGACAAATACACGGATATGAAAACTACATGGTTTATTTATTATGCAAGCACGACGATGATGAAATAATCGGAGTCTTGGCAGTACAATTAACCACGTACGACATCTTGAAAGCTAAAGTGCATGCTCTTACACCCGATATTAGTACATATCTGTATCTGAGCTGGATCGCGTTAGATACCAAGTATCAGAAATACAATTATTTTGCATTCCTTTTCGAGTTTTATCATGTCCTGGTTCGTCGAGTTCAGATTCAATTGGGCACGCGTATAGGCGGTGCAGCAATTGCGATACGGAGAATGCGTCCCTATCTGTGGAGCTTGCTAAATACTGACATAAGATGTCCCGGTGATACCGATAAATCATTGTACAAAGAGACAAAAAGATTTACTCTGTTCATCAAGCCAAGTGAAATAATTTCTCCCGATATCAAGCCCGTACAAGATCACGTGCTTATTATTTTCGACACATTAAAGGTAAGATGATAATCCCATCTTGTCAAGCCGAGATCCCGTATCCATATGTATTCCGAGATGCCGATAACGAGTCGATGTACGACAAGATGGAGGCAGTCTTGATATGATCCAATAAATGGTGGATTGAATAAGCAATAGTATCGAATAAATGCTGGTCGATCAATTAAAATACATCGAAGATTAACCCGAGCAAAGCGATGCGCAAGAGCAAGCCATATTTTGGCTGCTTGAAGTACACGGCTTGGGGTAACGCATCGACATCCGGCTCGATCTCGTTGATGCGGGGAAGCGGGTGCATCACGAGTAAATCAATTTTTCCCTTGGTAAGCAATGACCGGGTTAGCACGTAGTAGTTTTTGACCGTTAGAAACTCCTCCTCGGAGCGGAAACGCTCGCGTTGCATCCGTGTCATATAAAGAACGTCCAACTCCGGTAAAACTTCGTCTAGCGATTCGGCTTCCTCGAATTGCACGTTTCTCGATTCGAGAATGGTCTTGTCTTCGAGGCGAACCTTCAACTCGGGTGGCGAGATGAGTTTTAAGTTTACATCGTAATTTATTAATAATGGAAGCAGGGAGTGAACAGTTCGACCATATGTTAGATCCCCGCAAATCCCTATCGTGATTCCATCCAACGAGCCTCGCTCCTGCTTGATAGTCATCAAGTCGAGAAATGATTGGGTCGGGTGCTCTTGCGCGCCACTACCCGCGTTGATGACGGGAATGTCGAGAATTTCCGCTGCATACTTGGCCGTGCCCTCCCATTCCGACCTGATGACCAGGATATCGGCAAAGCTTTCCACGACCTTGAACGTGTCATACAATGTTTCGCCTTTTTTTATCGAGCTTTTATCCCAATCCGCGAAGCCTATTACTTGGCCACCAAGGTGCTTCATCGCCGCGTCAAAACTGAGCCTGGTTCTCGTCGATGGTTCGAGAAAGATCGAGCCGAGGATCTTGTTCGAGAGCAAGGTGCTGCCATTCTTGGCGATGTCTTCCATGTTTATCGCGACGTCCAGCAAGTACTCGATTTCTTCCTTCGTGAAATCGAGCGTGCTGATGATGTCCCTGTCGGCAAACGGGTTTCCGGTCATGATCACGCTTCGTCTCCGCTATTCCTGGTGATGTCGTCTCCATATTTTTCTTCTAGCGCTTGTATCCTCGATAATAGATCCTTGTCAACGCCCAGCTCGTCAAGATTCTGGATGATGGTTGGCACGATCGTGAAATTCCTCTTGGTGTCCGGTACAACATCCCCGATCACTCGGACAAAAGCCCCCGGGGAGATGTCCCCCTTCACGACGGTTTGCGCGGGAATTTCCTCGTCCTTATTTTTCTTGGTACTTTCAGCAACCAGGTCTAAAGGCATGGTGCCCGTGCCGTCGTCGATTACCAGGTGATCGCCATCATTCTCTTGCACGGTCCCGTAGAACCAAACATGGCCATCGGTGAACTTCATGTCCTTGATGGCACGCGTTCTCGATTTTATCTGGGTTGACACGGCTTTCATGCACCAGTTTAAGCAATTAAGATATAAATCGCGTGAACTAATATGTATTTGCTTAATAATTGCTTGATGCCCTTGCCCAAGGTGTGAAAAAAATGGTCGACATGCCATTCGTTGAAAAATATCGCCCGAAATCCTTGAAGGATATCGTTGGTCAAGAAGCGATCATCACCAGGCTCAAGGGATTCGTCAATGACAAGTCAATGCCGCATCTCATATTTGCCGGGCCTGCCGGGACCGGAAAGACCACGTCGGCCATCGCCCTGGCCCGGGACATGTTCAAGGGAACATTTAACGAGAACTACAAGGAATTAAATGCGAGCGATGCACGCGGGATCGCGGTTATCAGGACCATGGTCAAGGATTTTGCACGGACACATCCCGTCGGGGAGGCATCCTTCAAGATCCTCGTGCTTGATGAAGCCGATAACATGACCGCCCCCGCGCAACACGCGCTCAGGCGCACCATGGAGAATTTCACGAAAACGTGTCGCTTCATTTTGATTTGTAATTATTCCAACAAGATCATTGCTCCAATCCAATCACGCTGTGCTGTCTTGCGATTCACGCCCCTCACGAATGATGACATCACCAAACGATTGCAATACATTTCGAAGAAAGAAGGCATCAATCTCTCGGACAAGGGCTGCGAGGCTATTTTATACGTGGCTGGCGGGGATTGCCGCAAGGCCGTGAACATCTTGCAGGCAGTGTCCACGATTTCGAAAGATGTCTCGGATGAATCCGTGTACCAGATCACGGGTCGCGTGTATCCCGAACAAATTCGCGAGATGATCCAGATGGCGCTTGATGGCGAACTTAACAAGGCGCAAGAAAGGCTGGAGCAACTACTCCTCGAATTTGGCCTTGCCGGTTCCGAGATCATCAAGCAAATCCATTCCGAGATCTTTAACATGGACGTCTCCGAATCCGTGAAAATAGACCTTGTCAAGATCGTCAGCGAGATCGATTTTCGCTTGAACCAGGGGGCTAGCGAGATGATCCAGCTCAACGCGTTGCTTGCTAAAATCGTTCTACTCTCTTGAAGGGGGCGTCGCCTCGTGGCTCTTCCTGCACCCTCGTTTTTCTACTTGATAAAAGTATGGTATGCCGGCCGAGCCTATAACGGGTCGCAATACCAGCCGGGCTTGCACACGGTCGACGGGGCAATCGTGGATGCCTTGCGCTCGCTCGATTATATCCCGGGCGATGCTTCCCACAACGAGAACTTCAAGGTTGCCGGCAGGACCGACAAGGGCGTCTCGGCATTCGGGGCAGTATACTTTGTTGCCCTGCTCAATCCACTCCACCCCGGCCAGGTTAACGAGTGGCTCAAGGAGAACGATCACGAGATCATGATTCGGGCGGTTGCAACACTAGATGGCCCGGTCAATCCACGGCGCGCTCATTATCGAATATACAAGTATTTTCATGTCCTGGCTGGTGAACGAATCAACATCGACAGCGTGCGGAAAGGCCTCGCCGTGCTTCTAGGCGACCACGATTTCAAGGGTTTTACCAAGGCGCGCATCGATCCCGCCATCCTGACCCGCCGGACGTTGGATGCTGCCGATCTCGACTTGGTGGGAGATGGGGAGCTTCTCGTGTTCACCTTCAAGAGCCAGGGTTTCCTGTGGGAACAGATACGGCGCATGGTTGCCTTCTTGATCGAGCACCACGATGACGAGGATATCGATCGGCAAGTGCAAGAAGTACTCGACACGGGAAGCCAACCAAATTTGGAACCAGCACCACCCGGTGGCTTGATCTTGTGGGATATCGATTACGGCAACGAGTTCACGTGGGAAAATCTCGACGGGTGCCAGGCGCAATTCACGACTGCCATGAAAAAGCGCTACATCGAGGAACGCGATCGATCGGCGATCACGGGTGCCGTGTTCGCGGCGGCAAAAAAATTGTTAAAAGACGAGGATACCGGGAATTAAAAAAGATATATTGAAATCCGAATTGTTTTATTAAATGGGCTCGCCGAAATCGAGAAACTTCTTCTCCCGTCGCACGAGTGCCTTGAGAATGGGCACGCAATCTTCCAGCGGCACCCGGATCTGCTTCATGGTATCCCGATCGCGAATCGTGACCGTGCCATCCTCGCCGGTTTGATAATCGACCGTGAAGCAGAAAGGCGTCCCGATCTCGTCAGCACGGGCATAGCGCCGCCCGATTTGACCCGCTTGATCGTAAAACACGGGGATGCCTTCCTTCTTGAGGGCCGAGAAAAGGGCGATGGCTTTTTCAGTCAACTCGGGCTTTTTCATGAGCGGGTAGACCATGGCGCTGAACGGGGCGATGTGTGGCTGGATCTGGAACCAGTCCCATTCTCGATCGGATTCCTTCTCCTTTTCAGCACCTTTCTGGATGCCAGGGCGGTAGGCGTGTTCTAGCACGCAATACAAGGCGCGTTCCACGCCGAACGAGGGCTCGACCACGTGCGGCACGACCTTCTTGAGTTTCTGGCCGGATTTTTGGATGTCAGCATCGAGCTTTGCGCCGCTGTGCTCGCCGTGCACCAACAAGTCGTGATCGGTGCGGTACGCGATGCCTATCGCTTCTTTCCAGCCCATATCCAGCTTGATTTCGAGGTCGAAATTGCCCATCGAGTAGAACGGCGTTTCCTCCTTAAGCAAGTTGCGGAAGCGCATGGATTCAAACGGGATACCGAGGGATTGATAGAATTCGAACACCTTGCCAACAAAGTAGGCTTGGATGTTGTTCGGGAAGATCCCTTGTTGCATGGCCTCGTCGATCGTGATCTCGATAGAATCATCCGCCGTGGCCTCGCTGGCTTGCACGTCCCTCGTGATGAGGTTGATTTTCGTGTTCTTGACCGCGTCGTAATCCGGGTGGGTTGGCTCCTCGGGATCGAAGAAAAATTCGATTTCCATCTGCGTGAACCCGCGCATGCGGATGAGCCCTTGGCGAGGCGAGATTTCATTCCGGTAACTAGGGCCAATTTGGCAAATGCCGAAAGGCAATTGGGCACGCATGGTTTGATAGACGCGCTTGTAATCACAAAAGATTGACTGCGCGGTTTCTGGCCGTAGATAGGCCCGCTTGGAATTCTTCGACGGGCCGACCTCCGTCTTGAGCATCAAGTTAAAATCCTCGACAGGCGCGAGATCGCCGCCGCACTCCGGGCATTTCACATCCTTGTCCATTATCGCGGCTTGGATTTGTTGCGTGGTCATGCCTTCCGTCTTCATGCCAACCTGGCTTTCGAGCAAATGATCCGCCCTAACTTCCGCGTTGCATTGCTTGCAAGCAACCAGCGGGTCCGAGAATGAGCTGACGTGGCCGGAGGCGATCAAGACTTCTTCAGGCAACACGACAGCGCCTTGTATTTCAAAGATGAGCGGGTCAACCGACGACCACACGAAAAACTCTCGCCATGCTTTCTCGATGTTTTGCTTCAGCTGCATGCCGACAGGAAGGAAGTCGAAGAATCCTGCCAAGCCGTTATTGTAAATTTCCGCGGTTTGCGCGATAAACCCCCGTCGCATGAGCAAGTCCATCACGACATCGAGCATGGGTTTCTTTTTCGATTCTGCCATGATTCGAATCACTATCGGAAGCTAATGCGCGCGCTTGAAAATTTATTATGTTATACGCGTCAACATTCAATCAATACCACGAGAAAGTGTTTTTGCCTTGGATGACCAGCTCTACAAGATCGTTGTCGGGACGGATGTGGAAGCCGACATGCTGACCTTCAATTTTTTACCCTTACCAAAGGGCGCTCGGATGGTGATCAACCCGAAATTCTTGTCCCAACTCATCTCGTTGACGGAAAGCAATCCGGAGGAATATTCATACAACCAGGCGATCAAGATCGCGCAAACCGGGCAAGGCAAGCCCCTTGCCAAGTTATTCTTGAACTTTTACGTGCTCTTTTTCACGAAACGGGATACTGAAAAGAAACGCGGGATCTTGATCTCGTTTGACGAGCAAAAACGCGGGCTCGTGAATGCCGTGTGGCCTATCAGTTTCAGGGATGCCGCCATCACCAATCCCAAGGATCTGATGGACGTCATTCATGACTTGAGCGTGCATCCAGACCAGTACGAGAACGTGAACTTACTCGCGACCGCTTGAATCGCAGCTGCCGTCCTCATTGCCCGAAAACTCGTCCCACCAGTCCTTGTAATTTCTAACCCGCTTTGACTGCCCATCCTTGCCCTTGAACTGGATGCCGCCGAACCGGTTGATCGCGCTCGTCTCTTCTGGAAAAGCTGTGACCTTTTCTGGCTTCAAGCTTCCAATTTTCGATGGATCGGAGGGAACATCAAGTGGAGACGTGTCCAGATGTTCTATGATCTGGCCATTATCCCGGTAAAATTGCTCGTGCTGGTCGTCGATCGATCGTTTCTGGCGGAGATGTTGGTAATAGCTCGATTCCGTGGCGAATTTTTCGCTGCAAACCGGGCACTTGTAGGATTCCTTGAAAATCTTCTCGATGAAGGCTTTTGATACCGAGGAGATGTCGAACCCGTGCTCGGCGAGGGCTGGTGGCCGCGGCTTCAAGGGCCGTGATTTGTGGATGCCGGGTGGCGCTGCGTGGCACTTGTGCGCGCCTAATATCCGCCCGTTCCTATCGAACTCGAACATGACCTTGCAACCATGGGTGCATTCCCAGTACAGCAGTTTCGCCCCGCAGAACTTGCACGTCGTTGGGAACGACCGTAACTTGCACTCGTTACCATGTCTCACGGCACTCACCAGCGTGATCTTGGCGGCTATCGTTGAAATCTCTTGCTATTATGCCATAAAGCGGGATCGTTTTTTAAAAGGTCGACCTTCAGTCAAAGCATCCATGCACATCTACAACACGCTCACCAAGGAAATGGAAGAATTCGCCCCGCTAAACCCGCCGCTAGTTACCATGTATGCGTGTGGGCCGACAGTGTATGATTCGCCCCATGTCGGCCATGCAAGGTCGGCAGTGGCATTTGACGTGATCCGGCGATACCTGGAATACAAGGGCTACGATGTCGTGTTCGCGCGCAATTTCACGGACATTGATGACAAGATGATAGCTCGAGCTTCCCAGCGGGGAATCACGATTCTCCAATTGGCCAAGCAATACATTGCCGAGTATGAGCTCGCCATGGACCAGCTCAACGTAAAACCTCCCGTGTTTTCCCCACGGGCGACGCATCTCATCGACACCATGATCAAGTTCATCCAGGACCTGGAAGAACGAGGATTTGCCTACGCTAAGAACGGCAGCGTGTATTTTTCCGTGCCGAAATTCGAGCACTATGGCCGGCTTAGCCGCAAGCCCCAGAAGGAAATTGCTGACATTGGGCGACGGGATTCGGAGGAATTTGGCGAGGACAAGGACGATCCAAGGGACTTCGCGCTGTGGAAAGCAGAAAAGCCGGGGGAACCCTCGTGGGATTCCCCATGGGGCAAGGGCAGGCCGGGCTGGCATCTCGAGTGCTCAGTCATGAGCAGCCACTTGCTTGGCGAGTCGATCGACATCCATGGCGGCGGCCGTGATTTGATTTTTCCCCATCACGAGAACGAGATCGCCCAGAGCGAGGCTCGATCGGGCAAGATGTTCTGCAAATACTGGCTGCACAATGGCTTTGTCACGGTCGACAAGGAAAAGATGTCGAAATCGCTCGGCAATTTCTTCACGGTCGAGCAGGTGCTGGGCGAGTACGAGGCGCCCGCGCTGCGCATGTTCCTCGTGAGTGCGCAGTATCGCAATCCCATCGACTACAGCAAGGATTTGCTCGATCAAGCAATGAAAAATTGGCAGAAGGCCCGCGATGCATGGTTTGCCCTGATCGATGCACTGGGTGCCGAGGTGAAAGCCGTGGATGAGTCACCAATTGCAAGGGATGAACTTCCAGCAGATCTCGCGGAGATTCAGGCCGAGTTCGAAGCCGCCATGGACGAGGATTTCAACACCCCGCGGGCGCTCGCCACGCTGTTCATCACGATCAAGACCGTCAACGAAGGCTTGATCAAGGGCGAGGACACACCATTCTTGAAAGCCGCATATCAAGTCTTGAAGACAATCTTGGACGTGCTCGGCTTTGATGCACGGTATATGAACCGGTTTGCATCGACGACAAAAGAAGCCGGGAAACAATTGGACGCGCTCTTGCAATATTTCATTGAACAACGGAATCAAGAGCGGAAAGCCAGGAATTTTGAGAAGGCTGACGAGATCCGGGAATTCCTCAAGGCGGCCGGCATCGAACTGATGGACGGTAAAGAAGGCACAACGTGGAAGGCATCCAACTCGTAAATCGCGTGCCCTGTATCACTTAATTTTGTATTCACCAATATCTCTTAATTATTTTAATTCATCCGGGATACATTTTAATTCCGTCCTGGAAGATCGTCTGGTGAAAGTGATTAATTCATGAACAATAAAAAGAAAGCAGTGCTGGTCATCATCATCGTCATCATTGCGG
>Ga0209039_10000285_pt1 | contig 48819 bp, 46 predicted proteins | sample BogFormECP12_OM1_FD_188238 | JGI IMG/M metagenome (GOLD analysis project Ga0209039, IMG submission 188238) | Bog forest soil microbial communities from Calvert Island, British Columbia, Canada - ECP12_OM1 (SPAdes) (version 2) | ecosystem: Environmental > Aquatic > Freshwater > Wetlands > Bog ...
CTCTTCCGCCAGCTCGAAGCCGTAGCGGGCGAAGTAGTAGGCCGCGCCGTGCAGCCGCTCCTGGAGCACTCCGCCGGGATAAAGCGCCTGGCAGATAGCTTCGGCGTCGCGCCCGAGCGAGGCCTCGCGCTGCAACTGGAAGTTGGCCGCCAGGCGGCGCAGACGGTTCATCTGGTAGCGCATCTTGCTGGCCGCGGTCTCCGCTGACCGGCCCAGTCCAGCGTCCAGCCGGCCCATCCACTCCAGCAGCGTCGTCAGTTCCGCGTCCAGCGCCGTGCCCGCGGCGGCCAGCTTGCTTTTTCCTTCGGCGGGCATCGACCGGGCGGCCAGCAACTGCGCCAGTGAGGACTCGGTCTCCGCAAAGACCCGTTCCAGCGTCAGCTCGTACCGGCGCAGCAGCTCGCCGATGGCCGGCTCAATCAGAGTTGCGCAAAAGCGCGGCACGACCGGCGTAGCGCGGCCCAGAATGCGCTCGAAGAGCACGGCGGATTGGGCAAAGTAGGCCACCTCCGCCGGGCCGCCCACGGTGACCGACGTAGAAAGCAGAAAATCCTGAAAGACGGGCCTGAGCAGCGCCGAGGGCGAGATGCGCTCCGGCTCGGCGTCCAGAATCCCCACCAGGTCAGCGGTAGAAAAGTTCTGCCGCCCTGCCTTCCAAAGGCCATCCGGCTCGGCCGCGCTGGGCGCAATCCGCTTGAGCGCCATCCGCGCCCCGCCGCGCTCCCCCGTCCCGTTATCGATGAGGAACAGCAGGCTGGACTGCGGGCCAACGGCCACCTGCGCGTGATAGTCGGCGGCTTCCAGCTCGCGGTTGCGCCCGGTGAGCGCGGAGTGCAGCTCGTCAGCTCGTTCCAGCGACGCCCGCAGCACCGGCGAGCCCATGCGGTGGAACTCCCGCCCGCCGGCATCGAGCACCAGCAGTCCCTGCGCGGCAAAGACCTTTGCGTAGAACGCCCTGAAGGCCTGGGCCAAGGTGCGGCCGGGTTGGTAGGCCGCGGCCAGCGCCTCCGTGGCGCCGGAAGAACCCAGCAACTCCCACGCCTGATCGATCAGCGGAACGATCGACTCGTCCAGCACGATGCCGCCCACCGGCCGCGCCGCCGTGGGCGCCGCCGAATAGACCAGCTTGCGCAGTTCGTTCCGCGCCGGAAACGTGACGTGGTTGATCTCGGCAAAGTCGTGGTCTTCGCTAGCCAGCCAGAAGACAGCCGCGTGGGGATGGCCTGCCGCGGTCGCCTGGCGCGCGCGCGCCACAGCGGTGGCGGCCTTGAAGGGCGTAAACAGCGGCCCGCCGAACAGCCCCACCTGCTGCCCTGTAACCACCGCCCCCGCGCCGTTGCCGAGCGCGGCCAGAGCCCGAGCGGCAGCGCCCCCGCCCGCAGCGGAAGCCGGATTCTGTTCCGCCAGCAGCCGGACCAGCTCCGGCCAGTGCGCCGGAAGCGGCGGACGCGCCTGCCAGTCCCCCTGCCCTTCTTTTCCCGGCGGCAGCGAGGTGTAGAAAGCCCGCGCCGCCGCACCCCCGGCGCAGTAGTCCAGAAACAGCCGGCTCAGTCCCGGCGCCACGGTCATGGGATAACAATCTGCGGTCGGCAACTCGTTCACTTTGAAATTCGGCTCTGTTTAAGGATGCCACGCCGGGCGGATTCGATGCACGAGCGCCGCCTGGCGGCAACTGCAAACGCATCCCCGAGGATGTACTCTTGAGTCTGATGCGATCCTGCGAATCCAGTGCAGGGAGGCGCTATGGAGACCGGCCCAAATACCGCGAAGGCTGTCCGCGATGCAGCCCCCGCCATTCTCGCAACCCTCGTGCAAGAGGATCGCAATGAGGCGCGGCTTTGGCGCGCCCGCATCGAAAACCTCTTTTTCAGCGCGGTGTTGGCATCCTTTGCCATCAGCTCGTTTTTTATTGGAAAGGTCACGCCGGCCAGTGCCGGCCTGTTCCGGATTCTCACCTTGTTCGTCGATTGCAGCCTGGTTGCCATGTTGGCGGCGCTCTACTTCCTTCGCGTCCGGCCCGATCTTGTCGCCCTTAGAAAGTCGCAAAGATACCGGCAGGATCTGCTGGTCAGCTCTGTCAAGGGCCACCTCGCGGGATTCGATCCGTTCAAAGACTGTGAAGATATAGAGCCGTCCATCACGGACACCGACCTGGACTGGCTCTGCGGCCTGTCCCTGGCAGCCATTTCGGCAAAGATGATTGTTGTGGCAGCATTCGCAACGAGCTTCCTGCCGGCCGCCCAGGCTCACTAACATTTTGCACGCAATTGCGCTCTAGAGGAGAGAGAGAGGAAATGCCCAGCAAAAAGAAGGCCGCCGCCCCCAGGAAAGCAATAGCCGCCCAACCCCAAAACGTAGCCGCAGCCAAGTCAAAGCCGGCCAAAGCCCTGAAGCGGAAGAAGCTGAAGGCCCGCAAAGCCGCGGCCGCCGCCGAGAAGGAGCAACTGCTCAGCTCCGTGGTCGTCTATCAGGGCCCGCTCTTCCGCGTGCTTCACGACAAGCTGATCGAGCCCGGCGGCCGCAAGAGCGAACGCGACGTCATCCGCCACAACGGCAGCGTGGTCATCCTGGCCATCGACAGCTCGAAAAACAAGAAAAATCCCTGGATCGTTGTCGAACGCCAGTACCGTCACGCCGCTCGGCAGTTTTTATGGGAACTGCCGGCCGGCAAGCTCGATCCCGGCGAAAGCGCTCTCGCCGGCGCCCAGCGCGAGCTGGCCGAAGAGACCGGCTACAGCGCAAAGAGGTGGAAGCTGTTGACCGAGTACTACCCCAGTCCCGGCTTTCTGGGCGAATCCATGATAGTTTTTGTGGCCGAGGGCCTGGTGGCGGGCGACGCCCATCCGGAAGACGACGAACAGATCGAATTCCGTCTGGTCAAGCTCTCCGAGGTGCTCAAAATGATCGAAAAGGGCGCCATTCTGGACGGCAAAACGCTCACCGGCGCGCTCCTGTATGCGCGCCAGTTGGCCGGCAAGCGCAGGAAGTAGTTGCCGCGGCGTCTGCTCTGCCGATTCAACAGCTTCCAGCCAGGGCCGGTGGTCTGCATCGGCCCATCTCCTTTCTTGAAACCAATATGTAGAAAAGAATCAACCTTTCTTCGATATTTCACGTCTTATTAGGTATCGGGGTGCGATCCCCTCGCTCTCCGGATACTCGCAAGACCAAAAAGAAAGCAGGAACCTGTGGCTCAGTACAAAGGGAAGGTCAAGTGGTTTAACAACGCTAAGGGCTACGGATTCATCGGACGTGAAGACGGGCCGGATGTATTCGTTCACTACTCGTCTATTCAGTTGGATGGATACAAAACGCTGAAAGAGGGCGATGACGTCGAGTTCGACATCGTCCAAGGTCAGAAAGGTCCCCAGGCGGATGCAGTGATTCGCCTCCGGGACGCCGCCCACAGCGCAGCCTAGCGGCGCGTAAGACCGGGCGTACTGATTGACTGCCGCGAGGTGGCACACTTGAGGTGTGCCCTGTCAGCTCCTCCTTATCACATAACGCTGTTCCTGCCCGTAGCACTTGGTTTCGCCGGGGTGCATTCCCCTCCACCGGAAGCAAATCCGCAAGCGGCCATCTGCTGGCCGGTATCCCTTCCCCATCCCAGCCGGGTTCCCTGATCCCTGATCGCTATTCCTCGTTCCAGCTTTGCCCAACACACCAAATCCCTATCCATTTCCGCGCAACCGCCAATTCTGCCCAAAAGCCGGGTAGGGGTGTGCTAGGTGTGGGGCTGCTTGACCGCGGCGAAGGCAAATGAAATTCCTTCGGAGTTGAATCTGAGCACAGAATCGAGGATTGCATTACCAAGGGGTTAATTACTTTCGGCTCGACAGTAATCTTTTTTCGATTACCAGTATACTGGCGTTTACACTGCACTGCGCTGCTCGATTGCCACATGTTCAGTAAGTTGTCGATGAATGATGATGAGTGCCAGGCCTTAAGTCTGGGGCGCCACGTGCTGTACCAAGTGTCTTCCAACCTGTCACTGAAAGATTCCGCCCAGGGAGCGAATCCAAATGAACGACATGCTTATCAAGCTGTATGTGAAGTTCCAGAACCTGAAGAACGGCGAAGAAGGTCAGGATCTGGTTGAATATGCCTTGACCGTGGCTCTGATCGCAACTGGCGCAGTGGCTGGAATGACCAGCCTGGCTTCAGGCGTCAACTCGGCCTTCAGCACCATCAGCAGCACGCTAGCCGCCGACCTCTGAGAACTTGTCCGAAGAACAAGAGCAGACAGGGCTTCAATCCCTGAGGGAGGTTTGCGGTAACTCACCCGGTGGACAACCCCGCCATGGCCCGTCTGCTGGCCGAGAGCGCCGATCTGCTGGAGATCGATGGCGGCGACGGTTTCCGTATGCGCAGCTATCGCCGCGTCTGGCTGGGGCCTGAAGACGTGCTGAACACGCTGGGAGCGGAAGATTTTATGGCTGCGCTGAGGCCGCGGCCGTAAACCGGAGCAAAAGGCTCCCCGTTTTGTGCAAAAGTATGCATTTTCCCGCAACGATGCATACGAAATTCATAGCTTGCTTTGCGCCGGTGGAGATAAGATAAGGGCGCGATGAGCCTACTTCAGCCAGATTCCCCCGAAGAAGATTCCGTAGAAGAATTGGACGAGGCCGTCCCAGGCGAGGACTATGCCAAAGGTTCCAGCCGCGTGGTTTTGGCCACCGTTATCGCTACCGCGCTGGTGACGATTGCTATTGCGATCTACATGATAGCCGGACAGACGCCGCCCATAGCCAGCGGAGAAATCGAGCACGTGTGGGTCCACCCGCAGCTCACCGTGACCCCTGCGCTCGACGCCAACGGCGAGCCCATGCCCCAGCAGAGCTTCAACCAGGTTTATGTCTTCGCCCTGGTCAAGCTGCATAACCAGAGCAAGCATCCGCTCACTCTGCACAACATCATGACCAATGCCACGCTCAATGACGGCATCCACTCCAGCTACGCGGCAACGGCGGCCGATTACGACCGGGTGTTTCTCGCCTATCCGGAGATGCCGGCGCCGCACGGCAAGGCGCTGCCCCTGGAGACGACCATCGTCCCCGGCCAGACCGTGGAAGGGTCCATCGTCTCGGCCTTCCGTCTGAGCAAGCAGGAGTGGGATGCGCGCAGAAACCTGAGCTTCACCTTTGCCTTCCTCTACCAGCAAAGCCTGGTGCTCGCACCCCCTCCCGCCGCGGTTACGGAACAGTAGGAGGAACCGGCGCGCTCTTGGGCGCCGACAGGTACCCGGTCACCTGCTTGTTTGAACTGACCGCGTTCACCACGATCTCATAGAGCATCTGATCCTTGCCGCTGTAAAACTGCAGCGGCTCGAACACTCCCCTGTTGTTCTTGGGGACGGTCCTGTCGTCCGAAGTCACTTCCAGGTTGAAAGTGTTCTTCTTGGGGTCGGCCTTCGTCAGCGCCAGGCTCACCGTGCCCACAGGCTTCTTCTGGCCCTTGGTCAGGGTGAACTCATAGTAAGTGCGGTCGCCCTTGTGCTTGAGCAGCTCCAGCTCGTCGTGGTTGCGGGCGATCAGGGTGCTGTGGCCGTCCAAATCCCCCTTCATGGACTGCAACTGGCTGATGGTGGTGGCCAGATCGCTTTGCGTCTTGGTCAAATCGGTCTTGACGCCGCCCACGTCGGTCTTGACGGTGGATACATCACTGGCGACGGCCGTCACAGCCTGCGCGGTCTCCTTCTGGGCGGTCTCCAGCCGCTGGGCATTGGCCTCGTCGGCCTTCTCGCGGCGAATGATCTCCTGGGCGCGGGCGTCCATCTGCTTTTGCGTCAACCCCAAAGATTGGCCCAGTTCTTCGGTGGCCACCTTGAGGCGGGCGTCGGTTTCGCGCAACTTGGCGTCCAGCTTCACATTCTGCTGGTTCGCGTCGGCCAGCGCGGCTTCCTGCTTCGTTAGCCTGCTGCTGAGCGTGTAGCTCCAGATCAGGCCGCCCACCGCGGCCAAAAGAGCCACGGCAAGCACCGCTAGCAATGCGCCGGAGTAGGTTCTCGGGGTATCGTCAACTTGACTCATGTGTTTTTGCCTTTCGTCTCTTTCGCGCGGCCCGTACAGCGAACCGCTTTTTGGGGGACCTGTGCACACAACCTCAGGCCCTGGTGATGGCGACATCCTTTCCCTTTAGACGCCGTTTCGAGGATCCTTGCTCTGGAACCTCCTGCGTCTTTGCGGGAATTCAGCCCTCCCTGTCGAGCACCGGAATTTCCGCTAGGCCCGCCTCTGGGAGAATCTACTGAATATAGAATACAGGACGCCTGGGGGAAATGGCGCCCTGCCCGCCGGACGCTCGCCGGCCACCATGCTCCAGCGGCCCTGAGGCCCGAGTTGTCCCGCAATCCGTGACAAGCATGGAATCGCTACGATATAAACATCTTTAATGCATTTTCAGGCGCCGGGCTCTTTTGAAAGGCCAGGACATCCGCCGCAACCGCAAAAATTCATCGCATGGGGAGATCCGCAAGCATGTCGACTGCTGTCGCAGGGAAGGGTCTGGAAGGAGTTGTTGCGACCAACTCCGGGATCTGTTGGATCGACGGAGAAGCGGGAGTACTCTCCTATCGTGGAATCGACATTCACGAGCTGGCTGAGCACTCGACCTTCGAGGAGACCACCTACCTGCTGTGGAACGGCATCCTGCCCAATCAGCTGGAACTGCGCGAGTTCCAGTCGCAACTGGCGCTGGCCCGCTCGCTCGACCAGCGCATCATCGACATGTTGCGTTCCTTTCCCACCACGGCCACGCCCATGGAAGTGCTGCGCACCGCTGTCTCCGCGCTGAGTCTTTACGACGCCGACGAGAAAGACAACTCCCACGACGCCAACGTGCGCAAGAGCTACAACCTCACCGCGCAGATGGCCATGCTGGTGGCCATCTACGACCGGCTGCGCAAGGGCTATGAAATTGTGCCGCCCGACCGCTCGCTGAACCATGCCGCCAACTTCCTGTGGATGCTCAACGGCGTGTTGCCTTCTGAAACCGCCGTCAAGACCATGGACATGGCGCTGGTCCTGCACGCCGAGCACGAGTTGAACGCCTCCACCTTCGCCGCCCGCGTCATCGCCGCCACCCTGGCAGACATCCACTCGGCCGTCACCGGCGCCCTCGGCGCGCTCAAAGGGCCGCTCCACGGCGGCGCCAACGAAGGCGTCATGCGCATGCTCTACGAAATCGACAAGGCCGGCGCCGATCCGGTCGAGTACGTCAAGGGCATGCTGGCCGCCAGGCAGAAGATCTCCGGCTTCGGCCATCGCGTCTACAAAACCGAGGACCCCCGCGCCACCCACCTGCGCAAGATGAGCGACCAGCTCGGCAAGGACGCTGGCATGCCCAAATGGTACGATTATTCCCGCGCCATCGAGCTTTACATCAACGCCGACAAGAAGCTGAACGCCAACGTGGACTTCTATTCCGCCTCCACCTACGCCACCCTGGGAATCGACATCGACCTCTACACGCCCATCTTCGCCATCAGCCGCATCTCCGGCTGGGCCGCCCACATCATCGAGCAGTTGGACGACAACCGCCTCATCCGCCCCCGCGCCGAATACATCGGCCCCGCCTACCCCGCGCCGTACATTCCGATGGAGGAGCGGGGATAGAACAGTGGTCAGTTGTCAGTGATCAGTAGCCAGTAAATACTCGATTTGCAAGTCGAAGATTCCGGAGGGAGCATAGAACCATCAGGCCCCTGTATACAGCGCATGAACGGAGGGAGCAGGGGGCTTCAGCCCCCTGAAAGAGATCGAATTTCCGTGCGCCTTCAGGCGCGGGTCTTTGTCTTCTCCTTCCAAAGCAAATAAAGCCCCCACGCGGCCAGCGTGCAGCCGTCGCGAATCACTCCGCCGCGCATCATCTCTTCGAACTCCTCCAGGGGAACGGAGCGGATGAGAAGATCGTGTTCCTCGGGGTCGGGTTCTTTTTGCGCGTCCGTCAACCCGGTGGCCAGAAAGACGTGCTGCTTTTGCCGGGTGAAGCCGTAGGCGATCCACAGCGTTCCCAGGTGGATCATGCTGGCGGCTTCCAGGCCCGTTTCCTCTTTCAGCTCGCCGCGCGCCAGCTCTTCGGGGTTTTCCGTTTCCATCTCCCAGCCGCCCTGGGGCAGCTCCAGCGCCCGCTCCTGGATGGTGTAGCGGAACTGCTCCACAAGCCAGACGCGTCCCCGGTCGATGGGCAGGATAATGGCCGCGTCGTCCTTTTCCACCACGCCATAGATGCCCCGCTCGCCGTTCGAGCGCAGAATCTCGTCCTCGCGCACCCGCATCCAGTGGTTGCGATAGACCTCGCGGCTGGAAAGCGTGGTGATGCTGCGGGCGGCGCTGCCTTGAACCGGATTCATAGTGCCTCCTTCGCGCTCGGTAATCTTCATTCCATGAAAGAGAATAAGCGCCCTGACAATACGGCTTGATGAAAAAGGGCCTACTCTTCCCGCAGCCGGTACTGCCGCAGCCGCCCAATGAGCGAGGCCGGGCCGCTGACGGTGAGGTGGACGAGGTTGCCCTCGTACTCCCGTCTGTGCACGATCATGCCCGCCTCGATGGCCGCCAGCACCGCGCCCTCCTGCTGCGGAACGCTCAGCTCCGCCTCGATGAGTGGGTCGGAGCGCAAAGCCCGGTCGATGGCCTTGAGCAGCGCGTCCATCCCTTCGCCCGAGCGCGCCGAGACGGCCACCTCGCCCCCGGCCTGAGACCGGGCCAGCAGGCCATCCCGCTCATGCTCGCCCAGCAGGTCAACTTTGTTCAGCACCTCGATGCGCGGCTTGTCCAGGGACTCCAACTCGCCCAGAACCTTTTCGACTTGAGTTTTCTGCTCTTCGCCATAGGTGGATGCGGCGTCGCGGACATGCAGCAGCACCTCGGCCTGCGCCACCTCTTCCAGCGTGGCGCGAAAACTGGTGACCAGCGTGTGCGGCAGGTTGCGGATGAAGCCTACCGTATCCGACAACAGAACCTTGCGGCGGCTGGGCAACTCGATGGCCCGCAGCTTCGGATCCAAGGTGGCGAACATGCGCGGCGACTGCAAGACCTGGGCGCCGGTCAGGCGGTTGAAGAGCGTGCTCTTGCCGGCGTTGGTGTAGCCCACCAGGGCCACCGTGGGCGCCGGAACCGACTCGCGGCGCTGGCGCTGCTGCTTGCGAACCAGGCGCACCGAGTCCAGTTCGCCTTTCAGATGGTCGATGCGGCGCTGAATCTGGCGGCGATCCGTTTCGAGCTTGGTTTCGCCGGGACCTCGGGTGCCGATGCCGCCGCCCAATTGCGACATCGCCTTGCCTTTTCCGGTAAGCCGCGGCAGCATGTACTCAAGCTGCGCCAGCTCCACCTGCAACTGGCCCTCGCGGGTGCGGGCGTGACGCGCAAAAATGTCGAGGATCAACTGCGTGCGGTCCAGCACCCGGCAGGGCAGCGCGGCCTCAAGATTGCGCAATTGCGTAGGCGTGAGGTCGTGGTCGAAGAGCACCAGGTCGGCCTCGGTGGAAGCGGCCACTCCGGCAATCTCTTCCACTTTGCCGGCGCCGACCAGCGTGGCCGCATCGGGCCGCGGCCGGCGCTGCATCAACTCGGCAGCCACCACGCCGCCGGCGCTCGACACCAGCTCGCGAAACTCGGCGAGAGACTCTTCTGCGTCCAGTTCCGTTGAGGAACGCGCCGAAACCGGCCGCGCTGTTGAAAGGCCTGCGCCAGGAAGATGGGCGGATTCCGGCGTGCCCTCATCGAGAGAAACACCGCCGGCGCGCACAGCCGCCCGCCGCGCGCCTGCCTGGGCTGCGCGGTTGTCGCGGGAGCGGACTCCGATATCCACCCCTACCAGGACCGCCCGCTCCGGCTCCCCGCCTGCTGTCACTGCTCCCCAACGGCTGACGGCCCGGACGCCACGGCGCTCATCGGCGACAAGGCAATCCCCGTCTGCGCGACCACCGGACGATGCTCGGTATACATCACATTCCGGTTGGTCACCACCGTCGAAATGGCGTGCTTGAAGATCAACTGCTCCTGGCTGTTGTTTTCCAGAAGCACCGAATACTTGTCGAAGGACCGGATCTTTCCAGTGAGCTTGACGCCGCTGACCAGATAAATCGTGATTGCGGTCTTGTCCTTGCGAACCGTGTTCAGAAATGTGTCCTGAATGTTTTGTGCCGGCTTGGTTTCCATGTGCCGATCTCCTGCTTTCCTTAGAGGGGTTGGATGCAGCCAAACTGCGTGCGTGAAAAAACAAATCCCCACGCACGGCGCCGGAAGTCCCGGAGCCGCCTAATCCCGGAATGTGACAAGATTATAAGGATTCACAGGCCTTTTCAACTGTGGAGAAATTTTTCAGATAAATTTTGCCGCGCCACCACTGTCCTGGAGCCGGTTTGCGCCGCCTCGCCGTGGGACGCGGCTCACTCGAGCGGCTGGTAAAATGAACGGGTGCCAGATGCTCTCACCCCTCAGCGGAGTTCCGCCGCAACCTCCCAGCCGGTGCCCATGCTGGACCTCAAGCGCCAGTACCGCCCGCTCCACCGGGAACTGCTGGATGCGGTTGCGGCTGTGCTGGAGACGCAGCAGTTCATCCTTGGCGAGCCGGTGGCCGCCTTCGAGCGCGCCGCGGCAGCACAACTGGGCGTGGCCCACGCGCTGGGCTGCTCCTCCGGCACCGATGCCCTGTGGCTGGCCCTGGCCGCCGCCGGAATAGGCCCCCCACCCCACGGACCAGGACCCGTCCGTGGGGGCCCCGGTCCCGGCGATGCCGTCGTCACCACCCCTTTCAGCTTCTTTGCCTCCGTCAGCGCCATCCTCCGCGCCGGAGCAGTTCCTGTCCTCGCCGACATCGAACCCGCTACCTTCAACCTGGACCCCAAAGCCGTCCGAGCCGTCCTGAAAGCCCCTCAGCCCACCCCCATCCGCGCCATCCTCCCCGTGCACCTCTTCGGCCAGTGCGCCGATTGGACCTCATTTGCCCGTCTCGGAAGCGAGCATGGACTGAAACTCATCGAAGACGCCGCCCAGGCCTGGGGCGCCGAGTGGAAGGGAGTGAAGGCCGGGGCGCTCGGCGATGCCGCCGCCTTCAGCTTCTACCCCACCAAAAACCTCAGCGCCGCAGGGGACGCCGGCATGGTCGCCACAAACTCGGATGAGTTGGCCGAGCGCGTGCGGATGCTGCGCCAGCATGGCATGCGCCGACGCTACTACCACGACGAGGTGGGCTGGAACGCGCGCCTCGACGGCATCCAGGGCGCCATCCTGGCGATCAAACTCAAATACATTGAAGGCTGGAATCAGGCCCGCCGCACAGTGGCCGAACGCTACCATGCCCTCTTTGCCGCCGCCGGGCTGGCCGAATCCGGCCCTTACCCCAGCCACGGCGTTGTGCTTCCGCAAGAGGTGCGGAGCACCCGCCACGTCTGGCACCAGTACGTCATCCGCACCGCCCGCCGCGACGCCTTGCGCCAGTTCCTCACCGCGCGCAAGATCGGCTCGGAGATCTACTACCCCGTCCCCCTCCACCTGCAGGAGGCCTTGAAGGGCCTTGGCTACGCTGAGGGCAGCTTCCCTGAAGCCGAACGCGCCGCCCGCGAAGTCCTGGCCCTGCCCATCTTCCCCGAACTCCGCGAAGACGAGCAGAAAACGGTGGTCGCGGCCATCGCCGAATTTTTAAGTTGAACGGGCAGAATTGCGTGGAACCGCGGTCAACACTCCACCGCACTCTGGATATTTCTCCGGATTCAGCCAAGGCCATCCGCAACCCTTAGGATTCTTCCTCCGGCTCAGCCAGCAAATCGCCCAGACGATCCAGCCGGCGTTCCCACATCGAGCGTCGATCCCCGATCCATTGCGCCGCCACGGAAAGCCCGGCGGGTTCGATGCGGCAGGTGCGCACTCTGCCAACCTTTTCGGTTTGCACCAGCCCGCATTCCTCCAGCACCTGCAAGTGTTGAACTACCGCGGCCAGAGTGATGGCGAGCGGCTCCGCCAATCGCGAAACCGATATGGGTCCCTGGCTGAGCTTCTCCATCATGGCCCTGCGCGTAGGATCGCCGAGGGCGTGGAAGACACGGTCGATATCGGGTTTGTTCTTACGCATATCTCCGCGCCTTCCAGCGCCCTCCCTTGCTAGCGGGCGACTTCATCCGCCAGTTTGTCGAGCAGCCCGCGCCATCCGGCTTCCCGCATCTCGGGACCGTCGGCGCCCTCCAGGAATGCGCTCTGAAACGTGAGGATGAGGTCGGTGCCCTTCTCGGACGGCAAAAGTTCAACCGTGCCCAGTGACACCGAGATGATGTTCTCCGCCACGGCCATGGTGGAGGTGAAGATGATGCGGCGGTTGGGGACGATGTTCTGGTAGATGTTGTTATTGGTGAGCGTCTTTCCCGCCAGCGGATGGCCTTGCCCGAAGCCCAAAGCGTAATGCTCCCGGCCTCCCACGCGAAAATCCAGGCCATAGCTCTCCACCTGGTTATGTTCCTCTCCGACATACCAACGGCGCTTCTTGGCAGGGTCGGCGAAAGCGGCGAAAACGCGCTCAGGCGCGGCGGGGTAGCTGCGTTCGAGGACGAACGTGCTGTGGATTACGGATTGTTCTTCCATGGTGTTCATTCCTACCTCCCAAGGGGAATTGGTCAAGCGTTGACTTAAGTATTCATCGTCTCCGGCCAATTGTCAAGTGAAAACTTAAGTTTTTTGCTCGGTCTCCCCAGGTGAATAGAAATGCCTGTGCAAATAATCAGATATACTCGCCGCCGTCGCCGGCACGACGCTGCTGGTCCCGGTTCCCTGAGCGCCGGCCTGTGCTCTACAGGGGCAGTTCGCACATCCATGCCGTAAAATCGCCCTAAGATGAAATGTCCCTATTGCGGTTTCGGTCAGGACCGGGTCGTCGACTCGCGGGAGAGCAAGGAGGCCGATTCCATCCGCCGCCGCCGCGAGTGCGAGCGCTGCAATCGCCGCTTCACCACCTACGAGCGCATCGACGAAATCCCCTACATGGTGGTCAAGAAAGACGGCCGCCGCGAGCGCTTCGACCGCCAGAAGGTGCTCAGCGGCCTGCTCCGCGCCTGCGAAAAACGCCCCGTCCCGGCCAGCAAACTCGAGGCTATCGTGGACGCCGCGGAGACCTTTCTGGTGGATGCTCCGGAACGGGAGCGGACGGCAAGCGAAATCGGCGAACTCATCATGCAACATCTGAAGGGCCTGGATACTGTGGCTTACATCCGCTTCGCATCGGTCTACCGCGACTTCAAGGACGTGCGCGAGTTCAAGGAAGAATTGGAAGGGCTGCTGGGCAGCCGCGGGCCCGGCAAGGGAAAGAAGTAAGCTCAGCTTCCAGACCTGGCGCCGGGCGCGATCTCCATCGATCACCGGTTCTGGCATCCGTCAGTCAACGTTAAGCCCCCTGACGCCATAGTTGCATTTACGTGTGAGGGACTCCGGGCTATCTTTAAGTGAGAGCAGCGTCTCTCCGGGGGCACCATAATGACACTTCCGAATTACTATGAATTCCTCCAGATCAGCCCCAATGCCGAGCCCGAAACAGTCCGCCGCGTTTATCGATTCCTGGCCGCACGCCTCCACCCGGATAATCCGGAGACCGGCAATGCTGAACAATTCTTCCTGTTGAAACAAGCCTATGACGTATTGTCTGATCCAGCGCTCCGCGCCGAATACGATGCGGCTTGCGCCAAGGAGGCGCCCCAGGCTGACCCCTTATCCACTTCGGTCGATTTTATGGATAACGTACAGGGCGAGTTGAACCGGCGGTTGGCGGTGCTGGCCCTGCTCTATTCCCGGCGCCGCACAAGCCCTTCCAACCCGGAAGTTTCACTCATGGAGGTTGAAGAGCGCATGGGGTTTCCCCGCGATTATTTGGAATTTACGATGTGGTATCTGAAACAGAAAACATACATCACCCGAGGGGACAACTCAGCTTACACGCTAACGGCGGAGGGTGTGGACTTCGTGGAAACGCAACGCGCGAATATCCCGACTCTGAATAAGTTGCTGACCAGTGGCGCGGGGCCTTTCGCCACAGCCCCTTCCCACAAGCCGATCATTGTGCCCGCGGGCGATGGCGCATCGTAGGAGATCGGCGCAAACAGGCCTTAAAACCAAATATCCACTCGGCATCCTGGGCGCGGCCGGAATAGCAGCCGACGCTTCATTCAGTTCGCCAGCGGAACCCGCACCAGGATCGCATTGTCCACGCGCACAATCAGCCTGGAGAATTTCTCCTTGCCCACATTCCGCATGGGCAGGTAACGCGGGTTGAGCGGCTCCACGTCCACGCGCAGCGGAGCCTTGGGGTCCCTGGGCACATCGAAGCTCACGCGGATATCGGGCCGCCCATCGCCATCTATGTCCACGACGTCGGAGACGTGCTCCGGCATCGCGCTCACTGGAGTCCAATCCAGTTGCACAAACGGCTTTTCGCTTTGCAGATAGTGCGGATAGACAGGGCGGTGAATGGCGATGGAGTAGGCGCCCATCTGAACCGTGCGCGCCTTCGGTCCGCCGGAGTACACCTCGTCCACATGCAGCGGGAGCGCGGCTACCCCATTCGCAAAGTATCCCATCAGCAGAAAAGGCGTCAGCATTGCAGCAAGGATCGTCGCGCCCGCCGCCGTGTAGCCGAGAATTGGACGGAGTTTCATAAGCGCCTCCTAAGCGATAAAGTGCAGAATGGTGGCAACACCCCCGTAGATGATGGTACCGCCGAACATGACAGCTATGGCCCAGGCGCCATAGAGAAACATCAGCCGCGCGCGTTCCGGTTTCCATGCGATCTCGGTTCCCTTGATGTGCCAGACAACGGCCTGCCGCGGACACGTATCCACGCACGCGCCGCACTTCATGCACGACATCAGCGTTTCGCCGCGCGCAATGGATTCCTGCGACAGGGACAGATTCGGACAGGCGTTCTGGCAGGCCAGGCAGGGTTTGCAGCGCTCCTTGTCGATCTTCACCTCGAAGGCGCTGATCTTGTTGAAGATGGATTGGAAGGCGCCAAACGGGCAGAAGAATGAGCACTGCGTTCTCTTCTTTGTCAGGAACGGCAACACGATTACCAGTCCGGCAAAGAGCAGGACAAAGATTGCGTTCTGAATCAGGCCAATCAAATTGCGGGCGGCAATGTACTCCGAGACGGCCTTGAAGGGGCAGAGCCACATGCAGTAAGCCGGCTCGAAGAGGGCCAGCGAGAGCAGCACCATGGCCAGCAGAACGGCCCATGGGCCATAGCGCCAGCGCGGGTCGATCTTGTGGATTCTGGCGCGGTTGGGAATCGCGGCCACGCCCTCTTCGATTCCCCCGAAGAAACAGGCGTAGCTGCACCAGCCTTTGCCGAGGACCAGCGTCATGGCCAGCCACATGCCCACCATGGCCGCCATGCCGGCGCCGGAGGCGCCGCCGCCGGGCACGATCGAGCCGGGAAAGACCAGCGTCCGGGTGAGCGCCGCCGGCAGAATCAGCAGCGGAATGGGCATGAAGCAGAACGGCGTCCGGCCGGCAATCATCTCCTCCACCGGAATGCCCATGGTGCCGCGCATGGAGACGATGTTGTAGATAAAGCCGACGGGAAAGAGGACTCCCACGCTCACGAAGAAGATGCGCCGCCATCGATAGGTGTTCCCGGTCCGCATCATCATGAAGAACAGCGCGGTCATGAAGAGCGCGGTCAGCGCGGCGGCGATCCGCGACTTGGGGTTCGTATCCATGCCGGGGCGAAAGAGCATGAGCAGCGACCAGACGGCGATCGGCAAAGTCAGCAGAAGAGACCAGCCGATGCCGCGCGGCTCCGGGCGGGCGAGGCGCGGCGATTGAGCGTTAGTAGCCATAGGCTTTTCTCCCTATCAGCATGGCGATTCCCAAAGAGGCGTAGTAAAGAGCAATGAGCGCCATCGCCATCCGCGCGACGGTAATCACCGCTTCGTTGCGCGCGATGCAGCCAAAACTGATAAACGGCATAAACCAGACGGAAGTTCCAATAAAAAAGAAAAAAAAGAAGAGCAGCGCCTGAGCCACGCTGCCTTGCTCAGCCGCCCTCACGCCGGCCGCCACAAATGGAGGGCAGAGGCTCAGGCCGGTCAGCAGACCCAGCGCCGCCGGCCCGGCCGCCCGGCGATTCTTCGTTCCTTCAATGTTCACCAGCTTCTCGCCCGCGCACGAGCGGCCGCAGAGGCTTCTGGCGGACCACGCATACCAGATCAGCACGCCGGCGAGCAGCACATTGACCGCGCCCATCATCAGCACGCGCGGCGCTGGCGGCAGCGAGACCAGCGCGCCAAGCTCCCATGCCACAACGGCAAAGAGCAGGTATCCCAGCAGGCGCGCCCCCAGAAAGACGGAGAGATAGCGGGCATGGTACCGCAACCCCGTGTGCTCGGTCAGCAGCGAGGGCACCAGCACCGGTCCGCAAGACGCGATGCAGGCAGGTCCCGACGCCAGCCCCAGTGCCAGCGCCTCGCCGAAAACGACTGGCGTGGCCATAGACGAAGATATAGAGCCGTTCAGCTCCCCCGTCTGTGACACCTGATACGCAGGCGGGAACAGCGTTCTGCTGTCTGCGACATCAACGGTGATCTAATTGGCGGATCGCCGGTAACACCGGAAACCGGCTCCACGCTCCCGCCCTCAATTTGCGGCGCCGCGCCCGTCCTCCTGTACACTAGAGTTTTCAAGGCCATGCAAACCAAATATCCAGTCGGAATCCTGGGCGCGACCGGAATGGTCGGCCAGCGGTACATTCAGCTTCTTGAGCGCCACCCGTGGTTCGAGGTCACGTGGCTCGCGGCCAGCGATCGCTCCAGCGGCAAGCCTTACGGCGAGGCCGCCAAGTGGCGTCTGGACACTCCCCTGCCCGAGCGCATCGCCAGGATGACCGTCTCGCCGGCTGAGCCTGGCGCCGCGGCCAACGGGGATCAGCCCGCGCCCAAGATCATCTTTGCTTCAGTGGACGCCGCCATCGCCCGTGAACTAGAGCCCAAGTTTGCCGCGGCCGGCTGCGCGGTGGTTTCGAATTCGAGCGCCTTCCGCATGGCGCCCAACGTGCCCCTGGTCATTCCCGAGGTCAACGCCGGGCACCTGCGCCTGATCGAGGAGCAATCCTGGCGGCGCGAGTCGGGCGGCTACATGGTCACCAACTCCAACTGCACAGTGATGGGTCCGGTGCTGGCGCTCAAGCCTCTCGTCGATCGCTTCGGCGTCGAGCAGATCTTCGCCACCTCCATGCAGGCCGTCAGCGGCGCGGGCTATCCCGGCGTGCCCTCCATGGACATTCTCGACAACGTCGTCCCCTACATTCCCAACGAAGAAGAGAAGATGGAAGAAGAGCTGCTCAAGCTGCTGGGCTCACTCGATGGCCATGTGGTCAAGCCTCTGTCGGCGCGCATGAGCGCCAGCTGCAACCGCGTCCCGGTCGTCGACGGACACACCGTGAGCGTCAGCATCAAGCTGGGCAAGCCGGCTGCGCGCGAAGAGATTCTGGCCGCATGGGCGGAGTTTCGTCCGCTCGCCGGACAGGGACTGCCGACCGCCCCCGAGCAGCCCGTCCAGTGGGCGCCGCAGGATGATCGCCCGCAGCCCCGTCTGGACCGCAATCGCGGCAATGGAATGGCGGTAACCGTGGGCCGGCTGCGTCCCTGCAACGTGCTCGACTGGAAGTTCACCGTGCTCTCGCACAACACCATTCGCGGCGCTGCCGGAGCGACCATTCTCAACGCCGAACTGCTGGCCAGCCTGGGCAAACTCGGCTGAGCTTTTAGCTATTAGCTTTTAGCTTTTAAGTGGAAGTTCTTAGCCTTTAGCATTGAGTTGAAAACTGATGGATAAGTGGCTGAGAACCGGAAACCGGATAACCGCTGGAATCTCCAGCAAGCAGAGCTAGAAGCTAATAGCTAAAAGCTAATAGCTGCTCTTGGGAAACTCGCATGAGCCTGGTGGTGATGAAGTTCGGTGGCACGTCGGTTGAAGACCCGGCAGCCATCACCCGCACCGCGGCCATCGTGGCCGGACGCGCGGCTCTCGGCAAGCAGCCCGTCGTGGTTGTCAGCGCCATGGCCAAGGTCACCGATCAGTTGCTGCGCGCCGCCGCCGCCGCCGCGCAGGGCGACCGTGCCGGAGCGCTGGCCATCAGCGCGCAGTTGCGCGCGCGCCATCTGGATACCGCTGCCCATCTGGTGAGAAATTCCGCCGATGCCGAGGCGCTGGCCGAATTCATCAACCAGAAATTCGACTCGCTGGACGAAGTGCTGCGCGGTCTGGCGGCTATTCTCGAACTCACTCCGCGCATCTCTGACCTGATCGCCAGTTACGGCGAACGCATCTCCAGCCGCATCGTCGCCGCCGCCTTTTGCGAGCGCGGCATCAACGCCGCCCACGTGGACGCGCGCGAGATCATCGTCACCGACTCCCAGTTCCAGAAAGCGGTCCCGCAGGACGCCGCGATCGACAAACGCGCCCAGGAAAAGCTGCTCCCACTCACCACCGTGGGCCAGGTCCCGGTGATGGGCGGCTTCATCGCTTCCAACGAGGCCGGCATCACCACCACCCTGGGCCGCGGCGGCTCTGACTTCACCGGCGCCCTGGTGGGCGGCGCGCTCTCGGCCGAGGCCATCGAGATCTGGACCGACGTGGACGGCATCATGACCGCCGATCCACGCGTCTGCCCCGACGCCCTGCGCGTCAAGGTCATCAGCTTTGAGGAAGCGGCCGAACTGGCCTACTTCGGCGCCAAGGTGCTGCATCCGGCCACCATCCTGCCGGCCGTGAAAAAGAACATTCCGGTGCTGGTGCTCAACAGCCGCAACGCCGCCTGCGAAGGCACGCGCATCACCTCGCTCGCGCCTCACTGCAACAGCCCCTTCAAGTCCATCGCCGTTAAGAAGAGGCTCAGCATCATCGACGTGGTGGCCAGCCGCATGTTGATGACCCACGGCTACATGAAGGAAATCTTCTCCGTCTTCGACCGGCACCACTGCGCCGTTGATATGGTTTCCACCTCCGAAGTCTCCGTCTCGCTGACCGTTGACTCGAACGACAATCTGCCCGCCATCGCCGCCGACCTGAGCAAGCTGGCCGACGTGAAATACGAGGGGCGCAAGGCGCTCATCTGCATGGTGGGCGAGGACATTCGCGGGCAAAGCGGCATGGCGGCACAGGTCTTCACCGCCATCCGCCACATTAACGTGCGCATGATCTCGCAAGGGGCGAGCGAGATCAATATGAGTTTCATGATCGAGGAGGACGACGCGGACGAGGCCGTGCGCTCGCTGCACGCGACCTTCTTCAAGGACCCCGACCCCACCATCTTCGACGTGGATGCGCGCAAGCCTAAGGCAGCTACTAGCTGTTAGCTTTTAACTGTTAGCTCCCGGCGGTTAGCGGCTGGTTTCAAGCGGTCGACCAAGCGGGAGCCGCAAGAATTTATCCCGGAAAGTTCTTTGGCTGGCAGTTAGAGGCCAGAAGCTAGAAGCTAAGAGCTAACAGCTAAGAGCTGAAAACGAGGTTCATCATGCGCATTCTCGTTTTAGGCAAGGGAAAAACCGGAAGCCTCGTCGCCGAAGTGGCTCGTGAACGCGGCCATGACGTCCGCGCCCTCGACATCACGGAAAATGAACATGCCTCCGCCCTCATCGCCTCCACCCTGGCCGGCGTAGACGTGGTCATCGACTTCACCGCTCCCGAGGCCGCGGTAGAGAACATGCGCGCCGTGCTCGCCCTGGGCGGACGCATCGTGGTGGGCACAACCGGCTGGTACTCTCACTTGGACGAGATGAAGTCCAAAGCGCAAAAGCGCGGAGCGCTGCTCTACGGAACCAACTTCTCCATCGGCGTGCAAAAGCTCTTCCGCCTCACCGCTGAGCTGGCCAGGCTCGACGGCTATACCTTCTCCATCAGCGAGACTCATCACGTCTCCAAGCTCGACGCCCCCTCCGGCACTGCCATCACCCTGCGGCAGATCGTCGAAGCCGCGCAACCCGGAACCAGGGTGGAAATCACCTCCCACCGCGTGGGCGACGCCAAGGGCGAGCACACCGTCACCGCCGCCGGCCCCGACGACGTGATTGAGCTGCGCCACAACATCCTCAGCCGCTGCTGCCTGGCCCTGGGCGCCGTCCGCGCCGCCGAGTGGCTCGCCCAAAAATCAGGCGCCTGGGACTTCCGCGAAATCTTCGACCAGTTGTAACCGAACCCGCGCCGATGCAGAATTCCAAGCTCCTTCGTCCAGCCGTTCTCACCGATGTCCCCGCAATCGCCGCTCTGGAGCGCCTGCCCCAGACTCGCAACTTCGTCGGCCAATGGAGCGATGAACGGCATTTGCAAACCCTGGCCAGCGCCGACGCCCGCTACTTCGTCAGCGAATCGGAGCCTGGCCGTTTGCAAGGCTTCGCCATCCTGCGCGGATTCGCCGAGCCGTACCGCTCCATCGAACTCAAGCGCATCGTCGTCGCAACCCCGGAGCAGGGGCTGGGCCGCAAGATGCTCGAAGCCCTCATCAGGATGGCGTTTGAAGAGTTCGCGGCCCACCGCCTGTGGCTGGATGTCTTTGAGAGCAACGCCCGCGCCCGCCACGTCTACGAAAGCCTGGGTTTCGTTTACGAAGGCACGCTGCGCGAGGCGTTCTGTCGCGACGGCGAGTATCACTCGCTCCTGCTGATGTCGATGCTGGAGCGCGAATATGCCATGAGAAGATGGTGAGAACATGTCGCCGCTGCCGTTCAATTTGGCTCTCGTGCAGTTCCTGGCCGGCCACAGAACTGTCCTCCTCACCAGCTTCTTTCATGCCGCCACCTTCTTCGGCGATTCCAGCGGTTACCTCCTCGTCGCCACGCTGATCTACGTCGCGTGGAACAAGCAGTTGGCCATCCGGCTTTCGGTATTGGTGCTGCTGACCTCCTCGCTCAACGGCATATTGAAGCTCATCGTCAAGAATCCCCGCCCGTTCATCCGCGAAGGAACCTATCTCAGCAAGTGGGCCGTTTCGCCTCAGAAGGCCGCGGCTCTTGCCACGGAGTATTCAACCCCCTCCGGCCACGCCATGTCGTCGTCCGCGTTTTATTCCTATCTCTATGCGTGCGCCGGGAACCGCTGCGTCAGAGTCATTGCAGTCTTGGCCATCGTTCTTATCGGCGTGTCGCGGCCTTATCTCGGCGTGCATTATGCCGAGGATGTTCTCATCGGCTGGGCGATCGGGCTCTCTGCGGCCCTGCTCTGGATAAGACATGACCAAGCCGTCTGCGCCGCATGGAGCCGGCTCTCTTACGCCCGGCAGATTGGAGCCGCCGTTGCAGCCAGCCTGGCGCTCTGGCTGCTCACCGTCGCCGTCAACGGTTGGCGCGCCGCCGGCCAGCCGCGGGAGGTTTTAATCTCCGCCGGATTCCTGACCGGCATCGTCATTGCCCGTCCGCTGGAGCTGAGAATGGTGAACTTCGATCCCCGCAGCTCGAACGCCGCCGCCAAAACGCTGCGCTACATTTTTTCCATCGCCATGGTGACAGGCACGCTGCTGTTTCTCGATAAGGCCTTGGCGATGATCCCCGGCAACTTCGCCATGCTCGGGTATATGTTGCAGTACGTCCGCTATGCCGCCGCGGGGATCGTAAGCATCTTTCTTGCGCCCCTGCTGTTTACAAGAATAGGATTGGCCGAGACCATGCCGCCAGGAGCGAACTGAAGCCGGCCGCGGGTGGAACACATCTCTGCATTCTCCGCGAAATGGGCGCCCCAGAGCCCGCCCTGAGCTTGCCGAAGGGTCTCGCATTTGAGAGCTGGGATTTCGTCAGTATGAATACCGAAGCCAGTTTATACAGCGGGCTCACGCATTCAGTCCGTGCAACGCGGCAACCTCATTCAACCGCCTGTCGCGCGTCCAGATCTTCAGACTCCAGAGCGCGGCGGCTGCCAACAGGTGCATGTCGAGATAACCTAGACCCTTGCCGGCGATACCGTGCTTGTCGATGAAGAAAAGAACCTCATCGTCGCTTGCCACTGTGACCTGGGGCAGCGACCGCAGCAAGTAAAGCGTATTCGCTCGATTTGCCAGATTCCCGCACGCCAACTCGCCCACCACCCAGGGATGCACTCTTACCAGTTCCGCATCGAGCAGTCCGACAAGCCGTCTGTTGGACGACCTGAAGTGGTCGATCCAAATCGAGGTATCGACTAGAATCAACTTCCGCCCTCCCGATTCAATTGCCTGACGCGCGACGGCGAGGAATATCCTGCAAATCCGGCTGCGAGCCGCCCAGACGGGCCAGGCGCAACGCGCTTTCCCGGTAAATCAGCGCCTGCAGCGCCGCCTTGAAAAGCGGCCCGTTCTCCTGCAACCCGCTCAAGGACCGTGCTTCCTTGAGCAAACGCTCATCGATAGTGACTGTTGTTCGCATATGCGCTCCTGAATCTGCAACAATTATAACACTAATTGATGCGCTTTTTGATGCATCAAATCAAGAGGATTCTGGCTGGCCGGTCCACCGAATCCAACGTATCCAGCCCCCGCCGGTATAATCCTACTTATTATGGAAACAACTGGTTGCGGCACAGCTATCGTGACGTCCTTCCGGGCGGATGGGTCTGTTGATGAACAGGCGATGCGGGCGCTGGTGAACTGGCAGATCGACTCGGGCATCGATTTTCTGGTGGCCTGCGGGTCGACGGGCGAGGCGGCCACGCTGGATGAAGAGGAGTGGCTGCATACGGTTTGCCTGGTGGCCGAGACGGCGGCGGGGCGGGTTCCGGTTTGGGCCGGCTGTACCCACAACTCGACGCGGACGCTGCTGCGGCATGCCGGGCTGCTGCGCCAGGTGCGCGGCGTAAGCGCCGTGCTTTCGGCCAATCCCCCCTACAACAAGCCCTCGCAGGAGGGGCAGTTCCAGCACTTTCTGGCCCTGGCCCAGGCGGTTGACCCGCTGCCGGTGGCGCTCTACAACATCCCCGGGCGCACGGGAGTGAACCTCGATCCCGAGACCGTGGTCCGGCTGGCCGAGGCGGCGCCGAACATCCAGGCCGTCAAGGAGTCCAGCGGCAAGCTGCCCCAGATCGCCGAGCTGGTCCACACCCTGCCGCGCGGTTTCAAGATCTTCAGCGGCGACGACAACCTGGCCCTGGCCTCCATCGGGGTAGGCGCGCATGGGCTGATCAGCGTGGCGGCCAACGAGGCCCCCGCCGAGGTTAGGCGCATGATCCGCGCCGCCCTCGACAATAACTGGGTCCTGGCCCGCGAGCTGGAGCGCAAGTACGGGCGGCTGTTCGAGGCCAACTTCTGGGACTCCAATCCCGGCCCGGTCAAGACGGTGCTCAACCTGATGGGTCGCTGTTCAGATCGCGTCCGCCTGCCGCTGGTGCCGCCCACAGCCGCCACCCGCTCAAAGCTCGGACGCCTGGCCGGCGAACTCGGCCTGCTCAAGCAGGCTCCCGCGCTGGAAGGCATTTCCGAAGTCTTCTGAGCGCAATCCGTCGGCAAGGCTTATAATTCGGGCCAGAAATCCAATCGGCTGCAGGATGCCTATGCCCCGCGCCTGCAACCGGGGAGGCTGCCATGTTGAAGCCCTTTCTGGTCCTATCCGCTGTAGTCCTTTTTGTAATTGCGGCTCCCACGCCCGCTCCTACACTCGCCGCGGGGCGCATGCCGCAGGAGGCCGCGCCCACGCCTGCTTCCACGAATCCCGTCAAACCGACTCCCGCCTCGCAGGAGAAAGCGAAGGATCTCTATGCGCGCGACTGTGCCTTGTGCCATGGGGACAACGGCAACGGCAAGACCGGTCTGGCCAAGGACATGGGGCTGACACTATCGGACTGGACCGATCCTAAGAAGTTGGCCAATAAGTCGGACCATGAGCTGTTCGATGCGATTCGCAAGGGCAAGGACAAGATGCCTCCCGAGGATCCGAGCCGCGCCAAGGACGACGAGGTGTGGAACCTCATTATTTACATTCGCGGACTCTCCAAGGACCAACCGGCCGCGGCCCCACCCGCCGATGCAGCCAAGCCCGGCAACTAGGCTGCATCGCAGAAAACAACCACCCACCCAATCCGGGGCTGCTGTGCGAGCAGGCCCGAGCGCGAAGCAAGTGCCTGAGCGGCCGGGTGCCCAGCTCCAGATTTTCGGACCTAGGTTACCTCGAATCACCAGACCTCCATCTCGAAATCCCGATACTCGCGAATCAACTCATAGTCCGCGCGGTTGGATGTAATCAGCTTGGCTCCATACGATCTGACGGTCAACGCGATCAGCACATCGAAGTGAAGCTCGCGCAGCTTGCGCGGCTCAAAACCGTGATCCGCATGGATTTTGCCCAGAATCTTTCCCGATTCCAGCCAGTTCTTTTCCGTCGGCGTGAGAACCGGGCGGCTCTCCTCCAGTGCGCGAACAAAATGCCGCTCCGCTGGCTGGGTGGCTCCGCGCCAAAGCTCCGCCAGCACCACCGAGGAGTTGCGGATCCGGCCCGGACACCCGGCCATGCGTTCCGAGTGGCGCCGCGTGCGCTGATTGTCCACCAGCACCGAGGTATCGAAGATCACGATCTCATTCATCGCTGCCCGCGAACTTCAGCTTGCCCTCGTACTTCCGGATCACGTCCTTGAAGCGCTGATTGCCCACAATCTCGCGCAGGGCGATATGCACGGCCTCGGTGCGCGAATTGACGCCGAGCGCGCGCGCCGCCTCATCCGCCAGTTTTGTGTCCAGCCTGATCGATGTAAGTGTCGCCGCCATACCTTCTCCTTCTGTATATACAGATCATGACATCAATATATATAAGTGTCAAGCTGTCCTGCGCGGCCGGCTCTCCCAGGTTCCGCTTTTGTGACCTGGGAGACTACGAATCCCAGGCGAGCGAACAGCGAGCCTTTGGCTCCACCGCAGGTGGCTACCCCAGCTGGCTCACCTTCACCTGTAACTTCTCGAAGTCCACCGTGCCCAGGCCGCGTCCGGCGGCTATCTGCAGGTAGAGCAGGTGCTCGGGGTCCAGGTTCCAGTATGCCTTGGCCACATAGGCATCGATGGCTACCGGATCGGTTCCGGCGACGATGGTCTTTTTGAGGGCCACGTCTTCCAGGTTGCCGCCGGTGGGGCCGTTGCGCAGCAGGATGCGGTAGCAGTCCAGCAGCGTGACCGTGGGCAGCATGAAGCTGGCCAGGTCGGCGAGCGACTGGTGAATCTGCTGGTGCAGCCGGTTGCGCTGGCCGCCCAGGATGCCGTACCAGTTCTTCATGCCCAGCGTTGCGCCGGTGAGGACGTGGTGTTTGGCGATGGGCAGATTGAAGATTTTGTCGGCTTCGAGGAAGGGCGTGAAGACGGGCCAGCTCTTCAGCACCACTCCGCCCAGATCGACTTCGCGGAAGAGCTCGGGATCGGGCAGGATGATCTCGGCGCCCTCGGCGCGGGCCGCGGCCTGAATGCCGGAGCGAAGAAAGCAGCGGCGAGGCTCGTTGCAACTGACGTCGGTGACGATGACCCGCTTGGCGCCGGCCTGCCAGCATTGGCGCACCACCTCGGCGACCACCTCGGGATTGGTGTTGGCGGCCTGCTCCGGGGTGCGGTCCCAGGCGATGTTGGGCTTGATGACCACCACGTCCTGACGACTAACGAAGCGGCGGATGCCGCCCAGATTTTCAAGCGCCTTGGCAACCAGTGCGCGCGGCTCCCCGCCCTGCGCCGGGCTCCCCGCGTCCGCCGCGGCGGATTTGTCCGTGGGGAATTGGACCACGGTCATGTGCGGCCATTGCGGATCGGAAGCAATGCGATGGTCGCGGCGCGCCTGCTCGGCACGGGACGCAACCGGGCGGAAGCTGTGTTCGCTGAGCCACACGGCCGCGCCCGCCGCGCCCGCGGCCACGCCGCCCACGCGCAGAAGTTGCAGCATGGCCTCGCGGCGCGTTATCCCCTGCGCCTGTTTCTCGTCCGGCTTCCGATCGGTTTCCCCGGCCATGTTTTTTCTCCCGCTCAGACTTCCATCAAATGAATGCGTTGCGGATCGTTGGCGCCTAAGTTGTGCGCTGCGTCAGCAGCGGTGGCGATGTAGCGCGGCGGACGGCCCGCGGCCTCCAGCGTCGGCATGCCTGCCTCGGCGCGCTTGCGCTCGATCATCTGCCACGCCGTGCGATCCACGGCCACGCGATCTTCGCCCACGATGAGCGCGTTGGGGTACCAGAGGCGCTCGGGATGAAAGCTGGGCCCACCATCATAGACGGACGAGATGGCGTCGCCGATGGTGAAACGCACCTTCTCACGGATGGTGGGGATGCAGTTGAGGTCGGCGACGGCGGGGTTGCAGCCATTGGCATGCAGTTCAAACGGCCGCTGCACAACGCCGTACATATTCTTCATCGAGAAGGTGACGCCCGCCAGCTCATGGTCCTTGAGAATCGGCAGATTGATGACCAGGTCGCACTCGCGGGAGAGAATCTTGGTGAGCTTGACATTGGCCGTGCCCCATGTCATCGGCTGCTCCTCGAAGCCCGCCTGGTCGCTGGGGTAACTGCGGATGTGACTGCGATCGGTGTTGACGGCGAAGCCGCAAGCCTCCAGAAAATGGGCGTTCTGGTCCCACACCAAAATGTTTCCGGGCTTGACGCCGATCTGTTGCAGCCGCTCCGCAATCGCCAGCGTCAGCGCCCGGTGCGTGCAGATTCCCTTGCCGCCCAGGCCGTTCACCTTGAGGCCAATCACCTTGTCTGCGGGGACCAAGTTCGCGGGCACGATGCGCTTCCAGGCTTCTGCCGGCTTGTCGCGGCCGGTGTAGGCGGCGATGGCCCGGTCGAGCAGATCGAGGACACGCTTTTCATCCAGTTTCCCGCTGGCATCATGCAGCGCCGCATCGCGCGCTACCACGACTTTGGATTTGGCGGGCTCGGCGTGCTGGTCCAGCATCGCGGCAAACCCCAGCTTGTCCGCCGCGGCGGACGAGCCTAGCAGCACGGCTCCTGTCGCTGCGGTCTTCAGAAATTCCCGGCGGTTTTTCATCGCAATCCTCACCTTTTCTGACGCGGCCGGCGCTCCGGCGTTTGTGATTAGAGCTTCGCTTCCACGCCGCGCGCCAGCGCCAGCAGCGCCTGCGGAGCGTCGGGCGTGGACTCATAGGCAACGATGCGCGCCAAAGAGCGGCCCTTGCGGAAACTGATGCTCTGTGCGTACTGCACGCATTCGTCGCCCAGTTGAATGCTCTTGGCGTCTTTGCTTTGTCCGGTCTCCAGAATCTTGCGCGCGCCGGCCGCGTCGTTCATGGTGTAGACATCGACGACGGCCTCCAACTGGCCCTGGTACTTGTAGTCGGAGGTCGAGGTGGAAACCACGCCGGCGGAAATGTATTGCTCGGCGTCGCCATCGATGTATTGCCACAGGTCTTTGGCCGCAAAGACGCGCGTGTCGCTGGTTTTATCCCAGCCCGCGACCGCGCCCGAGGCCGGGAACGGGTCGGAGGCCCTCTTCTTGCAGCCCGCGCCTGCAGCCGCGGCAACGATCATCAGCGCCGTAACGGCCCACTTCCAATTCAAGCGAAACATCACTGAGCGTTCTCCTTTTTGTCTGAAACAGAATTCCGGGTTGATCTTCCTTCCGCATCCTCGCTTATTTTGACCGTGCATCTTGCAGATTTTCATAATCAGGCTTTAATCGTGGTGAAATTGTAATTGGTTTTCCAGATTGAACCCAAACACTTTTGCAATAAGGAGCGAATCCAGCCGCTCCGGCCAACACGTAATAATAGCCATCAGGCAACATGACAGAGAATTTTCCCTTATTATCCGGTCGCGTTTCGAAATATGTGCGGCCTGAATGTTCGTGAATCCAAATATGAGCATCTGTAACGGGTACTGATTCAGCATCATCAACAATTACGCCACTTATGCTTGGCGATTCGGGTTTAGTCTGCGCATAGCAAATACCTGAAGGCGTCAACAGTAAGATCGTCATCAGTATAACGTCAGTAAACTTCCAGACATTCATTGCTTCCACCTCCTTCATTGCCACTGCTTGATTCTTTACTTTCGATTGAGCAGAATCTGGCTGCTCGGTGAGCGGCTTTCGCCGATGCTGGTTACGTAGACGGCGGGGTGCTCCTGCAGCGGGCAGGCATACTCGCAGGCGCCGCAGCCCACGCAGCGGCTGGGATCGACGCGCGGCTGCTTGAGCGTCTTGGTGTTGCCGGCCGAGTCGATGACCTGGGCTTCCTGCACATAAATGGCCTTGGGCGAAACCGGGCACCACTCTTCGCAGACAATGCACTCGGTGGCCATGGCCCAGGGCAGGCAGCGGCCACGGTCGTAAAATGCGGTCCCCAGGCGGATCGGCTGCTCCCCCGCAGCGGACTGGCCCACGCCCACCACCCAGCCTTTTTCCTTGGGCGTGATCTGCCAGATTGCGCCGGTGGGGCAGACCTCGGAGCAGAGCACGCAACTGGGCTCGCAATAGCCGATGCGCGGAACCAGCGTGGGCGTCCACAATCCTTCCAGGCCAGCCTGATCGAGCGTGGGGTGCAGCGCGGTGTTAGGGCAAACCTTCATGCACTCGCCGCAGCGGATGCAGCGGGAAAGAAAGTCAGACTCGTCGAGCGATCCGGGCGGGCGCAACAGGCGTTCGTGGCGGCTCTTGCCCAGGCCGGTGTTGGCGCGCATCAGCGGAACTACTGCCGCGCCCGCGACGAGGCCCGTAAGCGTCCTGCGCCGGCCCAGGTCGGGCGAGGCAACCTCATGGTCCTTGCGGAAGAAGCGGAAGTTGAGGCTGTCATGCGGGCAACTGCCCACGCAGTTCATGCACATCAGGCACTCGGCCTTGCGCCACGGCGCGCCGCCGATGGGATCGTCGCCGCCCTGGCAGTGGAGCAGGCAGCGATTGCAGTTGTCGCACGCGGCCGGGTCTTTGTGCAGCCCCAAAATCGACCAGCGCGAGACCGCGCCCAGCAATGCGCCCAGCGGGCAGATCGCCCTGCACCACAACCGCGTCACGCGCAGGCTGAGGACGAGAATGGCCAGAAACAGAATGCCCAACACCAGGCCTTGCGCATAGTGCGGCTGACGGAGATCGAGCACCAGGAATTGCAAAACTGAATGCAGCGTCTCGCCGGTCGTTTTGATGGCCGCGACGGGACTGTGTTCGAGCGGTTCCAGCACGGCGCGCGCGGCAGCGTTGAAGGCCGGCAAAAGCGACAGGCCGAAGGAGCGAACCAGCAGGCTGAAAGGATCGAGCCAGCCGATGGCTGCCGAGCCGAAGAGCGCGGCGACTAATCCGGCAATCAGGACAACGTACTTGCCCGTCTGCCAGCGCTTGTAGCGATTTGACTCGATGCGCTGCTTGCCCCGCTTGGACTCCGATGGCATATTCCCAACAAAGTGTTGCAGCGTGCCCATGGGGCAGATCCAGCCGCAGAAGAAGCGGCCCAGAAAGAGCGTGGGCAGCAGAATGACCAGGCACCAGACGAGCCCGCGATAAAGCGCGTGGCCGGCCAGCGCGTTGACCACGGCCACCAGCGGGTCCCACTCGAAGAACAACCGCACCGGCGCGCGCAGTTGAATCTCGGTCGAGCCGCCGGGAAAGAGGCTTATCGAGGTGAAGAACAGCAGCGCAAGGAAGAGCAGCAGAAAAAATATCTGCGAAATCCTGCGCCACTTCGGCAATCTGGACCGGTTCAAGAATCGCCTCCACACGCGCGGACGCTAAACCTGCATGATTGATGATTGGCGCTCGGGCAAGCGGCGGACTGTGATCTGCGTCACCGATTGGCGGTTTCGGTTTAGGTTTATGGTTGTGTTTCGCTCCGAACGCATATAGCGCAAGGGAACCCCTTGCCGCGATGCCCCGTATTCGTTCGCATGGTGCGACATCTGCTCCTCCTATTGTTCGTTGCCGCGGCGATGGCCTATCCCGCATTGGGGCAGGACAAAATTGCCATCGTAAACGTCACAATCATCGACGGAACCGGTCATCCGCCCCGCACAAATTCCACTGTTATTGTGCAGGGGACGAAGATTGTCGCGATCACCGGCGAGCGGGAGAAGCCTCCGAAGGGGGCGAAGATCGTTGATGGAACTGGAAGGTTTTTGATTCCCGGCCTCTGGAACAACGATCTGCATGGGGTCGCGTATGACGAGGCCAAGTCCCACCTCTCGGAACTGGTCTCTTATGGAATCACGACTGTGCGCGACATGGGCGCTCCGCTGGATGACATCGTGCGGCTTCGGGATTCGACCGCGTCGGGAACGCTCGTCGGCCCGCGCTTGTTCATTGCTGGTCCACTGATGGAAGGCCCGGTTCCCGTGCAGATGCCGCTTATTGTCGGCCTCTTCAGTGAGAAGCAGGCGCGTGCTGAGGTTAAAGACCTCAAGCAGCACAATGTGGATTATGTCGAGGTTGACACTTCTCTGACTCCCGAGCTGTACTGGGCAATTGCGGACGAAGCGGAACGCCAAAGCCTGCCCCTGGTCGGCCATATACCGGCCACCATTGCGGCCGGAGACGTAGCAAAGGCCAAACAAAGTGATGTGGAGCACCTGGGAGGGCGATTTCTCAACGTCCTGATTGCCTGTTCGAGCGACGAAGCTTATTTCAATCAAGTTATAGGGAAAACGTATGACGACCTCTTGAATACCATAAAGGAGAAGCGTCCGGCTGACGAGCCTCAGTTCAAGGCCGATTTCGACGAGAGGCTACTCAGAACCTTCGACGAAAGTAAGGCCCAGCGGCTCTATCGTCTCTATGCACAGAGCGGTGTTGCGCAGACCCCGACTCTCTACGTCCTGAACACTCTGTGGCAAAGCAACAAAGACGATCACAAACTAAGCGAACAGGATATGCAGTCCGGGAAAAGGATTTACGCAAAGGACCTTGAGGTCGTGGGCGAGATGAAGCGAGCGGGCGTAATGATTCTCGCCGGAACCGACGGCCCTTATGCGCAGGGTGGCGACGCCCTTCACAGCGAGCTGGAATTACTTGTCGAGGCGGGGTTGACCCCGCTTGATGCTCTTCAGGCGGCTTCTCGCGATGCTGCCAAGACCATGGGCGTGTTGAAAGATGTGGGAACTGTTGAGGTCGGCAAGACGGCAGACTTAGTGCTATTAGACTCAGACCCGCTCGCAAACATATCTAACACGCGCAAGATCGAAGCCGTCGTTCTTCACGGCCAATTGTTCTCAAAGGAAGAGCTTTCTATCATGAGGAACCATTGAATCACAATATTTCTTCTGATTGAAAGGCTATCCGTAAGGTAGGCCTTGGTAGACGAAAGCGGGCCTCTGCTGAACCTGAGCCGAAGTTACTTCAGGATGACATTTTGCAGCAACTTGCGCTTAATATGGACACTTTTGCTCCTGAAAACAATTCCTATCAATCTTCCCAGGCAGGTTTTCAGAGGTGATTGATGAGCGAGGCGATGCAGGCCGCGCCGCAAAAGTAACCCAAACGGTGCCGAGCGCTTTGACCGGGAACGGTAGGTGGATTGCGATTCCCATTCCAAGTGAAGTGGGAGAGAACGCATTGCGGTTCTCTCCCGTCTTCCATGTCCGCACCTTAGCGCGCGCCGGCCGGGGCATCTTGGTGTCCCCAGCGGTGCTGAATTGCCTTGACGGATACAACCTGGTACACCGCCGCCAGGCCAACAAGTCCGTACACCACGGAGCTGAGCGTTGAAGTTTGACCAAAGCTCATGCCGAAGATGGCGGCCACCAGGTCGAAGTGCGCCACGCTCACCAGACCCCAGTTCAATCCGCCAACCACTAGAAGCACCGCTGCTACCACATCCAGAGTTTTCATCGTTTTCTCCATCCTTTTTTTGTTGCACCCTTGCCGGGTGCTGTATTAACTATAATGAATAAAGATTTGCGCAATAGGAAAAGTACCTGAGTTTTGTAATTCATTTGAGTGCCAGTCAAAAATCTGGTTCGCGTTTGCACCGGCGGAAAAAGCGGGAGAAGCGAATGGTCAACAAAACGATTGTTGAAGGGCTTCGGCCCTATGCTCTGGGCGAGAAACTCCGCGCCCTGAGGCTGCGAAAGAGCATGGGCCTGGTGGAATTGGGCAAGCATACTGGCCTTTCGGCGGCGATGCTCTCGAAGCTGGAATGTGGCAAGCTTTTTCCCACATTGCCAACACTATTGCGGATCGCCCTGGTCTTCGGGGTGGGCCTCGAATACTTCTTCACCGACGAGCGCAAGCGTCATGTAGTGGCCATTGCGCGCAAGAAGGAGCGCTTGCGGTTTCCGGAAAAACCAGGCGTAGGCGCCATTGCCTACCACTTCGAGAGCCTGGACTTCAAGGCAACAGAGCGCAAGCTGAATTCGTTCTATGTGGAATTCGAACCCGCCTCTCCTGAAAAGGCGCGGCCTCATCAGCACCCGGGCGTGGAATTGCTCTATCTGATCTCAGGAAAGTTGGACCTCACAATTGGCTCCGAGACGTTCACCTTGGAATCGGGGGACGCCGTGTACTTTGATTCGCGAGTTCGTCACAGCTACCACCGTGCCGGTAAAAGTCCGTGCACCGCCGTCGTTGTTACCGCGTAACAAACCGCAGCCCTTACCAGCATCGCTGCTCTCATCAAGCGGCGCTCCAAGGAGGGGATTGCCTGAACTGACAGCCAAATTGGCTGCAAGAAGCATTTACGCAAATTTGCGCTACCAGACACTTCAGCCCTTGAAATAAGCCCTCTCAATCTTCCTGAACAGGTTTTCACATGTGATTGATGAGCGAGGCGATGCAGGCCGCGCCGAAACCGTTGTCGATGTTGACCACGGAGACGTTGGGCGAGCAGGTGTTCAACATGCCCAGCAGCGCCGCCACGCCGCCAAACGACGCGCCATAACCAATGCTGGTGGGAACGGCCACGACCGGCGCGTTCACCAGCCCGCCGACCACGGTGGGCAGCGCGCCCTCCATGCCGGCGCAGACAATGAGCGCGCGCGCCGATTGCAGTCCTTGCTTTTGCGCCAGTAGGCGATGAATCCCCGCCACTCCGACGTCGGCGATCAGTTCGACCGTGTTGCCCATCAGCCGCGCGGTCACCACGGCCTCCTCAGCCACGGGCAGGTCGCTTGTTCCGGCACAGACCACGGCGATAGTTCCTTTGCCGGGGGTGGTTGCAGACTGCGTGAGCGTGATGGCGCGGGCGGTCTCGTGAAACTCGGCGCGCGGCTCGATAGCGCGGACGGCTTCGTACATCTCGCGCGTGGCGTGCGTAGCCAGCGCGTTGCCGCCCGCCTTGGCCATGCGGGCAAAGATCGCTGCCACCTGCGCGGCGGTCTTGCCGGCGGCAAAGATCACCTCCGGCATGCCGGTGCGCAGCGCGCGGTGATGATCGAGCTTGGCAAAGCCAAGGTCCTCGAAGGGCAGGTCGCGGAGGCGGTCCACGGCTTCGTTGACCCCGGTGCGGCCCTCGCGCACTTCGTTGAGCAGAGCCTCGATCAAAGCGCGATCCATCAGAGCGCCTCCTTCTTTGTGCCGCTGTCCGCGCCCACTTTCGCTTCCATCTCCGCGCGGGCCCGCATGGCTTCTTCCATCACCTGTTTCAGAGGAACCGAAAACTGTGTGGCGAGCAGGCGGCAATCCTCATACTCCGGCGCGGCGTTGGCGATCCTGCCCGAGGGCCAGCGCGCGATCTTGATGCGCACCTTGCCCCAACTCGTTTCGACTTCCACAAACTCGCGCGCCAGGGCGACCTTGTGCTCCAGCCTCCAGCGCAGTCCGATGGTGGTGGTCTCGCGGAAGAGCAGATTTTGGAGCGCGGGCGCGAGATCGGGGCGGCACAGCACGGTCATCTGCACGCCGGCACGCCCCTTCTTCATCTGCACCGCGGCGCGATAGACATCCCATGCGCCGGCCTCCAGCAGCTTCTCGCTGACGTAGGCCAGCAACTGCGGGCTGGAATCGTCGATCACCGTTTCGATGACCGCGATGGATTCAGCTTCGGCGGCCTGTCGAACCTCTTCCTCGCCCACCAGCAGACGCAGCAGGTTGGGCTGGCCCTGCGTCTCGCGTCCGCCGGCGCCGTAGCCCGCTTTGAGGATGCGCAGGAGCGGCAGCGGCTCGTACCGCACATCGAGCATGCGCAGCATCGCCGCGCCGGTCGGGGTCACACGCTCCATGGACTCGCCGTCGGCATAGACCGGCGCATCGCCAAGCAGAGCCAGCGTGGCAGGCGCAGGAACGGGGAGCGTGCCGTGCTGGCAGACGACGGTTCCGCTGCCTACGTTCAGGGGCGACGACAACCAGCGATCGACATTGAGTGCCTCGCATCCTGCGGCAGCGCAGATGATATCGACGATCGTGTCCACCGCGCCGACTTCGTGAAAATGCACCTGCTCGATGGGGATGGAATGAATGGCGGCTTCCGCCTCGCCCAGCAGTTGGAAGGCGCGACTGGCGCGCTCTTTCACCGTTTCCGTGAGCGGGGCGGAGCGTATGAGGTCGAGAATGGCCGGCAAGGAGCGATGAGGCGCGTGCGTGTGCGCAGGATGGTCGTGGTGGGAGTGGGCCGGTTCGCTCGCCGCCTGATCCGGCGCAATCACGTCCACTTTGGTGGCGGCCAGTCCGCCGCGGCTCACCTTGCGCACCTCAAGGCGCGCGCCAACATTTAGCGCGGCAGCAGTTTCCGCCAGGCAGCTAAAGGGAACGCCCGCATCCACCAGGGCGCCCAGCAGCATGTCGCCGCTTATACCGGAAAAACATTCAAGGTAACCGATTCGCATCGCTTTGTGATTTTAAACTGTCCGCTACGCGCCGCGCTTGGCCAAGACGTCGGCGGGGAGAATTACATTCATGGAGCCGGAGCGAAAGCCGGCGCAATCCAGGGTCACGTATAGGAAACCGGCCTGCTTGAGAGCCGCGGAGAAGGCGTCGATCATCTCCATCGTTAGGGCGCGTGGCAACTCGGCGCGGGCGATCTCCACGCGGGCCAGTTCCCCGTGATGGCGGACGCGCAGCTCGCGAAAGCCCAACTGGCGCAGGCTTTCCTCGGCCTTCTCCACCTGTTCCAGCACCTCGCGGGTCACGGTGCGGCCATATTCGACGCGCGAGGACAGGCAGGGCGCCGCAGGGCGATCCCACAAGGAATAACCGGCGGCCTTGGCCAACGCGCGAATCTCTTGTTTTCTCAGGCCTGCCTCCGCCAGCGGCGCCAGCACGGAGTGGTCTTCGGCGGCGCGCTGGCCGGGGCGGAAATCGTGGGTGTCGTCGGCGTTCATGCCGTAGGCGATGCGGGCAAAGCCCAGCTTGGCGCCCAGAGTTTCCATCGTGGCGAAGAGCTCGTCCTTGCAGTGGAAACAGCGGTCGGCCTCATTGCGGGCATACTCGGGCCGCTCCAATTCTTCGGTCTCGATCACATGCAGCGGCATCCCAAGCGCGCTGGCAAAGGCGCAGGCAGCCTCGAAGTCGTGGCGGGCCAGGCTGGGCGAATCGGCCAGCACGGCCAGCATGCGGCTGCCAAGGACGCGATACGCCGTGACCGCCAGGAACGCGGAGTCCACGCCGCCGGAGTAAGCCACCATCAGGCTTCCCAACTCGCGCAGCCGCGCTTCCAGCGCGAGCAGCTTGGAGGCCGTGTCCCGCTCGCCGGCAGAGGCGCTCTCCGGTTCGCTCCGCGCGTGTTCGGCTTCTGGTGGATTCGTGTGCGCATTCGCCGCCATGGGCAAATTATAACCCTCTGCTCTGTTCAGAAGACGCACACGCGTTTCGGGCGAACGGCCGCAACTTGAGCCGCGGCGATGCGGCTTCCACAGAGATCTGTCAGGTTCGCTATCTAATGTTGAATCGCGGTCTCCGCTTTCGCCGGCTTCTCTGTGATCTGGGCGGGTGTAGGCAGTTGCGAACGGTTCCAACCACCGCCCAGGGCTTGAATCAGTGCAACCGATGCTGTCATCTGCTGCACTTGCAGGTTAGTCAGAGTCTGCTGGTCAGCAAGCAAGGTGGTTTGCGCGGTCATCACATCGATGTAGGGATCGATGCCCGAATCGTATCGCCCCTGCTCGAGTTTCAGGAATGTCCGCGCGGAGTCGACGGCCTCCTGTTGGCGCTTGATCTGCTGCGACAGGATGCGAACCGCCGCCAGCGCGTCTTCCACCTGTTGGAATGCAATCAACACGGATTGGCGATAGGCGGCGAGATCCGCGTTGTATGTGGCGATGTACTGATTTACAGTCGCCCGGCGCAGGCCCCCATCATAAACAGTCTCGGAGATGGATGGACCGGCAGACCAGAAACGGCTGGCCGCGTCCATGAGGTTCTTGATGGCAGAACTCTCCACGCCGCCGCTGGCGGAGAGCGTCAGAGTGGGATAATAGGCCGCGTAAGCAACCCCGATCTGGGCATTCGCGGCGGCCATGCTCCGCTCTGCCGCAGCCACGTCCGGGCGGCGTTCGAGCAGTTGAGACGGCAAGCCAACGGGGATCGGCGGAGGCGCGGTCGTGAAGGGCCGCACCGGGATGGAGAACGTCGAGGCCGGCTTGCCGACCAGCATGGCGATCGCGTGCTCATACTGGGCTCGCGCAATTCCGATATTGATTGCCAACGACTGCGCGCTCGCCAGAGTGGTCTGCGATTCAACCAGGGATATCTGATCGTCAACACCGGTATCATAGCGGGCCTGCTCGCTATCAAGCGCCTTCTTGTCGGCTTCCACCGTGTCGTTCAGGATCTTCTGCAGCGCATCCTGGCCGCGAATCTCAAAGAAGTACTCGGCCAAGCTGGCTTGTTCGCTCAGGCGCTCATTCTCAAGGTCGGCCGCGCTCAGTTGGGCGGCATATTGGTTGGCGCGCACGGTGTTGTGGACTTTTCCCCACAGATCGGGTTCCCACGAAACCTCGCCCGGAAGAGAAAAGACCTGCGACTGCTGACCGCCCGCCCCGGAACCCAGGGTCGAAGAGGTTTGTGACCGGGTGTAGGAAGAACCGACGCTCACCGTGGGGAAATACTGAGCCCGCGCCTCGCGCACCAGGGCGCGAGCCTCCATGAAGTTCTCGAAAGCCTCGCGGATATTCTGGTTGTCGATATTGAGTTGTTCTTCGAGCGCATTCAATTCCGGATCGTTGTAGATCTCCCACCATTTGCCGCGGAGAACCGCATCCTGTGGCTGCGCGACAGTCCATCCTTCGGTCTCCTTGAACTGCGTGGGAGACTCCTTGAAGGCCGGCGGCGCCGTCACCGCCGGTGGAACATACTTCGGCCCGACGTTGCATCCAGCCAGCATCGCGCAGAGCGCTGCGGCATGGAGCGCGCGCAAGGTTGCGAACGGTTGCCGGGATCGCACGATCGACTTTTTCATAACCAACACTCCATAACCGTCATTTGCTAGGTAGCCTCCGCGGTTCCGGCGTGAAAGGTATCCCTCTGTTTGCCCAGGATGCGAAGACGCATGCGGTCGAAGAACAGATACACCACAGGAGTAGTGTAGAGCGTGAGCATCTGGCTGACGATCAGACCGCCTACGATGGTGATGCCCAGCGGGCGCCTGAGCTCGGAGCCGGTTCCGGTGCCGAAGGCCAGCGGCAGCGCGCCGAACAAGGCGGCCATTGTCGTCATCAGGATAGGACGGAAGCGCAGCATGCATGCTTCGAAGATGGCGTCGGTTGTCGTCTTGCCGTGCTCGCGCTCCGCAACCAGGGCGAAGTCGATCATCATGATCGCGTTCTTTTTCACGATGCCGATGAGCAGGATGATGCCGATGATCGAGATCACGTTGAGGTCGATCTTGAACAGCATGAGCGCAAGCATCGCGCCGGCACTGGCCGAAAAGACCGTAGAGATGATGGTGATAGGATGTATCAAACTCTCGTACAGAATGCCGAGAACAATGTAAACCGCGAGTATAGCCAAGCCTGCGAGAAGCAGCTCGTTGCTGAGTGATGCCTGATAGGCCGCCGCGGTTCCGGAGAAGGAGCCCCGGACGGTTTGAGGCATATTCAGCCGCTGCTGCATCTGGCCCACTTCGCGTGTTGCGTCGCTCAACGACATGTTGGTCGCCATATTGAACGACACCGTGACGGAGGGAAACGAGCTGGTGTGATTGACGGTCAGCGGCGTCGTGCTCGGATGCGCCGTGCTGACCGCGGAAAGCGGAATGATGCCGCTGCCCGTAGTATGGAGGTAGATATTCTTTAACCCATCGGGGCTCTGCCAGTAGGGCGGCGCTGCCTCCAATACCACGTAATACTGGTTCAGTTGCGTGTAGATGATGGAGACTTCCGACTGCCCGAAAGCGCCGTAGAGCGAACTATCCAGGGACGCCGGCGTAATGCCAAGCCTGGCGGCGGTGGGGCGATCGTAGCTGATCAGCTCCTGCAGCCCGCTGTTCTGCGCATCGGTATTGACATCCTGAAAGCCGGGAAGTTTCTTCATCTCCGCAAGCAGGATGGGGCCCCAGTGCGCGAGATCCTGCACGTTGTCCGACTGTATGGTGTATTGGTAGAGAGCGTTGCCCTGTCGCCCTCCGATGCGCAGATCCTGCGCCGCCTGCAAAAATGCTGAAGCAACCGGTAGCCGGTTCATCTTGGGCCGGAGGCGATTGATAATCTCCGGCGCTGTAACCTTGCGCACGTTGAGCGGCTTGAGCGCGATAAAGATGAAGCCGCCGTTCCCTGTGCCCGTATACGCATTGACATTGGCCACCGCGGGGTCGGCCTTGATCACGTTCACCAGTTGCAAAACCGAGTCGTTCATCACCGGAAACGATGCGTCCTGCGGTCCCTGCACGCCGCCTACGATGGCTCCAGTATCCTGCTGCGGAAAGAATCCCGTGGGAATAATGAAAATGAGATAAAAGTTCAACGCAATGATGAGGAGCAGGAGGGTCAACATCGGCCATGGGTTCTTCAGCACCCATTTCAGAGAGCGGTTGTAGCCGGAGAGTATCCACGAGAATCCCTTCTCGCTTATTCGAAATGCGCGCCCGTGCTTGATCGTCCTCTCATCCTTGAGTAGATAGGCGCACATCATGGGCGTGGTCGTCAGCGAGACGAGCATGGACATGACAATGGCCGTCGACAGCGTGATGGCAAACTCGCGGAACAAACGGCCGACGATGCCGGCCATGAGCAGGATGGGGATGAACACCGCAACCAGCGACATGCTGATGGAGAAGACGGTAAACCCGATCTCCCGGGAGCCTTGGAAGGCGGCCTTCAAGGGCGGCATGCCTGCTTCGCGATGGCGGGTAATATTCTCCATCACCACAATCGCATCGTCGACGACGAAGCCCGTCGAGATCGTCAATGCCATGAGCGAAAGATTGTCGATGCTGAAGCCGGCCAGGTACATAAATGCGAAGGTGCCGATGAGCGAGGCGGGAACGGCGACGAAGGGAATGAGTATGGCGCGCCAGCTGCGCAGGAAGATGAAGACAACAAGAATCACCAGAATGACCGAGAGTATGAGAGTGCGCTCCACATCGTTGACCGACGCGCGGATGGTCGTGGTGCGGTCAAGAACGATGGTGGTCTTGATGCCTTGCGGAATGGAGGCTTCGATCGATGGCAGCTCATTTTGAATTCGATCGACGGTTTCGATAATGTTGGCGCCCGGTTGGCGAAAAATCATGAGAGTGATCGAGGGTACGCCGTTCAGGTAGCCTGCCGTGCGGATGTTCTGCGCGGCGTTGGAGACGTCGGCCACGTCAGCCAGCCTGACCGCGGCTCCATTGTGGTAACCGATGATGAGCGGCTTGTATTGATCCGCCTGGCGCATCTGATCGTTGACGACAATATCCGCGGTCGTGATTCCGTCCGATATTTGGCCTACCGGCTCATGGACGTTTTGCTGGCTCAACACGGCCTGGATATTCTGCATTGTGAGTCCGTAGCTGTTGAGCAGCGTGGGATTCACTTCCACGCGTACGGAAGGACCGGCGCCTCCGCCCACCCCCACCTGTCCGACACCCTGAATCTGCGAGAGCTTCTGCGCCACGACCGAAGACGCCTGGTCATAAAGCGTCGGCTTGTCGTACTTATCCGAGGTCAGCCCCAGAATCATGATCGGTGAATCCGCTGGATTCACCTTGCGATAGGTCGGGTTGGCGGGCAGGTTTGCCGGCAGGTAGGTGCGGGCGGCGTTGATGGCCGCCTCCACGTCTCTCGCCGCGCCGTCGATGTTGCGGCTCAAATCGAACTGCAGGGTGATCGAGGTGCCGCCAAGCGAACTCGTCGATGTCATTTCGGTCACGCCGGCGATGTGGCCGAACTCGCGCTCCAGGGGAGTTGCAATGGAAGACGCCGTGATCTCCGGACTTCCGCCGGGCAAGCCGGCCGAAACCGAGATCGTCGGAAAATCGACTTGTGGCAAGGGAGAAACAGGCAGAACTTTAAAGGCGATGGCGCCGGCCAGCGTGACGCCCGCCGTCAGCAGAGTAGTGGCTACGGGCCGCCGGATGAAGGGGGCGGAGATATTCATGTCCCCTCCGCCGCTTGTGGCTCACTGTCGCTTTCTGTATTTTTCGGCAAACCGAAGATGCGATGGCCGATGCGATCGATAAAGATGTAGATGACAGGAGTGGTGTAAAGCGTGAGTATCTGGCTAAGCAGCAGCCCGCCCACCATGGCGATGCCCAGAGGACGCCTCAACTCCGAGCCCATTCCCGAACCCACCGCCAGTGGAATGCCCGCGAACAGCGCCGCCATGGTCGTCATCATGATGGGGCGAAAGCGCAGTTGGCAGGCCTCGAAAATCGCATCGCGGGCATTCATCCCGCGCTCGCGCTCGCCTTCCAAAGCGAAGTCGATCATGATGATGCCGTTCTTGTTCACAATGCCGATCAGCAGGATGATGCCGATGATGGCGACCACGTTGAGGTCCTGCCTGAAAAGAACCAGCGCCAACAACGCGCCCACGCCCGCCGAGGGCAGCGTGGAGAGAATGGTGATGGGGTGTATGAAACTCTCGTAAAGGATGCCGAGCACGATATAGACCGCGGCCAGCGCGGCCAGAATCAGCAGGCTTTCATTGGAGAGCGAACCCTCGAATGCAGCCGCGGTTCCCTGGAACCCATACTGAACGCTGGCCGGCATGTTCAGGTCCTTCTGAATTTTATTGATGGCGGTGATTGCGTCTCCCAGCGCGTGATTGGGGGCCAGATTGAACGACACGGTCACGGCCGGAAACTGGCCCTGGTGATTGATCGAGAGCGGCTCGGTCGCTCTCTCGATGCGAGTGAACGCGCGGAGGGGAACGGCATTGGAGGGCGTTGAACTGGTGGTTGCGTTGGCGTTGGAACCGTTGCCGCTGGAGCCCACGCCGGATGTGATGGCATTCGCAGGCGGGGTGAGCACCGCCGATGATGGAGTGTAGGCCACCCCGCTCGTGATCGCATTCGAGCCCGCGGATGATGACCCCGAGGACGCATAGGTCGATGAGGCGCCTGGGCCCGAACCCCCTGAAGATGCATTGCTCTGGATATACAGATCCTGGAGTTTGATGGGGCTTTGCTGGGTGCTTGGAGTCGTTTCCAGAATCACGTGATACTGGTTCAACTGCGTGTACATGGTGTTGATCTGGCGCTGGCCATACGCGTCGTAGAGAGTGTTGTCGATGGTGGACGGCGCGATGCCAAGCCGCGATGCGGTAACCCGATCGATGACCAGCGATACCGCCAGGCCCCCGGTCTGCTGATCGGTCGCCACATCGGCCAGTTGGGGCAATTGCTTCATCTTGCCGACCAGCTGCCCGGTCCACAAATTCAACTCGTTCGGGTCGGGATCCTCCAGCGTGTACTGGTACTGTGTGCGGCTCACGCGGTCGTCCACCGTAATGTTCTGCACCGGTTCCATGAACAGCTCGACGCCGTCTACCTGCTTGAGGCTCGTCTGCAGCCTGCGAATCACGTCGGATGCGCTCAGCTTGCGCTCCTCCACAGGCTTCAGATTGATGGACATGCGTCCGCTGTTCAGAGTCGTGTTGGTCCCATCCGCTCCGATAAAGGAAGACAAGCTCTCCACCGCCGGATCCTGAAGGACGACGCCGGCCAGTTGTTGCTGCTTCTGCGCCATGGCCGCGAAGGAAATGCTGGCAGGCGCCTGCGAGATGCCCTGAATGACGCCCGCATCCTGCGTGGGGAAGAATCCCTTGGGGATGACGATGTAGAGGACAACGGTCAGCACCAGCGTGGCCGCGGCTACCAGCAGCGTGATGGTCTGGTACTCCAGGACAAACTTGAGCGTGCGGCCGTAAAACGCGATGATGTTCTCGAAGACGCGCCCCGAGGCCCTGAAGAACCGTCCCTGTTGTTCCTCGGGGGTGTGGCGCAGAATCCGCGAGCACATCATGGGCGTCAGCGTCAGGGAAACTACGGCGGACAGGACGATGGTGACGGCCAGGGTAACCGCGAATTCGCGAAAGAGACGGCCGATGACGCCGCCCATGAAGAACAGCGGAATGAGCACCGCGATGAGGGAGACAGTGAGAGAGATGATGGTGAAGCCGATCTGCTCCGCGCCTTTCAGCGCGGCCTGGAGAGGCGGATCTCCGGCCTCGATATAGCGGGAGATATTCTCGATCATGACAATCGCGTCATCCACCACAAAGCCCGTGGAGATGGTGAGCGCCATCAGCGAAAGATTATCCAGGCTGTAGCCCAGCGCATACATGGCGCCGAAGGTGCCAACCAATGAAAGCGGCACGGCGACGCTGGGGATGATGGTGGCGTAAACATTGCGCAGAAACAGAAAGATGACCATCACCACCAGCGCCACGGTCAGCATCAACTCAAACTCGACGTCATTGACTGAGGCGTTGATGGACGTGGTCAGATCGGTAAGCGGCGTGACCTGGATCGAGGCCGGCAGGTTCAACTCCAGCTGGGGCAGAACCGCCTTGATGGCCTTCACAACTTTGATGGTGTTGGCGCCCGACTGCCTTTGAATGTTGAGAATGACCGCCGGCGTCTCGTTCATCCACGCCGCCTGATGGTTGTTCTCGATCCCGTCTACCACCTGCGCAACATCTTTCAGCATGATGGGCGCGCCGTTGCGGTAGGCAACCACAACCTTTCGATAGTCGTCGCTGGTCACCAACTGGTCGTCGGCATTGATCTGATAGTCCTGATGAGGTCCGTCGAAGTTGCCCTTGGCGGCATTCACGCTGCTTTGCACAAGCACCGTGCGCAGATCCTCGAGGTTGAGCCCGTAGGACGACAGCGCCATCGGGTTGGCCTGAATGCGCACCGCGGGCTTTTGCCCTCCGCTGATGCTCACCAGGCCGACCCCGGCCAACTGCGAGAGCTTGGGCGCCAGGCGCGTATCCACCAGATCCTCCACCTGCGAGAGCGGCATGGAGTTGGATGTTACGGCCAGCGTGAGGACCGGGGCGTCGGCTGGATTTGTCTTGCTATACACCGGCGGCGAGGGCAGGTTCGACGGCAGATAGCTCTGCGCGGCGTTAATCGCGGACTGAACCTCTTCCTCGGCGATGTCGATGGTCAGGCTGAGGGTGAACTGCACCACAATGACGGAGGAACCGCCGGAACTGGTCGACGTCATCTGGCTCAGTCCCTGCAATTGGCCAAATTGACGTTCCAGGGGGGCAGTCACCGTGGTGGCCATCACGTCCGGGTTGGCGCCCGGATAGAAGGTCACCACCTGGATGGTGGGGTAATCGACCTGCGGCAACGCGGAAACCGCCAACTGGGTATACGCTACGATACCCACCAGCAGTATTGCGGCCATCAGCAGCGAGGTTGCAACAGGACGCTGAATGAAAGGCCCGGATGGACTCACGGGGCATTGCCCTCCGCTGGATTAGCTGCAATCGCCTGCTTCGACACGATCACTTTGCTTCCCCCCTGCAACTTATCGAAGCTGCTGGTGGCCACAATCTCGCCAGGGTCGATCCCCTGCACCGCGATCTGGCCGCCATCCGAAACGCCCGTCTTGACGTTGCGCACGCTCGCCACGCCATTCGTAATCACATAAAGGAAGGAGACCGTCCCATTGTGTTGAACGGCCGCGGAGGGAACCAGCGTGACGCCGTTGAGCGTATTCACCAGCAGCCGCACATTAACGAACTGATTGGGAAACAAGGCGCTGTTCCTGTTGTCGAAGGTAGCGCGCAGCTTGAGGGTTCCCGTGGTGGTGTCAATCTGGTTATTGAGCGTGGTCAGCTTGCCTGTCGCCAGCTTGTTGTCCTTGTTGTCATTCCATGCCTCCACCGGCAGCGAGTGCACCTGCCGCATGCGCGCCAGCACCTGCCCCAGGCTGTCCTCCGGCAGCGGGAAAATCACGGTCATGGGCTGCATCTGCGTGATGACCACCAGAACGGTGGCTTGGTTTGATTCAACCACGTTTCCAGGGTCCACAAAACGAAGTCCCACGCGCCCGGAGATCGGCGCGGTAATGTGGCAGTAGCTGAGCTGCACCTGGTCGTAATTCACGGTGCCCTGATCGTTCTTCACCGTCCCCTGATCCTGCAAGACGATCTTTTCCTGGTCGTCCAGCAGTTGCTTGTTGATTCCGTTGCGCGCCCATGCCGTGCGATAGCGTTCCAGGTCCATCTGGGCCTGGGCCAGAATATTGGAATCGCGCTCCAGCGTGCCCTCGGCTTGCAGCAACTGCGCCTGGTAGGGTCGCGGATCGATGTCGATCAGCGCATCCCCCTTCTGCACGAATTGCCCCTCGCTGTAATGCACCGCGGTCAGAACTCCGCTGGCCTGCGCGGTGATGGAAGCGGTGTAGACCGGAGTGACCGTCCCGATCGCATCCAGGTACACGCCAATGTCGCCCTTGGTGGCAGTTGCCACCGTGGCGGTGACGGGCCCGGTTATGCGCCCGCGCCCGGCCGGCGCTGCCTTGGCTGCCTGGCTGGCATTGCGGTTATGGATGACGAAATAGGCTACAACCGCCAGGACCAGAAGCAAGCCGGTCCATAGAATCCAGCGTTTGCGAGAGGAGGGAGGCCGCGCATACAACTGGCGCTCAGCGCCATTGTGCCGGCCATCTGATTCGTCTTCGATTTCAGACATTCACGACTCCGCGCTTGAACTTATTTGAGGAGCAGCACTCCGCAGAATCGCAGGTATCCCCCCGCAATTGCAAGTTCCGGCCAGCTCCCCCAGAAACAGGTCCAATAGGCCAGGCGCCCAGCAAACCCCTGTTGGATGAGACGCGGGACGGTCGGGGCAGGTTGCATGCCCTCATCTTCTGCCCGATGAACAGCAAAGGCATATCGCCCTCCTGACCGCGTCAACAGGTCTTTCGAGCAAACGAAAAGCCCGCTGATTGAGCGGGCTTTAGTGTCAAATGGCTGGTAGCGCTACCGGGAATTGAACCCGGGTTTTAAGATTGAGAATCTAGCAGCTTAGCTAACAGGTTCAATCACTTACAACCAATTGTGACCTTTCTGTGTTCCTGACGAACCACTTGGGTTGCTGCTCCCCAAGTAAGAACCATGTATCGATCGACATCCGTGCTGAAATGGCCGTCTATGGTTCGGAAAAGCGCATTCGGCACCTCCGCGGCATCGTAATCTTAGCCATTCGATAGGGTAATACTTACCCGCAACGCTGCGCAACAATGAAGCAAACCGAATACACCTCCTTCGATCGGCTCGCAAGAGGAATCGAAGTCGGTCGGCTGTGAAATCATCTCGCCCCGCAATAGATTTCGGACCCGGGAGGAGATACGCGCCGACGCCTTAGACATAGCTTGAGGCTTCCTTGAAGGCTCCGGCGGGGGCGCCGACGAGCTGGATGCAGCTGAGGCGGCCGTCGGCGTAAATGTGCGTGGCGGACCTATTATTCGTAACCGAACCTTTTAGGCGCCGCATCCCACCCCCCACACCACTTTAATCGATGGATTTCCGCTGTTGCGTTGAATCGAGATTGTGAAGTTGCGGAAAGGCGCCGGATGCACATCGAGCAGTTGACCGCTGACCTTCACTACGCGATTGCCCTCATGAAGGCATTCCATTTGATGCCTCAAAACCGTAGAAGACACCCAGACGGCGAACTGCTCCGGTGCGCTCGAATATAGCGGCGCTGGTCTGCTCGTCGAGGCAGAGCGCTTCAATCGCATGGCGAGAACCGTCATGCCGGGTGATCTCGATCTTCTGCGGCCCGGAACGATGCGCAATCACGGGAACCTGGCAGGTGGTGAATGCCATGGTACCAGGATCAAGATCGAGGGTGCGCTGGCGGCCGTCAAGGTCGTAGAAATCGAAACGTGAGGACTGCGTCAGAAACTCGTTGCCGCTGACCAAGTGCCGGTGGAATCCGAGACGTCCCTCTTCGACGACAACGCCCATTTCGCCGAGCCGCGAGATAAGGTCCTCTTTTACCTGACCAGTCATGCCAGGCTGCTGCGCTCCTGCAAATCCGGGCGTATGGGAGTAAGGATCGGTAGGAATCGCGCCGTATAAATCAGGCGATTTGTGGACGCCGATTCCCTCGCGGATTTCGCGGTAGTGGCTCATGAGCCGCTGAATCAGAGCAGGATCTTCGTCCGCAGTGCCGGCGCGATCCAGCACCTCCTGGACGGCCAGAAGGAGCTTGGATACCATGTGCCAGTAAATGCAGCCAAGCCCCTCGTACTTGTAGAACGTGCCCGAGCGGCCGGTGAAAGATTGGTGGTCAAACACCTGCTCATACAACGCAAGGATGCGCGCATTCTCCTCATCTGAGAGGCCCAGGGCAGGCAGAGCCTCTTTCAATAGCGAACTGTTGCGGAAGGCTGAGTTGAAATGGGCCACGCCGTTCAGATCCTGCGCCACAATGCGCCGGTCGCCGCGCTCGATCATGTCCGCCAGCGGCTTCAACTCTGCAATGGCCTCAGCCGGAATGTTGTTTTTCTCAAAGAAGCCGGGCAGTTTTCGGTCGGGATAGAGGAGATAACTATTCTGGTCGGCACGGTAAAGGCGGCTGTTCCGGAGCACGTCGAGCAGGGCAACCGACTCCTGCGCGGAGAGAGCGCCGGAACTCAGCACCGCCACCTGGCCCTCGAGCATTTCATATAGGCGGCGAATCACAACCTTGTTGCCGTCCACCTTCATCAGGTTGTATGCGTGATATAAACCGTCCTGCCGCCGGTTGGCGCGGATGGAGTGGTCGATATAGTTGAGCGCCAGGTCGCAGAAAGCGACTAACTCCGAACCGGAGAGCGAAGCCTGACGGCCAGAAAACCCGTGGGTGTAGAGCTCGGTCCTATAGCTGCTTCCCGCGCTTCCGAGTGAATCAAGAACAGCCTTGCGGTCCTGGTCGCTGACTGGTCCGTTGAGCATGTTCGCGTGGCGTTCCAGTGCTTCCAGTACATGGCGAAAGGCGCCGGCAACCTCTGATGACACATCGATGGCAGATGTGGTGGCGCCGAATATGCCCCGGCAAAACGAAAGGAACCGGCGCAGGAAGTACAGAGTCACCATGGAGACGCCAAAGCCAACCAGCGCGTTGTTGGCGTCGTTCCACTCCGGCCGCTGTGTGTTCATCCACAGACCGGCCTCGGGGATGAAGTTGAAGAACCGAGCCAGCGCAAGCACCAGCAGCTTTTCAGCCAGGTTCACGCGGTAAGGCTCGCCATCGGGGCCGGGCAAGGCTTTGCCGTCCGTACCCATCGCCGCTACCCGCTGGTGAATCTCGCCATTCAGCGCCGCATCAAAGTCGATGGTGTTGCGCGGATCTTCAAGGAGCGCCTGGTAGGGCTTGATGCGGTAAGGAACGTGGGCGTAGGTAAAGACGCGGCGCGTAAGCAGGCTCTGAAGTGCGCCGGGATGGTAGCGTGAGGAAACTTCCAACAGCTTGAGAAGATAGGCTACCTGGTGGTCGCCCCAGTAACCGATGTAAGACCAGGAATCGTGCGGGTCAAGCACCTCCCAGTCGAATCCGTCGCGCATAATGCGGTAGGGGTTATAGCCATCCGCGGTGGAAGAGTCGACAAACTTAAAGATCATGCTCTCGACATAGCCGGGGTAGGACAGCGCCAGCGCCTCCCAGTTCTGGAAGATATCGCGCCAATTGCCCTGGTAGTTGAGTATCCTATCCCCCCGATCGTCCTGCACCTGGATGGAGAATATGTTCCACGGGCGGCTGGGATCGCCGTGACGGCGGCTGAAGGTGAGCGGAAGGTACTCGTGCGCCAGCCGCTCTAGGTCAGGATCATTCTGCTCCACTGCTAGTGCGAAAAGGCGCCTGTGCGGCATGCTATCCGGGAGCCCAGCCAGGAAGACAGCCTGGCGTTCTGCTACGGAATAGTTTGCCTTGCCGATGAACCTCTTGAAGTCGGGCACGAAGATCAGGTAGCCGGTGTCGGGGATTCCGCCGCGCATAGCGTTGAACAGAGCATTGGAGAAATGGCGGTCAGAGCTCAGATCGTCGCCGGTGCACTGAAGGCCATCGGCTCCGGCCACGATGCGAACCAGGTCTGCAGTGCCGCGATCGACGTCCTCATCAAGCTGCGCGCGCAGGTTTCCGCCGGACTTGAGCAGACCCACAAGATCGGCAACCTGCGCTGCATCCAGGTCGACTTCCGCGACGATGCTCCAATCTTTACTCCGGCCCGCGGAAAGTGTAAGCCTGGTATTGACGAAGTAAGCGCCGCGGCGGCCACGGATGAGCGTTTCCTCGTCTACCGTCTCCCCCTTCCGGAAGCGATCGAGTTGCGCGGCGCACAACAGACGGCGAGCCGGTTCCAACCCCTCTGACCAGACGGTGGATGCACACAGCGCCTCATTGGGCTCGGGCTTGTCGGCGGGAACGGAACTGAGTTTGAAAAGGCCCAGTCCGGTTTCCGGATCCAGTTCGTTCTCCTTGTAGCCATCCGCTAAAGTGCTGTATTCCAACTGGAACCGGCGCGTGAGGCCGTGGGGCAGCAGGTTCTGGATGCCGTCAAGAAGATCGATCTCGACGGGTTCCGCTCCCAGGTTGACCAGGGCCGCGCGCCGAACGAACCCGAAGCG
>Ga0209039_10000286_pt1 | contig 48803 bp, 37 predicted proteins | sample BogFormECP12_OM1_FD_188238 | JGI IMG/M metagenome (GOLD analysis project Ga0209039, IMG submission 188238) | Bog forest soil microbial communities from Calvert Island, British Columbia, Canada - ECP12_OM1 (SPAdes) (version 2) | ecosystem: Environmental > Aquatic > Freshwater > Wetlands > Bog ...
TGATTAAGCTCAAGTCTGTCATTTCGAGCGGAGCGGAATTGCCCGTTTTTCGGGCAATTCCGCGGAGTCGAGAAACCTGCTTTTCGTTTTGGAGAGCTTGATCAGACTTTCCTTAGGCAGGTCTTAGCCGCGAAGCGGCGTTAGAATGCAGCCTGCCCTGAGCTTGCCGAAGGGCCCTAAGCCGTGGGTAGAAAGTGGGAAATGACCAAGCCCCAGCGGGGCGGAAGACGAGTTCTCACGCACACACCTCAGCGCTGCGAAAACCCGCCCGGCTCAGCCGATGGGGGTTGCGGCTCGAAATCACGGACTATCCGGACTGACGGGACCCGGTCCGGGGCGACACGCGAGCACACACACGAGAATGCCGATTCCGGCTGCTCCCGCGATAATCCATTTCGAGTTCAGCGCCGGGCCGGCTCCAGTGGGTCGCGGTGGTGCCCCGCACATTTCGGATTCATCGTAGCTGCGCTGCTCGCCCTCGTGAACCGTGCCTTCGCGCGACGGCGCCGCAGTCTCGGGCGCGGGCTTGCGATGATTCATCTCGCGCTCCACGTATACATCGCTCTTACGCGCCGCGACTTGAATCGTTCCGTTCAAGTTGGCCACGTCGTACTGCGTCCACTCGTCGGACACCGGCACCACGGTCAGGCAGTTTACCCGCACCTTGAAACTTCTGGAGGTTGTTACCGAGACGCCGCCATGATCCAGAACCAGCATGTTGTCCTGAAGTTTGGCCACCGATTCCGGCTGCACCAGAACCTTCGAACCCTCCAAATTCAAACTGGCAGAAAAGCCTGGCTTGGTTTCCAGCAGATCGCCGGGAAAAATCGCGGACGAATCCCGCGCCTCATAGCCATTCACCCATACCCCACCCTGGGTGTGAAGAATGGCCGATGGAGTCTGCCCCAGCAGTGACAACGGAACAGCCACAACCAGCGCCCAACCAACGATACCGCGTGTGACAGATACACTCATCCTGAAGGCACGTTGCGCAACCTGACTAAGAAAAGCGTAGCCCGTCACGCTGCCTTCGTCTATTAGCACTCTGGGTGCCCGCGGTACGGTGGAAATCGGCGTGGCCATCTGGCCCCGATCTCAGCTGGGACAGAGCTTTTGTAAAACTGGTTCGCGCTGGGTAAAACTTTGTAAAGCACCAGATTCCACGGCTTGCGGCGATGTAAAGTAAGAGTGGGGCGTATGAACGCTAAAAGGGCTTTTCTTTTGATTTTGGGTTTACTGCTAGGCGCTGGCGGCGCCGGATTTGTGCCGGCGGGTTACGCATCTTCCTCCGCCAGTCCACAGGCCCAGGGACAAACTGCGATAGCCAAAGCCATCGGCGCCGTAAAGGCCATCAACGGCAACTCCATCACTTTGGCGCCCGCTTCCGGCCCCCAGATCGCGGTGACCGTGCAGCCCAATGCGCGTATTCTGCGTCTCGCGCCGGGCGACAAGGATCTAAAGAACGCGACGGAGCTCAAGCTGCAGGACCTGCAAGTGGGCGACACGGTTCGAGTGCGCGGCCTGGCGTCTGACGATGGCAAATCGATTGCCGCGTTGGAAGTCCTCGTAATCACGCATTCGACCGTCGAGGCGGTCAGCGACCAGATACGCCAGGACTGGCAGAAGCGCGGCCTGGGTGGCATGGTCAGTGCCGTGGACCCTGCTGCCGGAACGGTAACGCTCTCGATTTCCAGCTTCGGCGGGAAAAAGACAATCACAGTCCGCACATCAAAGAGCACCGTTGTCCGGCGTTATGCCCCCGACTCGCCCAAGTTTGAAGATGCGAAGCTGAGTACGCTGCAGCAAGTCCGCGTCGGCGACCAATTGCGCGCACGCGGGGAGCGCAGCGCCGACGGCAGCGAATTGGCCGCTGAGGAGATCGTCACCGGTGCCTTTCCTTATGTCGAAGGTTTGGTCAAGTCGCTCGATGCAAGTGCGGGAACGATCAGCGTTCAAGATGTGTTGAGCAAGAAGACCGTGCAACTGAAAATCAATCCGGACTCGCAGCTTCACAAGATCCCAGCTGAAATGGCCCAGCGGTTTGCCATGCGGTTAAAGGCGGCGCTGCCTCCCGGAACACCAGGCGCTGCAGCGAATTCGGCCGCAAGTACGTCTAATGGACATGCTGTTCCAAGCGGCGCGCCCTCCGGTGGTATGGGCCAGGGCGGCGGAGGAATGGGTGCAGGAACGCCTGGCGCAGGAACGCCTGGCGCAGGAATGCCCGGCGCAGGAACGCCCGGCGGCATGCGCCCCGCGGGTGGCTTCGACTTCCAGCGTTTGCTCGATCAGACGCCCGCACTTGCGCTGGCGGATCTGCACAAAGGAGACGCCGTGGCCGTCCTCGCCACCGAAGGCACGCCGGCGGGCGGAAGCACTGTCATCAAGTTATTCAGTGGGGTGGAACCAATTCTTGAGGCTGTCCCCAACGGCAGCCAGGCCATGATGCTCACGCCTTGGAGTCTGGGCGGTGCTCCGAACGGAGACGCCGCGAATCCATAGTAGCCCGTGGGGAAATTGAGATTTCGTATCAGGATTGAGATTCGTATCGGGGCATGCCTTCGGGCATGCCCAAGTCGGAAGTAAATCGAGGGCGCCTTTAGGCGCTGCATCTGCTGTGAACCGGGAGGGATGGAATCATCGAATGAAGCTTGACCTGCATCTGCGTTCTTTCATCATGGCCGTACTCTTTTTCTGTCTTTTTCTGGCCGTGTCACCGGCGCAGGACGCCACCGGCGCTCTTCGCGGACAGGTCACTGATCCCTCCGGCGCCGCGATTACCGGCGCCACGGTGGTCATGACCCCCGCCACTGCGTCGCCCGTGGTCGCGCAAACCAATGCCCAGGGGATGTATGAGTTCAATACGCTGGCGGCAGGGAAGTACACGCTCACCGTCGTCGCCCAGGGCTTCACTACCTATGAAAACAACAACGTCGTGATTGCCGATCATCCCCTGCGCCTCAACGTTCCGCTCACGATCGAAGTGCAAACCCAGAAGGTCCAGGTTTCTGACACCGCTCCCACGGTTGACGTGAATCCTTCGAATAACGCCGGCGCCATCACCATCTCCGGCAAAGAACTCGAAGCTCTGCCCGACGATCCCGACGAATTGCAATCCGACCTGGAAGCGCTCGCCGGCCCCTCGGCCGGCCCGAACGGCGGGCAGATGTACATTGACGGATTTACCGCCGGCCAACTTCCGCCCAAGTCCTCGATTCGCGAAATCCGCATCAACCAGAATCCGTTCTCTTCCGAATACGACAGACTGGGTTATGGCCGCATCGAAATCTTCACCAAGCCCGGCACCGATAAGCTGCACGGGCAAGTCATGGTGAATGGCAATGATTCGGCTTTCAACTCGCCCAATCCTTTCGCGGGACCGGAACCGCCCTATTACTCCACTTTCTACAACGGAAACATCGGTGGTCCCATCAACAAGAACGCTTCGTTCTTCTTCAACATCGACCACCGGAACATCAACGAACTGGCCGTGATCAACGCGATTGATCTCGACTCGTCGCTGAACGAGCAGCCCGTTGTCGGATCTATCGCCAATCCCCGCCAGCGGACCAATCTCAGCCCCCGCCTGGACTGGGCACTCACCAAGAACAACACATTGACGGCGCGCTACCAGTACTGGCGCAACACCGAGACCGGCGATCTCGGCAGCCAGTTCAACCTCCCAACCCTGGCTTCCGCCTCCAAAGAGACTGAACAGACGGTGCAGATCAGCGACACGCAGGTGTTCGGCTCCAAAATCGTCAACGAGACGCGCTTCCAGTACAACCGCGATTACACCATCCAGAATCCGACCGATACCAACCCGACCGTGAACGTGTTTGGCAATTTCACCGGCGGAGGCAATGGGCAGGGCAACTCCAACGACCGGGAGATCAGCTACGAGTTGCAGAACTACACTTCGCTGATCCACGGCAATCACGTTTCTAAGTTCGGCGGACGCATGCGCGCCACACGGGACACGAACTATTCAACCGGCGGGTTCAATGGCACGTTTACATTTTCGTCGCTGGATTTGCCGCAAGACCTGCCGCCTTCGCTATTGCCACCTCCTCCACCGCCGCAAACACCGTGCCAGATCGGAGAGTCGGCTTGTCCGATTTCCCTCAAATATGCCTTGGGGCAGATGAAGAATCCGCCGGTTTATGCCGGGCTGCCCGCTTACGCAACCCAGTTGACGTACACGACGGGCCCGCCCACGGCCTCAGTCAACTACTATGACTTCGAACCCTACTTTCAGGATGACTGGCGGATACGGCCGAACGTAACCCTCAGTTACGGCCTTCGTTTCGAGACCCAGAACGCCATACACGATCATGGCGATTGGGCCCCGCGTTTGGGATTTGCCTGGGGAGTGCGCGGCCGCAGTTCACCTCCGGTTGTGGTCATTCGTGGGGGCTTCGGCATTTTCTATGATCGTTTTCAGTCGGGGCAGATCCTGCAGGCGGAAAGGCTGAACGGCACTCCGCAGGGACAGCAGCAATTCATCATCAATAACCCCACGTGCTTCCCGGGCGTGGATGTTGCTTTCACGAACTTCGCAAGTTGTGGTACTCCGATCTCACCCAACTCAAACTTCTACGAGATCAGCCCTAGACTGCACGCACCGTATACCCTGCAGGGCGCGGTCAGCGTGGAGCGCCAAGTCACGAAGTCGGCGACGGTATCGGTCACTTACTTGAACTCCCGTGGCTTCGACCAGTTCCTCACCATCAACGCCAATGCCCCATATCCAGGTACGCCGTGCTACCCGAATTGCCCCCCACCAAGCGAGAATATTTACCGCTACGTTTCCGAGGGCAATTTCAACCAGAACCAGCTCATCGCGAATTCCAACGTGCGGATCGGCTCCAAGCTGCAGTTGTTCACTTACTACACTCTGAACTACGCCAACAGCGATGCTTCCGGTGCTTCGAGTTCTCCCACGAACTCCTACAACATCAGCCAGGACTATGGCCGGGCCTCGTTCGACGTCCGGCACAGACTGTTTCTCGGCGGCAGCGTCGCCTTCCCCTACTTGATTCGTCTGAGCCCCTTCATGGTGGTCAGCTCCGGCTCTCCTTTCAACATCACGACACCCATTGATTTGAACGGCGACCAGGTCTACAACGACCGTCCTAACCTGGTCTCAACCGCTGCATGTCCTTTGGGAACCGCGCCGCAGGGCACGGTATACTGCACGCCGCTGGGAACGTTCGACGCCGCGGGAGCTACCGGCAAGCTTCTCCCCATCAATTACGGCACCGGCCCTGCTCACTTCGCCCTGAACCTGCGCCTTACCAAGACCTTCGGGTTCGGGCCGCACACGAAGAATGCGGCTGGCGGCCAAGGGCAAGGCGGTCCCGGCGGTGGGCGCGGTGGGCCTCGCGGCCCGCTGTTCGGCGGGGGTGGACCGGGGATGACGTCCTCCAATTCCGACCGCCGTTACAACCTTACCCTCGGGGTGGGAGTGCGCAACGTGTTCAACAATGTCAACGTGGCCAATCCCAACGCAGTTCTGGGCTCGAAGCTGTTTGATGTTTCCAACGCGCTTCAGGGAGGACCGTTTTCGCAAGGTTCGGCGGCGAACCGCCGCCTCGAACTGCAGGCAGTGTTCAGCTTCTGAGTGCGGGGCACCGCTCCAGCCATATCGCGGATTCGCGCTTCGGGTTATGCTGGATTGAGCAGGGTTCACGCCGCACATTCCCGAAGCTCAAAGGTTCCAGGATAAGATTGCCTTTTCTCTCCACCACCAGGCGGAACTTTATTCGTCTCGCAGCGGCCGCTGGCGTCGCCGCCATCGCGGTTGACTCCGCGCTGATCGAGCCCAATCGTCCCAGAATCGTGCGGCGGGAAATTACCCTCCGGCGCTGGCCTGCTCGTCTGGACGGGTTCACCATCGCACAGCTCAGCGACTTCCACTACGACCCCTATTTTTCCGAGCATCCTCTTCATGCCGCGATCAGAATAGTGAACGGCCTTCATCCCGACCTGATCGTCCTCACCGGAGATTTCGTTTCCCTGCCACTGTTTAGCGACACCCAGGAAGGGGACCGTAAGGCCGCCTTCGCCGCCGAGCCCTGTGCCCGCCTGCTGTGGCAGATGCAGGCTCCTCACGGTTTGTGGGCAGTTCTGGGAAATCACGATTGCTACACCGATGCGAATGTGGTGACGGGCGCCCTGCGGAGTCAGGGAATTCAGGTTCTGGCCAATCAATCGGCTCCGATTGAAGCCAATGGATCCCGATTCTGGCTTGCTGGTGTCGGCGATGCCTTGGTCAGGACGGCCGACCTGGATGCAACCCTGCAATCGGTACCCGACGAAGCGACCATCCTGCTGGCCCACGAACCGGACTACGCAGACTATGTTGCGCAGCATCCGGTCGACCTCCAACTCTCTGGCCACTCCCATGGAGGTCAAGTGCGCGTTCCCTTCATGGGTCCTTTTTATCTGCCCGAAATGGCCAGAAAGTATGTCTGGGGTCTCTATACGGTCGGCCGGCTTACGCTCTACACCAATCCCGGCCTGGGAACAGTGGGACTTCCGGTTCGCTGGAATTGCCCTCCGGAAATTACGCTGCTGACCCTGCGCCGTGCCGCCAGTGGGTAGGCCGGAGGAACGGTCGTCACCGGCTTGGTTGTAAGTGGCCACTTGGGATATGCAACCGGTTGCACAGGAGCGGAGTCAGTGGATTACTTTATCTCTGTAACATGCTGATGAATAACGACATAGCATATCAGCTGATGGCCTTAGATTTGCGGCAGACCATATCTGGTTTCGTACTCGGAACGAAGCGTACGACTTATGCCTGGTCGCATCTGGCCCACGGTCTTGATCCTGCTGATGGCGGTGTCGGCCTCTGCGGTCAGCACTCCTCCAACTCACTCCAAGGCCTTTGAACAGCGCGAACGCCAGGTTTCGAAGACGCTCACCCGCGCAGCGCAGTTTGTCAACGTGCCCCACACCAGCTCACGGCCGGCATGCCAGGACGTTCGTCCGCCGCAGCCCCTGACCACACCGGACCCTCTGTTCACTCCTTCCAGCCAGGGCGGTAAAGTCAAAGTGAGCTTCATCGTGGGCACGGATGGCCGCGTCCACAGCCCGTTGATTCTGGAGAGCGCGGGCCTGGCCGGCGACCGCCACATTCTCGAGACCGTGCGCACCTGGAGATATCGTCCGGCGACTTGCAACGGCGTCCCCACCGAAACCGAAGGCAAAGTCGAGTTTTCCAGCCGGTAGGACCATCTGCAGGACTAGAATGACCCGAGAGGTTGGGTGATTCGATTCGTGGACAAGGACAAGAAACTTCCCAAACCAAGCGTGCCGCCGTCTGAGCCGGAACCGGAGACCTCTTCGCATCTGGAGGAATTCTTCCGCAGCCTGCAGCCGGACATGCGGCGTCCCAAGCCCGATCAGGATGCCATCGCAGCCGCGATGGAAGCGGCACAGCGTCTGGCGACCGAAACCGATGCCGAGCAGGCAGCCGAGGATGTGGCTCAAGGGATGACCGACTCAGGCGCAGCCGTTTGCCGTGTTTGCGGCCACCGCAACCGCCCCGGCAACCGGTTCTGCGCCATGTGCGGAGTTGCCGCCGACGAAGGAAAGAGTACAAGGACCGAATGGGCTCCAGAAGGAGAGGGTCTGCAGAAGCCCGGAGGTGACCCCGGCCGGCCCGGGCTGGAGACGCATCATTACCACCATCACTATCACCACCATTACTTGCCGGGAGGCTACGAAGGGGCAGCTCCGCGCGGGATCCAGGATTCGGCTCGGCAGGATTCGGCGCGGTACGATCCTGCGAGAGACGACAAGATGCGGCCGAACGCCGCGCTGCGCGGCGACATGAGCCGTGCCGAGGCAGCGGTCCGGCGCGTTACGCACGAATGGGTGCTGGCCTGCAACACCAAGCACCTCGATGACCTGCTCGACCTCTACGTGGCCGACGCGCTCGTCCTGCGGTCGAACTATCCTCCGGTGCGCGGCGCGGCGGCGGTCCGGGAATTCTTCTTCGGCGCGCTCGATGCGGGCTTGGGAGAAGTCGAAGTCGAGCCACTGCGCGTGGAAATCATCGGTGACTTCGCCTATGAAGCCGGACGGTGCAAGGCGCTGGTGCCGGGCGCGACCGGAAAACGCCGGGAAGAGCGCGGCAAATATCTGTGGGTGTTTGCGCGGCAAAGCAACGGGGAATGGAAGCTGGCGGCCGATTGCTGGTCGAGCGACTTGACCCTCACCATGCTGGAATCCGATGTTCCGCCCAGCGCGGGAGTGAAGACGCGAGAGCCGCGCAAGGGATCGTGATCGGCGCGGCCCCGGGCACCCGGCGAACCTGACGCTCGCCCAGGGCAAGCCAGGAAGGTTGCTGGAGAACTCGACTTTGGGTGGCGCAGCGCTTTCAGCGCTGCGATAAGTGGCTATTTTCAGTGGCGGCTAAACAGCCTGCTGAAAAACTCAATGTCGCACCTGATTTTGGGTGGCGCAGGCCTTCTAGGCCTGCGACCAAGCTGGCAGAAGGAATGGGCTTTAGCCCCAGAGGTACCTCAGCGGCTGAAGCCGTTACTGAAAACAGGTCCCCTATCGCAGCGCTGAAGCGCTGCGCCACCCCAATTCGGACTTTTTCCGCAGCCTGTTCAGCCGCTGGTCACCCTTTCGAGTTTTTCCGCAGCCTGCCAGAAGCTAAAGTCGTACCCTTCCCAAACCCTTGCGGAATTCTCTACTCGCTCACACCTAATTTCCCCAGGTCATCGCGCAACTGCTGCAGACTTTGCATCTCGATGGTCTGCATCCCCAGCTTGGCGGCGCATTCCAGGTTCAGCGCGCGATCATCAATGAGGCAGCATGCCTGGGCGGGAATCTGGGTCATCTCCAGCGCCAGGCGGTAAATGTCGCGCTCCGGCTTGCGGAAACCGACGAAGCAGGAACTCACAAAAAGACGAAAGATCGGGCGCAGCCCGCACTTTTCAATGCGGTAATAGTTGAGTTCACGGGACTCATTGTTGATCGTGCCCATGAAGTACTTGCCGGAATCGCTGAGCTTCTGCGCAAACTCGATGACTTCCGGAAACGGCTGCGACAGCGAGAACATGAAGTCGCGGAAGGCGTCCCGCGTAAACGGGCGGGCGCGATAGAAAACGGTACGGTCGAGATACTCGTCGAGGGTGATCTTGCCCCGCTCGAACGACGAGACCACCATCTCGTGACGGTCGTGGAACTCTTCCTCGTCCAGATGAAAATGCTCGAGCGCGGCGATGCGCTGCGCGCGGTCCCAGGCGTTCGTGAGCAGCACACCGCCGACATCAAAGAATATCGCGCGAATGGCAGGCAAGGGTGTCCTCTCCTACGAGAATTCTCAGAGAATAGAGTGTAGATGAAATCGTCGTCGCAGTTCCTTCAGAATGCGTATAGGTTTTATCGACATCCTCAGCCGACCAATGCTGGCGTCATTCCGAAGGCCCGCGTCTTCTCCAGCGGGCCGAGGAATCTCGCGCGTTGCATTTCCGACCCTTACCTTCTAGGTCTCAGGTGCAAGGCGGGTGTGTATTTCACTTTTATTATGAGATGGCCTAGTCGTCTGTCGCAGTGAATTCGTTAGTGGCGAAACGACAGCACTGGCCGGACAATTCCCGGGTTCATGGAGCCCCGGACGCCCTCGTCCGGGGAGATGGGCCTGCGAATCTAACTCCTCGGCGAACGTGCCGCTCCCCCTTGGCGGACGAGGGCGTCCGCCCCTCCACAAGCGCGGGTGCTAACGTTCTCTCTGCGGACAGTCCACTAATGCTTATAGACGCTGGTATCCGGGTGATAGTTGCGCCAGTCGAACCAATAGTCTTTAAAAGCCGGGACGCGATCGAGGCACTTGCCCTGCGCAGCTCCCGCCACGGCGCAGCCCTGGAAATTCCATTCGCTGGCCGTGGCCGTATCGAGCAAGGCCCAGTCTTTGGGAGCGGCTGGCGTGGCGGCTGGGGCCGTGGACGGAGCGTTCGCCGCTTGGGCCGGAGGTTTCGTTTGTGTGGGCTGGCCGCCAGGCTTCGTTTTCGTTGATGCGTTTGCCGAAGTGGCGGCGGCGGGTTCGCTCTCCTCGCCTTTCAGGAAGAACTCGGCGTCTTTGCCGTCAATGCGGCTGATGAATACACGGAACGACTTGCCATCCGGTCCGACCACCACGAGCAGCGGTGTGCCGTGCAGACGGTCCACCACTGGAGACTGCTTCACCAGCGTGTTCCAGGGGTAAGCGCGGCTGGCGCCGTTCATATTTGCGCCCACCAAAGTCACGCCGACCACGATGTCGCGCGATTTCAGTTCTGTTCCCGGGAAGCTGATGACCACCGGAAGCTTCGCTATTTCCGGCTCCCAGTTGCTCTCGTACTCTTTGGCGTACTTCGGCACCGGGGCGAGCACCCTGCCGCCGGAGACTTCCGACTTCCACTCGCCGAAAGTCAGTTCGTCGCTGGCGACGAGTTCGAGCGCACTTCCTTGCAGGGGCCCGTAGATGGCCTTGCCCGTGATCTGCTGCCACCACGTACCGGTTTCTCTGTCGCGCATGAGGAAGTTCTGGTTGTTGATGCCGGCGAGATAAAAATGCAGCACCTTGCCGTCCACTGACCGTCTCCACACCAGACCGGTGTGACAGAGCGTTCAATAGGTGACCGCTACGGGCACGCCCTCAACGACGTCATTGAGGATGTGATGGTAGGCCATCTCGCGGATGGGATAAGCGCGGGCATCGTTGCCGTAGCGTACGGCGATGATCATCTCGGCACTGCCGAGTTTGCTGTCCGCCTCTGCTTCGAACTGCGGGCTGTCCACGGGGTGGAACATCCACTCAAAATAGTTCAGGCGAGACATGACGGCGGATAACGCCACCAGCACCATTGCCGAGGCGAGGACGATCTTCCGAAATCTGCCGGCGCCCTGCCACAGGATGAGCGCGAATAGAAGACAGACGAGAGCGGCACACAGTGTCACCCAGGGAGCACGCTGGCGCAGCGCCAATGCCAAGGCTAGCGCCGCGGGAGTCTGGTGCCGGAAGGGCCGGATGATGAAAGCCGGAATGAAGAACCATCCGATGGCCGCCAGAGCGGACACCAGAAAGATCAGCCAGGCGCCGGTGCTGCGAGAAGGTGAGTACATGGAGTGATTTGGTAATTGGGAAATTTAGCAATTGTGCAATTGAAGATCAGTTTCCGCTTTCGCCTTTCCAATTACTCAATTGCCCAATTTCACAATTACCCAATGCCCACGATTGTACCGAACTTGGGCAAGAAGAACGCCCCGGCATCGCGGATGCGAAGCCGGGGCGGTTGGTTTCGTGCCAGACGTTTATTGCGAGTTGGGGGTGAAATTCTGGTGGTAGCTCAGGTTGACGATGTCCTGGAACTCCGGCGTGGCCGGAGGCAGGTTGGCCGGGTTCAGGAACAGCACGTCAAAGTAATAATCGCGGTTGGGCGGATTGTACACCGCAGTGCAGCACTTGAACGCGCCGGTGTTGTATTCCGCGTAATACATGCTGATCAGGGACCCATTGTAGTGCAGGGTATATGGGTTGCCGCCGTTGCTTGGTGGTGACCAGTCTTCCAGAAAGCGAAGAAAGTTGTGGAGGCCGCCGTCGCTGCCGAAATCGGCGACAGTAGCCCAAGCTGGGAACGGGAAGGGGATATTCTTGCCGCTGGCAACTGCCATGCGATAGTAGGCGTCCGCGCCCGCCGGCCGCATGTTGCAATTGCCGCCTGTGACAATGCAGGTGGAGTTGTTCAGACTAATGGCGTCGGACCACTGGTTTGAGAGCAAGGTGACCGCGTCGGCGATGATGGAGGCGGCCGAGTGGGTCGCTTGCGAGGGCGGAGTGTTGTTGGCGGTAGTCCAGAAGGGATCGGATTGGTTGCTGTTGTAGTTCCCGTAAACATAGACGGGGTTCTCTGATCCCACCGTGAATCCGCCCTGACCATTGTCCCCGCGCACAGGAAGATAGCTGACGGCTGCGTTCATTCCGCCGTCGACGAGCCGGAGCCCATGGCGTGCTCCAGTCACCATGTTGGCCAGCCCCTGAGTACTGCACGCCGTGTTGCGGACGTATGGATTCAGAGGCAAACCGGTGTTCGTATTCTTGCCAAAGCCATAGCCGATATTCTTCGCCCCCCAGGCATCGAGGACGCCGTTCTGATCCACGTCTTCGGGGGAGTAGCTGTAGTAGGTTTTGGGCTCGAGAACGCCATCGGGAGTGGTGGAGTTCGCCGGCTGTGACCGGTTGATTACGTCCTCCAGGCCGGACTCGCCGCTGATCACACCCGCCGGAGTCTGTCCGCCATTGGTGGGGTTGGGATCAGGAAGCGCTCCGCGGTGGTCGGAGAAATACAGCACGTAGCCGTTCTGGTTGGTGTAGTTTACCAGTGTGCCGCTGCCGGCAATGGTGCCTTTCAGCCAACGGGCCAGGTTGCCTACATCCAGTTCGACGACATTCGTGATGCCGTTGACGGCGCAAGAGCTCGCAGCCTGCTGGTTGTCCCGCATCTCCCCTTCACGCGTGTCGTAAAAGTTGATGGGATACCAATCGGTTGCGTTCGCCCCGGTCACAGCCCCGCTCCGAAGCTGCTGCAGGATCAGAATTGCATTCGGGTCCTTGGTATTCGAGGCTTGTGGAGTGGTGAGATCGGCATTGAGCTGCTTGCCAAATCCAAGCGCCAGCCATTGGCGAGTGACGCCGACCCACGCGCCCGTAGCGTTGCTCAAGTATTCAACCCGCAGCCAGGCTCCGCTGTTGGCAGGGTTGGTGCCGGTTGCCAGGCCAGGCTGCGTTACCTCTCCCAGCAGCGGCCACACCGTCCAGGTGGTCAAGCCGGCGTCGATGTAGGGAGGAATCCAGTTGGCGCCGACGGCGGTGTTCGCTGTCGCAAAGGCTTCGGTAGCACCGCCCGGAGGGGTGAAGTTCGGGTTCATTCGAATGTCGTCCGCGTCACCGTTGAGGGCGGGCCGTTCCGGGTGTAGGTCATTCTCCGAATCGGCCAGCAGGATGCGGATCGAAGCCTTGTTGTACAAGCGTGAAGTCCCCAGCGTGCTCGTAGCCGATTCTCCCGGCTGCGGCTTGCGGATAATGGAAATGGGGTCGGTGCAGGGCGGCGGATTGCTGTCGCAGCTGTTGTTGACGAAAGGCAGCTCCAGCTTGGTCGCGCCAGTGAGCGAATTGGTGACGTATCCGTTTAAGGCTCCCGACGAAAGGCTGGGGAAACTCGAGTTAGCCACGCCAGCGACTGAAGGAATGCCTCCGCTCCAGCTGGCGTCTCCCGGAACGTTGCCCGGTAACGCCACGCAGTTGGTCCCTCCCCCAGTCGGGGGGGGGAAAGTATTGAGCGGGCAGCCGCCGGCGGCCTTGGACACGTACACGGTGCCCGTATATCCGTTCGCGGCCAGCCAGTTGTCTGACAGGCGGTCCATGACGATTTGGTTGTATGCCGAGATCTTGTCGTTAAAGACCAAATCGTTGCCGCCTCCTTCGGTCAGGAACAAGTTGCCATTGGCGTGGACGCGACCGCCAAAACTGAAGTTCGGGCCGGCATGGTAGCTGCAGTCATAAGCGCAGAACACGCCAAACTGGAACACTGGGATGGCCGCAACTTCGACCGTACGCGTGAGGCTGACGGAGGCCCCGGACGGACGCGTGGCGATGACCTTCATCACCAGGGGGGTCAGTTCCGCGTACAAGCCTGCGTTGCCTCCGCTGGTGACGGTGTTGGGGCAGCTGGGAGGAGTGTTCCCGGTTTGCGTCGTGGTGCAGGGCATCCCGGCCACGGAGTTGCCGGCCGAGGGAAAAGTGATCTGCGCCTGGTAGGTCACGCTGGGGACCACGGAGATCTGCGTAAAGGTGGCCAGATTTTGGATCTGGGCCTCCGTTGGCGCCTGGCTGGTATTGTACAGTGCAGCCAGATCCGAGGTCAGCTTTTCCATGCCGGACTCAGCGCCGTAGTAGGCCAGATTGGCTTCCAGGTCGTTGCCCGCCATCTTGGATTCGTTGGTCACCAAAAAGAGAAGGCCAGCCGCCACTCCCGACAGCAGCACAAGAATGAGCAGCGATGCAATCAGTGTGAATCCCTGCGAACTATGTTTTCCTGATCCCATGGTTTCTCCTGCCCCCAAAGCGTTACTTGTACCGGTTGCGAAACGCCATATTGCGCGCGCTCACGCCGGTTGCTAGATACATGTTCCGGGACTTGTTGCCGTAGTTGAGGATGCTCTGTCCCATCACGAGGAGGTTAATCTTCTGGATATTGTTGGGGGATTCGCCGGCGCCTAGGGGGTTGGCTTGGTTGGCGTCCAGCGCGTTGTTCGTTGTGTTGTAAACGTCAAAAGCGAATTGCAGATTGATGATGCTATCGGCCACCGGCTGCGGGGCCAGTCCGTTGACCTGCCGCATCAACCGCGGAGTCTGGCCGACGACAGCCGGGACGGTCAAGTAGTAGGTTACAACGTAGAGGCGGTAGGCGGTCGCGTTGCCGCCGTTCAGCTTGCCCGCGATATATTTCAAGTTGCCCGAGGCAGCTCCATCCTGATTCATGTTCAGCGGGTCGCCGTTGGCAAAGGTCATCGTGCCTGTGGTGGCAGTGCCATTCCCGCAGGTAGCCGCAGTAGCCGTAGAGCTGAGGTTGGTTACCTCACCCACAGCCGTGGTGCTTCCGCCCGAAACCATGATCAAGTCGCCAGCCTGGATTCCTCCGGCGCAGGTGATTCCCGGCGGAGGGTTTGCGGCGTACTTGGGGTCGACCGAAAGATTGACATTGGCCCCGCTGGTGTTGCTGGCGAAGACCATGTCGTATTCCTGCAGCGGGAAGTTGTAGTCGACGTAAATCACCGTGACGCTGTCGTTGACTGCTGGCGCCGGCGCTGCGGGTATGACGGCGTTGCCTTCCACTCCGTTTTGGAAGCCGGGAATGATGCCGTACATGTAGTTAGGATTAGAGGAGTTGGGGTAAGTGTTGGCCAGGACATGGCAGGTACTCGTCTGGTCACAGCCGAACTTGGACAAGCTGGATCCGGCCCCGTAGGGCAACTGGATTCCGCCCGAGGGCAGGCCGGCGCCGGCCAAGCTGATGTCTTTCGCCATGAGATCGACGGCCGCCCGCATGTTCTGCTGCGTCTCGGCACGCTGCGTAACCAGCAGGGTGGAATCCATGCCGGTCTTGAACAGGCTGGCCATGGCCGCCATCACGATCAGGCCCACGGCCATGGAGACCATCAGCTCCACCAGCGTGAAGCCAAGTGCCGCGTTTTGTTTCTGTGTCTTCGTCATCATTTCTGTCACCTGGCCTTAGCGGTATTCCGAAATCAGCGCGTTGACGGTGTAGCTACGGGGAACCGTGGACGCGCCCGTGGTGTAATTGATGGTCACGACGATCTGCTTCAGCGTGGGATCATTCGTGACTCCGTCCGCTTCCAGGACCGGATTGATTTGAATCTGGCGCGTGAAATTGCCCAGGCTCATGCCGACGTCGTCGGCCGTGCCCAGGATGCCGTCGGGGCCGGGGAGCACCACGCACTCCGGTCCCGCCGCACAGGGCCCGGTCGCGGGACAGGCGACGTCGTCACTGGTGTTGACCAGGCCATCGGGCCCCGCGCACTGCAATTGCGTGGGGCCATCGGTGAAGATGCCGCCGTTCGAGATATTGGTAATTTGCGCGAAGCTGATTTGCTGCGTGTTGCGGGCGGTGTACACGCTTTCCATCGCTTCCAGCGCTTTCTCGCGCGCAATGAGATTCTCCTGCGCGTTTTGGGTCGCGCTCACCGCAGTGGCAAAGGCCGCGACCAGGGCCATGATGCCAATACTCATGATCGCGATCGCGATCATGGTTTCAATCAGGGTGAACCCGCGTTGTGCCGATGAACGTGAAATGCGTTGTGTCATTGTTGTTCCCAAGTGTTGACTCCACCTACTTTGTAAAGGCGCCAGCCCCGAATTCTTCCCGTGGTGCCCCACACATTAATGGCCCGCGAACTGTACAGGTCGGTAGGACGAGCCAGGTAGAAGACTCCGCTATTGAGGTTGCCGGGAGTGCTGGCGTCGTCCTCGGCGGAACCGTCCGGGTAGAAAATCAGACAAGGCGCGCCGGCCTCGGTGACGGTGCACGGATGTTGGGTAAAGATCCCCGTGGCTCCGGCATCGAGGCTATCCGGGCCCGGGTTGGGGAACCCCGCCTGCACCGTGAACTGAATATCCTGCGGCAGCGTGTAAATCACCGGCGCCAGGGGCGCTGGCGCCACGCCGTTCGGGGGCGGGAAGTCCCACTCTTGCACGTTGATGGTGCTGGCGGTCGGAAAGGTGATGATGAAACGTGTGTATTTGGTTATGGCTTGGTTTCGATAAGAGCGCAGCACCGACAGGGTCATGTCGTAAGCCTGATCCACATGGTTCTTCTTGAACAAAGGCATCAGCATGATGAAGGTGACGCCGGCCATGGTCAGGCCGATGGCAATGACGATCATCAATTCCAGCAGCGAGAATCCGCGACTTTTCCTCGATGTCATAAGTCTCTTTCGCTCCGGAGGGCGACTTGGTCCAGAGCGCGCTCACTCCTGTCAGGACCCTGCGATGCCACCCCAGGGGAAAACCGCGTTCCCGCTCGCAGACGACAGACCGGGCGCGCAGTCCTTCATCGCGTCATATCTCATCCTAGGGAGGGGTGCAGTGGGCGTCAAAGCACGACAGTTCAATGCCGCCGTGTTGGCCTTTTGTCATCGTCTGAGGTTACCGATGTCACGGTTGAAGGCAGGTCACTTAAGGGTATTCCGAACCTTTTGCTCGTGACCGCGGTAACTTGTCGGCGGAACTGCCGGGCCTCTACCATGAGCGCAGGTATGACTCTATCTGCCCTGTTGGTATGCGTGGACGAGGCGGCAGCCCGGGTATTGGCCGGGGTGCTGGAGGAACTCAGCATTGGGGTCGAGTCTTGTCCCGATTTTGCCCGCGCGGCGATCCGTCTGGCCCAGGACCGCTTTGATGTGGTGATTGTGGACGGAGAGTGCAACGCGGATGTGATGGCCTTGTTGCGCGAGACCCGCCTGTCGCGCCTGAATGACGCCACTCTGGCCGTGGTCGTGGTGTCCGGACAGGACAGTATTCGCGAGATGTTCTCGCTGGGCGTCAATTTCGTTCTGTACAAGCCCGTGGCCTATGACCGGGTGCGGAGCAGCCTGCGCGCGGCCCGCGCCGCCATGCGCAAAGAAAAGCGCAAGAGCGGACGTACTCCCGTCCACGCCCATGCCACCGTGGACTACGCCAACGTGGAGCAGGAGAGAGCCACGCTGATCAACCTGGCGCAGGACGGAATGTCGGTGCTGTTTGGCAAAAAGTTTCCTCCCACCAGCAAGGTTTATTTTCAATTCCGGTTGCCCGACCAGTCCGCCAGCGTTCGGCTGTCAGGGCAGGTGATCTGGCAGGATTGGAATGGCCGCGCCGGAGTGCAGTTCGTGGATGTGCCCAAGGCGTCACGGCGCCTGCTGAATGACTTCCTCAGCGTCAACCTGCCGAGCCAGTCGGAGCGAGAGCAATTTTCCGACGTGACGGTCGAGATGGAAGAACCTTTGGCGCTGGCGACCGTGTCGGTGGCCGAGCAGACTCACGGGAGCGATCAGGGCCAGCGCGCGTCGCAAACGGTTGCAACTCAGCCGGCCCCGGGACAGTCAGTGCATTCGGCTGGACAAGCGGCTGCACCATCGCCCGAGACCGACAACCGCCGCACGCAAGCCCGCTATGCCTGCCGGCTGGGAGCGGAAGTTTACCGCACCGGCACGCCCGTGCCACATCATTGCTGCTTGACGGATCTGAGTGCGGGCGGGTGTTATCTGGAAGTATCGCTGCCGTTTCCGTCAGGCTCGACGGTCGAGATCCTGGTCCGGACCTACGAGATCAAGTTGCGCTTGCGGGGAGCGGTGCAAGCCTCGCATCCCGGCTACGGGATGGGGATAGCATTTGAATTGAAGACGAGGGAAGAACGCGACAACGCGAAGCGGCTGATCGACTTCGTGGCGGCTACGACACAGCCTTCCAGCTGAAGATTTCCCGTCTATTCTCTGTAAGTCGTTGAGTCTCCGTGTAAGTGATTGAAATGTCGTCGAAGGCCCCTGGAAGGCTCCAGGGCGCACGATTTTTCTTTGGACGGCCCTTCATCCCTATGCGCGCGATTGCTGTCGCTGCCAGGGCCGTTTCCTGCCCCGCAAAGGGCATTCTACGTGGCCAGCCCGGCGGCATCCGGGCAGGGTCTCGCCGTTGGCGTCTCAGAATGATACATATTACGTACGCATATATAAATACATTTATATCAATCTAAATTGTACGTACAGATATATACGCATCATTACAGCCGTACGCTGGCCCTCTGAGAAAACTGGATATGAGAATGCAGGGAACTGGCTGTTACTGCACTGCGCTCTCTTGCGCAACCGCCTGCCGAAAGTAATCGAGAGAGAGGCGAAGACCAGCCTCCAGATCAATCTGCGGTTCCCAACCGAGCAACTGCCGGGCCTTGGTAATATCCGGCTGGCGCTGCCTGGGATCATCCTGCGGCAGCGGTTCGTAGCGAATCTGGCTCTTCGATCCCGTCACTTTCAAAACCACTTTGGCGCATTCCAGAATCGTGAATTCATTGGGATTGCCGATGTTCACCGGCAGATGTTCATCAGACTTCGCCAGGCGCATGAAGCCGTCAATCTCATCGCTCACGTAGCAGAAACTGCGCGTCTGCTGGCCGTCGCCGTAGACCGTGAGATCTTCTCCACGCAGGGCCTGCTTCATGAAATTGGGGACTACGCGGCCGTCATTCAGCTGCATGCGCGGGCCGTAGGTGTTGAAGATGCGCGCGATGCGCGTGTCCACGTTGTGGTAGCGGCGGTAGGCCATGGTCACAGCCTCGGTGAAACGTTTGGCCTCGTCATAGACCGAACGCGGGCCGATGGGATTGACGTGGCCCCAGTAAGTCTCCTTTTGCGGATGCTCAAGCGGGTCGCCGTAGCATTCGGAAGTGGAGGAAACCAGATACTTCGCGCCGTACTTGCGCGCCAGATCGAGAGCGTGAAACGTTCCCAGCGAGCCGACCTTCAAAGTGGGGATGCCGTGGATGCTGTAGTCCACGGGGCTGGCGGGGCTGGCAAAGTGGAAGACGTAATGGACCTGACCCACGTCGAAGGGATGGCAAATATCTTTTTCCACAAACTCGAAAGCGGGTTCGTTCCGGAGATGCTCGAAATTGGCGCGGCGGCCGGTGAGCAGATTGTCCACGACCACGACGCTCCAGCCCTCGCCGAGCAAAGCATCGCAGAGATGCGACCCGAGAAAGCCGGCCCCGCCGGTGACGACCGCGCGTTGGCGTTGGCTCATGCCTGGTTGCCGTTCCTCGACCCGTTTTTCAGTACCGCGGCGGGCACGCCGTCGGGATGACACGCCGCTCGTCCCACACTGTAGTAAGTGAAACCCTGCGCCGCCATCACCTCGGGATCATACAGATTGCGGCCGTCAATCACGATGGGGTACTTGAGCTGCTGGCGGAGCCGGGGAAGATCGAGATTGGCGAACTCTTCCCATTCGGTCAGGATCAGCAAGGCATCCGCGTCGTGGGCGGCTGCATAGGCGGAGTTGGCAAACTTGATGCTGGAACTCATGATCTCCTGCGTGCGATCCATGGCGGCAGGATCGTAAGCGGTGATTCTGCTGCCTTCCTGCAACAGCGCCTGCACCAGGAAAATCGCCGGCGATTCGCGGATGTCGTCGGTGCCGCCTTTGAAAGCGAGACCGAGCACGCCAAGGTTCTTGCCGCGCAGTGTCCACAGCGCGCTCCGGATTTTCCTCAGGAAACGCTGGCGCTGTTCTTCGTTGATGCGCATGACTTCGTCGAGCAGGCGGAAGTCGTAGCCGGATTCGCGCGCCACGGCGCGGAAGGCCATCACATCCTTGGGGAAACAGGACCCCCCGTAGCCAATGCCGGGATTCAGAAACCGGGGCCCGATGCGCGCGTCGGTGCCGACGCCGTGCACGACCTGATTTACGTCGGCGCCCACAGATTCACAAACCGAAGCGACCGCATTGATGAAAGAAATCTTCATGGCCAGGAAAGCGTTGGAAGCGTGCTTGATCAGTTCCGCGCTCTTGGTGCTGGTCACGATGATGGAAGCGGGAATCGAAGTACGATCGGGCTGGGGAATCGCATCGGCGCGTTCGTAATAAGTGCCATCGGTCAGGGGCGCATAGATTTCGCGCAATAGATTGGCCGAACGCTCGCTGTCACAGCCGACGACGATTCGATCGGGGAATAGAAAATCGGTGACCGCGGTGCCTTCGCGGAGAAATTCCGGGTTCGACGCGACGTCAAACATTTCCGGGTCGGTTCCGTTGCGCAGAATGATCTTGCGCACCCACTCGCTGGTGTAGACGGGCACGGTGCTTTTCTCGACGACGACTTTGTAGCCGTTGATGCCCCCGGAAATTTCGCGGGCCACCGACTCTACGTAAGACAAGTCGGCTTCGCCGCTTTCCGTCGGCGGTGTGCCCACGGCCACAAAGATCACCGAACTGAGGCGCACAGCTTCCTGCAGATCGTCGGAGAAAGTGAGGCGCTGACCGCGGTGCCGGGCCAGCAGTTCGGGCAGAAAATTCTCATGGATGGGAACTTGCCCATTCTTCAGCGCGGCCAGTTTGCGCTCGTCGTTATCGACCACGATCACGTCATGACCAAGGTCGGCCAGGCAGGCGCCTGCCACCAACCCTACATACCCGGAACCTACGACGGCGATCCGCATATTTCAAACTCCCGTGATGGAATGTCGCAAAGCGGTTTTGTTTTGAGACGCTTGTGTGCGGCCAAACTCAAGGGGGGAGCCAAAAAAGCGGCTTGGGAAACCCATAGCTGCCCCAAGGTGAACTGATTTTACCAGCAAAAACCGCGATTGGCGAGGAGAGAAAAGACTCTACACTTGGGCTCTATTGCGCCTTTTTCTGCCGTTTTGGGACTGGCCGGGTCAAGGGTTTGATCGGCCTGCGGCGCTCGGAGTCCTCGAGTAGAGTGGCGAGGCGCTTTTGCCGGGTCTCCTCCTTTTTCGCACTGACTACCCAGAACGTGGCCGTGCCCCGGTACCACGGTGGCTGGCTCTGAAAAAAATCCCAGGCCTTGCGGTTGGCGCGGAATTGCCGCTCCTGCTCGCGCCGGAAGCTGGCTTGATGACGTTGTCCGTAGGAGTATTTGCGCGGCTGATCCTTTGCCCCGGCAAACGCTTCGAGACCGGCAGGGCGCATGCGGCCAGCATCCGCGAGTTTCTGCGCTCGGTTGCTATTGACCGCGCTCCACTGGCTCCTGGGCTTGCGCGGAGTGAAGCGAATGGTGTAGGCGTCGCTCGCCACGCTCCTGCGAACGCCGTCAATCCAGCCGAAGCACAGAGCCTCGTCCAGCGCTTCGGGATAAGTAATGCTCGGTTTGCCTGAGGACTTCTTGTAGAACCCGACCCAGAGTTCGGCGCAGTTCTGATGGCTGGCGTCAAGCCAGGCACGGAAGTGCACAGGAGATTCAAAGAACACCGGTTTCATGCCGGTTATCCTAATTGCGGCGCGAGGCTCGCCGCACACAAAATTGTAAGTTGTCCCCCCGGTTTGTTGACCACGCCCGGCAAGCACCGGCGGCTGCGGGCTTCTGGCACGGAAGGCGTATTGACAACCCGCTGGTTTGGGGCGAAACTCCGCTACAGAGCTGCACTTGGAGAGTGTCTGTCTCCGTTATGCCGCCGCATCCGAAACCGGAACTGGATCCTGCCCAACCTCTCTCTCCGTCTGCCGGAACGTTCCCCGAGCAGGTGGCGGAAGGGGTGCGCGGCGGGGCTGACTTTGCCCAACTTGCCCAGCGATTGTCGGCGGAAAGCGGGGGCGGGCTGTCGCCGGAGCTTTCTGCAAGTCTGGCTCTGGAAATCGTGCTGAACGAGATCGTGGAGCAGGCCTGTCTGGCCACGGGGGCTACCGGCGCGGCGATTGTTCTCAGACGCAATGAAGAAATGGTCTGCCGGGCCAGCAGCGGTGTGACGGCGCCGGATCTGGGCTCTCCACTTGATATGGCGTCGGGATTGTCAGGGGAGTGCGTCCGCACGCTGCGCACGCAGCGCTGCGATGATGTGCTTACCGATGCCAGGGCTGACGTGGATGCCTCACTCCGTCTGGGCGTGCGGTCCGTAATGGTGATGCCGCTGCTCGACGGGGAAAAACTGTTGGGCGTTTTTGAACTGTTTTCTTCCCGAGCCTGCGCTTTTGGCGATCGCGATGAACGCACGCTGGAAGCGCTGGCCAGCCGCGCATTGACGAGCCTGGAGCGCGCAGCGCAACCGCTGCTGGTCGAAGTCCCACTGGTCGAAGCTTTGCCGATCGAGGCCCCGCCGGTTTCTGAGAAGAGTGAGATGGAGAAGAGTGAGATTCTGGCGGCGAGTCCGGAAGGTCCGGAGGACGCGGCGGAGGCTGTAACGGGCGGAATCGGCTTTGTCACATTAGTATTGGGAGTGGCGGTTTTGGCTTGCGCCGTGCTGCTTGGCGTGCTGGTCGGGAGGCATCTCGGCGTGCCGAAGGCGAGGGCACCGGTGCACCCCGTTGCGCCCGCAGCGGCCAACTTGAGCACGCCCGCGGTCGCCGGTGCGCCCGCAAGCACGAGTTCTTCGGGCAAAGCGGAAGGCACTGGGGAAACTGCGCGATCGCCCGCCAACTCCAAACCCCGCGTCAGCAATTCAGTTCCGCCCGGAGGTCTGCTGGTCTTTGAGAACGGCAAAGAGATATTCCGTATGCCGCCTACGCCGGGTGAGTCCGGAGCCGCGGGAGCCGATCGTGAAGTGGGAGTCGAGAGAGCCGCATCCCTCGAACCGGAGAAAAGTGAGCCGGTGGTAGAACTTCCACCTGATGTAGCGGAGAGCAACGTGGTCTATCGCGTGGAGCCGGAGTATCCGGAAGAAGCCCGCCAGCAGAAGATCCAGGGGGCAGTGGAGCTGGGGGTCCACATTGGCGCAGACGGTACGGTCGAGGACGTTCAGCTGGTGAGCGGACCGGCGCAACTGGCGCAGGCCGCAACCGCGGCCGTTCGGCAGTGGCGCTTCAAGGTGCGCAAACAGAATGGGCAGGCCGTGCAGATGCAAACCCGCATCACGCTCAACTTCCGATTACCCGAGTAGGGAAGCGCCCGGTTCGATCCTCTTCATCATTCTTAAATTGCAGTTTTGCGGACGGCGATTGAAATGGGCACCGCGGACTTGGGTTGCGCAGCCGCGGACTGGGACCTGCGACTATTCGACGAAGCCAGGGGATGAGGGCCGCGCTGGCCCAGAGCGAAAAGCACGACCTCCACACGGCTGGAAACCCCCAGCTTCTCGAATATGCGAAACAGATAATTCTTGACCGTGTGTTCGGTGAGCTTCAGCCGCTGTGAGATCTCGCGGTTGGTGAGTCCTTCCGCAACGCAGCGCACCACATCCGTTTCGCGCGCAGACAGCAACGATCCGCCTTTGGCCTGGACTTTTGCGAACGTGGGACGGGTAAATGCGTCGAGCAGATGCTGAAGCTCGCCGCTGCTGGCCCAGATCTGCCCCTGGTGGACGCACTGAATGCACTTGCCCAGCAGAGCGAAGGGTTCGGTGCGGCAGAACACACCTTGTGCGCCGGCGCGAAAGGCCTCAATCACGGAGCCCTTATCGGAGACATCGAGGAGCACGATCACCCGCGTAGCGGGCGACTGGGAGCGAATCTCGCGCACCAGGTCGTAGCCTCCATGGTCTTCGCCCAGTCTCGCACTCACCAGCGCAATCTGCGGTTTTTCAAGCTTTACCAGGTGGAGAACGGTCGAGCCGTCGGATGCCGACTCGATCATGTCGAACTGAGGGTCGCGGGCCAGTGCCTGCACCAGCAACTGCGTGCTCATGGAGGTGCTATCAGCGGCCAACACGCGAAGGCGGTCCGGAAGCGAAAGCGGAGCTAAGTGAGCCATAGTTTTGCAGTGAAGCTGTCAGCAATCATCGCTCGGCCAGGAAAAATGGTGCGACCATGACGCGGGTACCTGCCAGTCCTGCAGGCGGAAACTGCCTGCCAGACGCGGGGAGTCACACTCCCGCTCCCAGCATGCAGGGCGCAGTGCCAGCCATGGTAGGAGCAATTCGACTCCGAGTAAATAGCACTCATGGGTAGGATTCAGCGACCACCCCTAGCCGGTCTTGGCTACCCGTGGTCTGCTGCTATCTGTCGGCGCTAGTGTGACTTAGCCGGCCTCGGTACTGGGCCTGGCACGGGTGCGCGAATGCCTCCGAAAGAGCTACCAGGAAGGTTCGCGAATGAAGGGCGAAACGGCGAATGCCTCTGCTGGCGCGGCTTTTCAGCGAATAGGGACTTTAGTTAGCAAGCCTTTTGACCACTTGCAGAATTTTGCGATGCCCGATAATCTGAATCAACTTTTCTGGTCCATTCTGCACCAGATTGTTCGGCGCTACTGAGCGAGCTCCCCCTTTATACAGATCGCGGCTTTACTAGCTCCGAACGTTGCGAGCTGTGAGAACTACGCAGAACTATCTGCGAAATCAGAGAGTTTCCGGGAGTCGGGACTGTGACTCAGAGGGCGAAGCTGTGAGTACCAGTGGCGTAACCATCGCGGAATATGTGCCGGTGAGTTCGGCTACGCCGGTGTGTTCGGCCGAAGCGCTGGCAGGAATGAACTGGTATGCCATCCAGACGCGGTCGCGGCATGAGAAGGTAGTTGAGCGGCAACTGCAAGGTCAGGGTATTGACGTATTTTATCCCGTGATCAACCAGATTCACCGCTGGAGCGATCGCCGCAAGACGGTGGAATGTCCCTTATTTGCGGGCTACGCTTTTGTCCGCATCGCTCCGTCGCCCGAGGAGCGGGTAAGAGTTTTGCAGACGCATGGTGTGGTTCAGTTTGTCGGCGGGCAAAGCCGCGGGACACCCATTCCCGCGGAACAAATGGAAGCAGTCCGAGCGTTGGTCGCCAGCAACACGCCCTTCACCAAACACGCGTTTCTAAAAGTGGGCCAGCGGGTTCGGGTTCGCGGGGGTTCCCTGGACGGTGTGGAAGGTATCCTGGTTGGGCAAAACGGGAACCGAAGTCTGGTCATCTCCGTCGAGCCAATTCAGCGTTCTCTTTCCATCCGCATCGAAGGCTACCAGGTCGAACCAATCTGATCCGGCAGCTGGCTTTCTCCGTCGAGACCCTGTGAAGCTTTGTTGAAACCGCATAGATCGGGACATTTTGTTTGCCGTCTTCGGCAAAGAGCGATGGCAACATGAGCAGTTTTTCAACTGAAACACCCCAAGATTCAACCATGGATGAAGAACAGCAGTCGAAGCCGCTGGATACGCCTGCGTCTGTTGCTGGCGATGCCGGCGAGGAGCCCATCTCTTCGTTGCGCAGCATTCGCTCGCGGGTAGAGATCGAAGCGATACGATCGGCGCTTAAGCATACTGGGTGGAACCGGAAGCAGGCGGCACGCTTGCTGAAGATCAGCTACCGGGGACTGCTTTATAAGATTCGCCAGCACAACATAACCGCAGCATAGAAAGCGCAACGCGGCCACGCCCGAGCGTGAGATGAAACGCCGCGAAGTACGGCACAGGAGAAGCAGAGATGAAAACCGGACAGAAGCAGACATTCACACTGGCTGCCATCTTGGCGCTGGCTTGCGTGAACGGCATGGCGCAGCAGGGCAGCAGCAACGTGGCGCAAGCCGATCCTGTGACGGCTGCGAGTTCGAAGCCGAGCGATGCGGGATCCGGTGCGGGGTTTCAGAGTCGCTACCCCCGTTACAAACTGGCTTCCGGCGATGTCTTTGACATTTCGTTCGAGCTCAGCCCCGAGTTCAACCAGCAGAGCATCAGCGTGCAGCCCGATGGTTTCGTCACGCTGCGCGGAATTGGCGAGGTACATGTCGCGGGCCAGACCGTACCCGAGCTGACCGCAACCCTGCGCACCGCCTACAGCAAGATCCTGAACAACCCGCTGATCAGTGTGACGCTGAAGGATTTTGAAAAGCCCTACTTTATTGCCGACGGCCAGGTGGGGCGTCCGGGGAAGTACGAGCTGCGCGGCGACACCACGCTGACCGAGGCGATCGCTATGGCCGGCGGTTTCCAGGATAGTGCCAAGCACTCGCAAGTGCTTCTGTTCCGCCGGGTCAGCGATGACTGGGTTTCGGCGAAGATCATCAATGTGAAGAAGATGCATGCGTCGGGCAACCTGCAGGAAGATCCCCTCTTACATTCCGGAGATATGTTGTTTGTGCCCAAGAACACGTTTTCAAAGATACGAGCGTTTATTCCAACCCCATCCCTCGGTACGTTTATGACCCCGTAGCAGAAGGAAAGGCCTGCGATGAATAACAACCGATCAATTCCGGCGACTGACAAGGCCGCTCTGGGCTTCAGCCCGAGGGACGTCCTGGCCGTTGGATTTCGCCATAAACGCCTGGTCGCGCTCTGCTTTTGCGGGATCCTGTTAGGTGCGGTTGCGACGGCCGTGCTGCAGCCCAAGCGATATGTGGCCTCCATCAAGTTCCTGATTGAGCGCGAACGAATCGATCCGGTCATCAGCCCGGGAGTGGACTCTTCTCCCACATATCGCAGCGAGGTTACCGAAGAAGAGCTGAACTCCGAGCTCGCGTTGCTGGAAAGTGCCGACGTGCTTCGCCAGGTAACGGTTTCCTGCGGATTGCATCAACGCCGGTCGATTCTGGCAACTCTGCTGGGCGAGACAGACGAACCTACGCGAATCGCAAAAGCCACGGAGCGCCTGCACAAGGCGCTGGACGTTGAAGTCCTCCGCAAGAGCAACATCATCTCAGTCAGTTATGCGGCGACTGATCCGCTGCTAGCGGCTCAAGTACTGAGCGCCCTGGGGGATGCTTACCTGAAAAAAAATGTGGCGGTACACCGGCCGCCGGGGCAGTTTGAATTCTTTGATCAGGAGACCGAGACATACAAGAACAGTCTGGCCGAGGCCGAGGCGAAGCTGAAGGCGTTTTCCAGTGAGGACGGAGGCGTAGCTCCCCAGGTGGACAGGGACATCACCTTGCAGAAACTCAATGAGTTTCACGCTGCCCTGGAGCAGACCAAAGCGGACATCGCTACCACTGAGGAGCGAATCCGTGCTCTGGAGAAACAGGCGAACGCAACCCCGCAACGTTTGACCACGCAGTCACGACACACGGATGATGCTCAGGTCCTGCAGGGCCTCAAGAACACGTTGATGAGCCTTGAACTGAAACGCACCGAGCTGTTGACTAAATATCAGCCAAATTATCCTTTAGTGCAGGAGGTGGACAAGCAAATTGCAGACACGCGTGCCTCGATTGCGACGGAGGAAGCCAAACCGATCCGCGAGGAAACGACGGACCGCAATCCAACCTACGCATGGATCAACGAGGAACTGGCTAAGGCGAAGGCCGACCGCAGCGGCCTGCAGGCACGAGCAGCAGCGATGCAAGGGATTGTCTCCAAGTACGAAGCGAAGGCGCGAGAGCTGGACGAAAAGGGAATCGTGCAACAGGATCTGCTGCGCACCATGAAAACCGACGAGGAAAACTACCTGTTGTACCAGCGCAAGCGCGAGGAGGCCCGTATGACGGATGCGCTGGATCGTACACGAATCCTCAACGTCGCAGTTGCGGAGCAGCCCACGGCGCCTACGCTTCCTTCGAACTCTCCGTTGACGCCTCTGGTCGTGGGGGGCCTGCTTGCTGTCACTGTGAGTCTGGGGATGGCATTTACTATGGAGTACCTCGATCCTTCTTTCCGAACGCCGGCGGAAGTGCTAGCCGAGCTGAATGTCCCAGTTTTGGCGGCGGTTCCTCTGCAACAGGATGGCTCCCACCGGAGTGTAAACAGCAACGGCAGTGGCCAGCGCGGTGTTGAAGCCGGTTCCAACGGAAACGGGGCTGGCGCCGAAGCGCCCATCGACGAGTGGATCGCCAGCCAAGAGCAGGAGCGTCGCTGAATGGTCCTTGATTTCTATGGTCTAAAGCAGACGCCGTTTGGAGTGACCCCGGATCCGCGTTTCCTCTACCTGAGTCCGGCGCACCGGGAAGCTCTGGCATCGCTCTATTACGGCATTGACGCGGGACGCGGCTTTCTAGCGCTCATCGCGAAACCGGGCATGGGCAAGACCAGCCTCTTGTTCCAGCTGCTTGACCGATTTCGGACTTCCGCCCGCACCGCGTTCGTGTTCCAGACCCAGTGTACGTCACGGGAATTCATGAGGTTCCTGCTCATGGAGGTCGATTGCGAGAGCAACGAGCGGCAGGATCTGGTGAGCATGCACGACCAGTTTAACCGCTGCCTGCTGCGGGAAGCGCACGCCGGCCGCCGCGTTATTGTCGTGATCGACGAAGCACAAAACCTCGACCCGTCGGTGCTGGAAACGGTGCGACTTCTTTCCGACTTCGAGACGCCCCAGGCAAAGCTGCTGCAAATCATCATGGCAGGGCAGCCGGAACTCGCCGATAAACTGGCGCGTTCTTCGCTGCGCCAGTTGCGCCAGCGGATTTCAGTGTTGAGCACGCTGGAGCCTCTTCCGTTCCGCGAGGTGGAGCGCTACATCGAGTACCGTCTGCGAGTCGCGGGTTACAGCGGCGGATCCATGTTTACTCCAGGTGCGCGAAGAATGATCTCTGAATTAAGCGAAGGCATTCCGCGCAGCATAAACAACTTCTGTTTTAACGCGCTGTCTCTGGGTTATGCGCTGCAAAAGAAAACGATTGATGCGGACATGGTAAAGGAAGTAGCGTCTGATCTTGATCTTGCCAGTCTGGGTTCCCAGTCCGATGCAATCGATGCTCGCTTCCTGAGCGCCACCTCTCCTTTCCAGGAAGGAAGCAGCATTCCGGGGTTGGACCGGCCTGAAAAAGGGCGCCCCGGAAATAAGTCGCATCCCGATAGTCCGGAGAGCGCAGGGCTTCTTACCACAGCAGACGCTCAAGAGTACTTACGGAAAATCAGTGAACTGCTGAAAAACCGTCAACGTTCGGCTAACTAGGGTTGGCGGCGGTCCGAACGAGCACGCTGGGTTCGGACGGCGCTTGAAGGAGGCAGGTTGAGCAGAAATTTCGAACTGTTACATCTAGCAGGCCGGCTGCAGGAGATGCTGGAGCCACCTGTGGTCGCTGCCGAGCCGCAAAGTATACCTGAAGCGGATCTAGGGCCGTCCACTCCGGCCCTGGATGTTGCTGGAACCGTGCGGGAAGAAATCGGCAAACTGGTGCTCAATCTCTTCATGCTGCCAGGCGTGCAGGGCCCGCGACAAGTTGTTCTTGCGGGCACGGAGGCGGGCACTGGATGCAGTTGGATGTGTGCTCGCGTGGCTGAGGTCCTGGCGTCCCAAACCAGCGGGTCCGTCTGCGTCGTGGACTGCAATCTGCGCTCGCCTGGTTTGCATCAACAATTTGCCGTGGACAACCACTTCGGGTTATCCGATGCTCTGCTTCAATCTGACCCAATGCACCAATATGTTCGCCAGTTGTCACGAAGGAACCTGTGGCTCCTGAGTTGCGGGTCGGCCACGGAGAACTGGCAGGAAAAGGTGGGATCAGAGAAGCTGAAACTCCGACTGAAAGAGTTGCGGGCTGGGTTCGACTATGTGCTCCTGGATGTGGCCCCGATGAACACTTGCAACGATGGAATCGTTCTGGGCGGTTCATCCGATGGTGTCGTACTGGTTCTGAAGGCGAACTCCACGCGACGCGAGGCCGCTCAGAAAGCTTTGCAGCAACTCAACGCCGCCAACATACCGATTCTCGGGGTGGTCTTGAACCAGCGAACATTTCCTATCCCCGACAGAATCTACAATTGGTTCTAAGCTGGCAAACCTGTAGGCCCTCCCACCTCGTCCGAATTTTGTACCCACATTCACATTTCTCCGGCAGCAACGTTAGAGGCACGGCTCTGTGCGAAGCAAACATCGCCCTTGCCGTGGAGCGCTTACTATGATCAATCTTCGACGTAAGATTCTCCTGGACGCACTCAAGCTATTTGACCTGGCGATTATGCTTCTCGCCTTTGCCGCGGCCACGGTGCTGGTGTGGGGCGCAAACCATACGGTCTCGATCGCTGAGTTTTTCTCCATGCGCGTGAAGGTGGGAAACCTCTTCATTCTGCTGGCCCTCATGCTGGTATGGCACGGAGTGTTTTCGGCCTTCGGGCTGTATGCATCCCGGCGCCTGTCGAGCCGCACGGCCGAGGCCGCCGACGTTGTAAAGGCGACCTCGCTCGCGGCGCTGGTTCTATGGGGCGCATCCTTGCTTTTCCATATCCGCATGGCCTCACTTACTTTTGTGATCGTTTTCTGGGCCCTGGGGACTCTGCTGCTGATTTGCAGCCGGCTGGCGCTGCGGGCCGTGCTGGCGCAAACGCGGCTGCACGGACGGAACCTTCGCCACATGTTGATCGTGGGGACCAACGCGCGAGCGGTTCAGTTCGCGGATAAGATCCAAGCCAGTCCTGAGCTCGGCTACCGGATCATCGGTTTTGCGGACCGGGAATGGGCTGGACTCGACCAGTTCCGGCGGCATGGCTACTGTTTGGCTTGCGACCTGGACAACCTCCCCGGGTTTTTCCGCAAGAATGTGGTGGACGAGGTCGTGATTGCCCTGCCGATTCGGTCCTTCCATGACGACGCCTCGCGGTTTGCCGCTCTATGCGAACAACAGGGCATTCTGTTCCGGGTCCTCTCCAACATTTTCAACTTGAAGATAGCTCGCTCGCGGGCGGAAGAGCTGGAAGGTGACTCGTGGATTACGCATTACACGGGAGTTGCCGACGGCTGGCCGCTGGTGGTGAAACGGGTCCTGGATTTCTCGCTGGCTCTGCTGGCCCTTACGGTGGTTTCTCCGGTCATGCTTCTGGTCTCCTTATTGATCAAGCTTACTTCTCCAGGTCCTGTTCTTTTTGCGCAGAAGAGGGTCGGTCATAACAAAAGAGAGTTCGTGATGTACAAGTTTCGGACCATGGTCGTGGATGCGGAAAAGAAAATGCAAGACATTGAACATCTGAATGAAGTCACCGGGCCTGTGTTCAAAATCAAAAACGATCCACGCATTACTCCCGTGGGGAGGTTCTTGCGGAAGATGAGCCTGGATGAGCTGCCCCAGTTGCTCAATGTGTTGAAGGGTGACATGAGCCTGGTGGGGCCGCGTCCGTTGCCCGTCCGTGACTATGAGGGGTTCAGCGAGGACTGGCATCGGCGGCGGTTCAGCGTGCGTCCAGGAATCACTTGCCTTTGGCAGGTGAATGGCCGAAGCAATATCCCCTTCGAAACGTGGATGGAACTTGATATGCAGTACATTGACCAATGGTCCCTCTTGCTGGACCTGAAGATCCTGGCGCGAACGATTCCCACCATTCTAAAAGGCGCAGGTGCGGCCTAAGCCCTGTACGAAATGGCATTGAAGAGCCGTCATGTTCTGAAACCAGAATCGCGGCTTCAGTTTGAGTCTGCCCAAAGGTCGCTAGCTCGATGAATGAACTTAACCTGAGCCAACCCCTCGCGCCCATACCGGAGCCTTCCGGCCTTGAGCTCGACAGCCGCGACCTCTCTGCAGCCGCGTCTAACCTGGCCGGGCCTCCGATCCGCCGGAGGGCGAATCGCGCGTCCGTTCCCCTCTCCTTTGCGCAGCGACAAGTCTGGCTGCACGGGCAGTTTGCGCCAGGTGTCCCTCTCTACAACGAGGTCTTGATTCTTGAGCGAAAGGGCGCGCTCAACAAGGAGGCCCTCGAGCGAAGCTTCAACGAGATTATCCGGCGGCATGAGACACTGCGCACAACGTTTGCTGCCGAAGAAGCGACTCCCGTGCAAATCATCTCCGAGCCGGCAATCGTGGAGCTTCCGCTCGCCGAATTAAGTGGTTTAACTGAGGCACAGCGCGAGGCGGAGGTTTTGCGGCTGGTGAGGCAAGAAGCGCAGCGGCCATTCGACCTGGCGCAAGGTCCCCTGCTGCGCTTTCGCTTACTGCGCTTAGCCAGCGAGAATTACATCCTCGCAGTGACGCTGCATACGATCGTCGCCGACGAGTGGTCGCTGAACATTCTGGCTGACGAACTGACTGCACTCTACCAGTCCTATTCGGCCGGCGAGTCGTCTCCTCTCCCTGATCTGCCAATGCAGTATGAGGATTATGTGCGTTGGCAATCAAGCGCAGGGCAAAGTCGAGACGGCGAATTCCAGGTTTCCTACTGGCGCGAGCGGCTGGCGGGCATCCCTCCGGTGATGGAACTACCGACGGACCGGCCGCGGCCCCCGGTACAGCGATTCCATGGTGCGCGCCACTGGCATGCGATATCCACGAACCTGAGCGACTCACTTGGGGAGCTGAGTGAGCAAGCCGGAGTGACGCTTTTTGAGTTTCTGCTCGCCGCTTTCCAGGTACTGCTCTTCCGTTACACAGCGCAAGACGACTGCGTTGTCGGTTCCATCTTCTCCGGACGGGACCGGGCAGAGACAGAAAGCTTGATCGGCCTTTTTGCCAGCACGGCGGTAATTCGCACCAATCTCGGCGGGGACCCGACCTTCCGGGAGTTGCTGGAGCGCGTGAGAGAAGCCGTGCGTGGCGCGCGTAAGCACCAAAACGTGCCTTTTGATCGCCTGGTGGATGAGCTTCAGCCGGAGCGCGATGCCAGCCGGAATCCACTGTTTCAAGTGCTATTCTCTCTGGGAACTTCTCTTCCGCGCCTGCGAGCAGGTTGGGAATTGGCCAAACTCGCGGTGGATACTGGGACGGCCAAGGTGGACCTGCAACTCCACCTCAGTACGCGCCCAGAGGGAATCCTCGCCAGTTTCACATACAACACCGACCTGTTTGATGCAGCCACGATTTCCCGGATGGCAGGTCATTTCGAGACATTGCTGGAAAGCATTGTGGTCAATGCTGATCAGCGTATCTCTGCATTATCCGTTCTGACCCGCGCCGAGCGGCAACAGTTACTGGTGGATTGGAATGCCACCGAGGCCGATTACCGGCGGGATCTTTGTGTGCATCAACTCTTTGAGGCGCAGGCGCGGCGGACTCCAGATGCCACCGCGGTGGTGTTCGAGAACCGTCACCTGACCTACGCTGAGCTGAACCGGCGAGCCAATCAGCTGGCGCATTATTTGCGGAATTTGGGCGTAGGTCCCGATATCCTGGTGGGCATCGAGGTCGAACGCTCACTCGAGATGATCGTAGGGCTGCTGGGGATTCTGAAGGCGGGTGGCGCTTACGTGCCTCTGGATCCCGCTTTCCCGCACGACCGGCTCGCCTTCATGCTGGAGGACGCAGAAGCGCCGGTGTTGCTCACGCAACAGGGACTGGTTGAGAGCCTGCCAGAGAGCAGCGCCAAAGTCGTATGTCTGGACACCGGCTGGCGCGAGATCGCGCAAGAGAGCACGGAGAATCCCGCTGCCACGGCGAAACCAGAGGACCTTGCCTACGTCATCTACACTTCCGGATCCACCGGCAAGCCAAAGGGGGTCCAGGTTCTGCATCGGGGGGTAGTCAACTTCCTGACTTCGATGGCCCAAAGGCCAGGCATGACGGCCCGAGATCGGGTCCTGTCGGTCACTACGCTCTCCTTTGATATCGCGGGTCTTGAGATTTACCTGCCGCTCAGCCTGGGAGCCTCGTGCGAGATCGTCAGCCGCGAAGTGGCCGCGGACGGAAATCAGTTGCTGGCAAAACTTGCGAACTCCGGCGCCACCGTGATGCAAGCCACGCCTGCAACCTGGCGCATGCTTCTCGAGGCCGGGTGGCAAGGTGATCCCCGGTTGAAGATTCTGTGCGGAGGCGAAGCCGTATCACAAAAGCTAGCTAATCAGTTGCTCGAAAGGGCAGGCTCTTTGTGGAACATGTACGGCCCGACCGAGACCACGATCTGGTCTACCGTTTCCAGGATTGAGGCCGGGCAGGGCGCAATACGGATTGGACGGCCGATTGCCAATACGCAGATCTACATACTCGACAAAGTCCTGCAGCCGGTACCGATCGGTGTTGCCGGCGAATTGCATATTGGCGGAGACGGTCTCGCCCGCGGATATCTCAAGCGGCCGGAGCTCACCGCGGACAGGTTCATTGCCCATCCCTTTAGCGAGGATCCCGAGGCACGCCTGTATAAAACCGGGGATCTGGTGCGCTATGTTCCCAACGGCGACATTGAGTTTCTCGGCCGGCTCGATCATCAGGTAAAAATTCGGGGCTTCCGAATCGAACTGGGAGAGATTGAAGCCGCGCTCCGGCAACATCCTGCGGTCAACGAAACGGTTGTGATTGATCGCGAGGATTCGCCGGGAGACAAACGGCTGGTTGCCTATCTTGTTCCTGGGCAGGAAGCGGCGCCCGTGACCAGCGAGTTGCGCGCTTTCCTGAAGGAAAAACTGCCAGAGTACATGCTGCCCTCGGCTTTCGTCACGCTTCAGAAGATGCCGCTGACGCCGAACGGCAAAGTGAACCGGCGGGCGCTCCCACCCCCTGAGAAGTCTGACCTGGCGCCGAAGGCAGCCTTTGCTCCTCCCCAGAACGCCACCGAATCCGAGTTGGTCAAGATCTGGGAAGAAACCCTGAGAATACAGCCGATCGGCGTCCGGGATGACTTTTTTGAGCTCGGTGGACATTCCCTGTTAGCGGTGCGGATCATGCACCGCGTGGCACAGGTGTTCGGCAGAAAGATACCGGTGGCTACCCTCTTTCAAGCTCCCAGCGTGGAGCGATTGGCCGCCATCATTCAGGAGCAAGGTTGGTCGCCGCAGTGGTCCTCGCTGGTGCCGATTCAAGTGGGTGATTCCAGGCCGCCATTTTTCTGCGTCCACGGGGCCGGAGGGGTCATCATCCGGTTTTATGATCTGGCGCGACATCTCGGTTCAGAGCAACCGGTCTACGGCCTGCAAGCGCGCGGCTTGGACGAAAATTATCCCTGCCACACCCGGGTGGAGGACATGGCTGCGCATTACATCACCGAGATGCGCAGCGTTCAGCCGCGCGGTCCCTATTATGTGGGCGGCTATTCTTTTGGCGGAGTGGTGGCTCTCGAAATTGCCCAGCAACTGAAAGCTGAGGGCGAGGAGACGGCGGTCGTGGTGCTGTTTGACACCTTCTCTCCTGCGCACAAGGACGGTGTTTCCGGAAATGGGGCGACGGACCTTGGCCAAAAGGTTTCGTCCGCCCTGCTCGACCTTTGGCGGTCGCCGCAGAAGGGATCTCAGGTTCGGGAAACTGCCCGGCTTTTCCGCAAAGGAATTCACCGGCGTTGGTCCCATATGACGGTGCCACGCCGCTTGAAGATCGTCCGCAAAGCCTGTGAGCAAGCGGCGCGAGAGTATGTTCCACAAACGTATTCAGGGAGGGTCGTGCTCTTTCGCTCCAGTCCACATCTGCGTCTTGGCGATCCCTACCAGGAGTGGAACCGATATATTGTCGGTGGATTGGAGGTACACGAAGTCCATGGGGATCACGACAACGTGCTCCTGGAGCCACAGGTTCGGTCTGTTGCGGAGCAACTGAGACCCTGTCTGCACGAGTTACAAGGCAGGGTTCAGACGGTTGAGGCGGTGAATTCTTGACGCGCAGACGCCAGACTCCAAGTATGGTCAGATTTCGCCAAAGAATTCCGGTTGAGGTGGGATGAACGAACGCACCTTTGAAAAACGCATCGTGCCGGACGCTTCGCTGTCTAAACCGAGACTAAGCGGGTCGGCCCTGCGCGCTGGTTTGCTGATCGGCGCTCTATCGGTTCTCACGGCGATTGCCCTGATCAGCACTCCGCTTTCCTCAATCGGTTGGGAATCCCTGCGCGTGCTGTGGGTGGGCAGCGCTCTATTCGCAGCTCTCTGCCTTGCCCTGGGGTCAGCCCGCACACGCGTTTCGAACGCCCAGAATGCGGTCTTCGTCCTTTGGGGTTTTCTTCTGGTTTCAGAAGTATTTTTCTCACGCCTGGGCACCGAAGATGCTGCATTTGCAGGCAGCTTTTCTGTGGCGGCGTACGGCGAGGGGATTATTTGGATCGTGTCTTCCCTCATTCTTATCCCGCTTCTTCTCGGGAGCCCCGTGCCGATCCAGCGGCTATTCTCGGGACATTACAGGTGGGTTGTACTGTTCGGTGTGGTTTGCCTGGGCTCTTGCATTTATGCTCCCAGGCCTGTTTTCGCTGCGGCGTGGGCCTTTAAGCTTGGCCTTGTGATCGTGCTGCTTCACCTGTGTTCCGCCTACATAAGCGGTCCTCGCGATATCAATTCCTTCCTGCGGGTTACGTTCTGGGCTCTGGCCTTCCTGCTTGTGTACTGGGTGATCCAGGGAGACGGTGCGCACTCCTTCTTCGATGAGGATGGGCGCCTGGTCAGGTCCAACGGTCTGTCTGCCACTGCCGGCACGCTCTTGATGCTGTCTTTTACGCTCTATTCTCCCATTCGAGGTTTGGGGTCAAAGCGGGCGGCAGTCGTTGTGGGTGCCATGGCATTCGTGATTATGGTGGTTGCGGGAGGCAAAGCGGGCATTGTGGCGGGCCTGATCTCCGGGATTCTGTTTTTCCTTTTACGCAAGGGATTTGGTTCTGCGGCGGCTTTTCTCGCAGGTGCTTTGGTGGTTGGAGCACTGGTGGTCAGTTTGAGCCCGTTGTCGAGATACCTGCAGAACTACGTGCAAGAAGATCAAGCTACAACCCTTACCGGCCGCACCGAATTGTGGGAGGTCGCCCTGCCCGCAATCTGGCAAAGACCCATCCTGGGCCATGGCTATGTGTCCTCAACGTTTGTCTCCGTTCAGCTCAATGGAGTTCCCTGGAGTGCCGGACACATGCACAACGGGTTCCTGGAGGCTCTGTACAATAACGGAATCGTCGGACTCCTTCTGATTCTGGCGATTCATGTTGTGATCGTTCGCAACCTCTGGGGTGTGATCCGGCACGCTGCGCCGGCAAGCTACGTTTATCAACTTGGCGTTGGCTGTTTTGCCGTCTACGTAAATCTCCTGATCAACGGCTTCGCCAATGCGAGTTTCGGCGGGCGAGCCTGGCATCCATTCATGGCTCTGCTTGCGCTGGTGGTAGTCAGCGATAAGTTGGTTGAAATCCTATCTTCCAGAGACTCGGACACGGTTCCGATTCTGGCCGCGCAGGTGGCGTAGAGCAGAAAGGTTCTGGGGAGAAAAGGCATCAAGAACATGAAGACAATTGCCGCGCTTGGCATTACTAGCGTAGTAGCTCTGTTTACTTCTTTTTCATGGGCACAGTCTAAAGCGATCCATGCAGAAGTTGCCAAAGTGCAGGGCCGATTCGAGGGCGTGGCAGTTCTTAAGGATCTGCCACAGTCGGTTCCGCAGGCTGATCTGCTGGGCAAAACCGACGACGACGACGATGATGATTTTGCCGCTTCCCAAACGGAACGCCTGGCCCTGCAACGCGACGTCCAGCAGCGGGTGGCGGCGTTGGCGCTGCCGCAAACGTCCCCTCCGGTTGCTGCCCTGGCCGGAACGATACCACCCTCGCTGACGTTTCTCCCCCCGAACACAATCGATGAGCCGAAGTGCGGAAGCTTCGTTGTGCCGGACGGCGCCCTGGCCGCCAGCCCGACCTATCTCCTCGAGGTGTCAAACTCGTGCCTCAAGGTTCTCAATGCAACGACCGGGGCGGTGCTCGCCGGCCCAACACTCCTGGGTACGTTTCTGGGCAGTACAGGTTGGGCAACCCGGGACGAGCGCGCCCTGTATGATCCGGTCAACGCACGATTTATTATTTCCGCCCTGGATCAGAACAAGAACCTGGTTTTCGTGGCGGTGAGTCAGAGTTCCAATCCTACTTCGGGCTGGAACATCTACTCGTTCTCTGCGGCAGGAACCTGTAACCCCGGAAGTGGGGACTTCACCACGATGGGGCAGACTCTGCAGGAGCCGGGAGACCCGCTGGGTGCGATCTACCTTGGCTGGAATATTGCCTGCCCGCCGAAGGGGCTGCAAGATTTTGTAGGGGCGATTTCGAAAACCTTGGCGTACTCTGGGGCACCGATAAGCAGCATCAATGGATTTCAAGGGTTGAGCGCAGGAGGGGTACATGTTGACTCTGTGCAACCAGCCAATGTGATGAACCCCGGCGACCATCCCCGAGGAGAGTTTTTGGTCAACTCCTTTGACCAGTACTCGGGCGGAGGGTTTTGCGCCACTGGCTGCAACGGGATCGTGGTTTGGGATTTCTACAACGGGATTCCGGCCAGCGGCGGCTCCCAGTCGCTCACTGCCTTTGTAGTTCCCACAGCGAACACCTACTATCTCCCGGTGAATGCTCCGGAACCCGGCTGTGCGGTCGCCAGTTGCGGTCCCAATACCGGTCCTCCCATTATTAGCGGGCAAGTCACCTACAGTGCGGGTTCGCTTTTTGCCGCGCTCAACGACTCGCAGGGCATTCTGGCCCTGGAACTGGAACCGTTTGTAAACGACTCGGGGACAGTCACCGGCGTCCGCCTGCGCAACGAGATTTGCTTCGCGTGCGGGGGATTCAGCAATGGCGGCTCGGCTTACTACGGGACGATTCAGCCTGATTCGGAGCGGAATTTCGTGATGGTGTATTCCTACTCTGCCCCGGGGACTTCGGGCTGTACGCCCAACTCGACTACGTGCATTTATCCTTCCGGCGCGTATGTTTCAAGACGCGTGACGCAAGCGCAGAACACCTTCCCGGATCAGGGCACGATTTTGGAGTTAGGCGCTGCTTACTACCACCAGTTGAACCCACAGGGAGTGAACCGGTGGGGAGACTACTCCGCGGCGTCGCCTATGTATGGGACCTCCAATTCGTTCTGGATCGAAGCAGAGTATGCCGAGAGCAACGGGAATTGGGGCAAGGCGGTAGGGCAAACGAAATTCAGTTCTCCCACCGGGCCTTAGCTTTCTTGCGCTGCGTGCCTAGCGCGAATCCGCCCAGCGAGTGAAGCCATCGCGGAGGCCGCGAGCCGGGTTCCGCAAGTGAATGTTCCCGGTGAGAGGAGCGGGCAAGCAGGGAATCGGAGCTCCCCAGCATTGGTCGCCGCCAATCGTAAAACGATAGTCAATCCCATTGTAACGGTCCGCACTAAGCTGCAAAGTCCCTACCGTATCCGACCGGCGATTCTTGGCGGGGGCTACGTCTCCCGAAAACCTGGGCAGTGCGGGAGGCAATACAAACCGATGTGGCAGGGAATAATCTTCCGCCATTCGGGCGGTCCTGAGCAGGGGTTGCATACTGCGTTGTAGCTTGAGTTCGGTTATCTCGCCTTGTACGGACAGTAAGACGGCGATGGCAACCAGCAGATAAGCGAGAGTAGAGGACATTCCAGGTTCGGGATCACGTCGTCGCCACAGCCGCAGACGCCCGATGTCGGGCGAGACACTGGCCAGAAAGAGAGCCGGATAGAGGGCAAGGTAGCCGGCCCCAAACCGAGGATTAGGAGCGGTTACAAACAGAAATGCAGTGCCGAGCAGTGCAAGTGCCAGTACATATACGAGTGATCGGTCGCGGCGCCATCCCCGTACAGCAACAAAACCCAGAAGGCACAGACAGCAGAACAGCATCAGCAGTAACTTATCCAGATGAGAGAACCAGGGAAGAATCCAATTCCAGGCGGTGGCTCCGGCAGGAACTGGTCCGCCCCATCGTGCCCAAGCTGTAATGTCCGCGGCGCTTTGCTTGGCCGCTGCTTTACCGACACCCCATGGAACATCGAAGCACCCGAGTGAATTGGGGTAGAGCGGACAGGCCGACGACACCACATTCGCGACAAATTCAGGGACACTAATCAGCATCGCGGCTGCGACCGGAACCAGGCGAAACGCCGATTTTGTGGTGGCGTTAAACCAATAGAACAATGCGGCGATGAGCACCATGGGAGCAGCGCTCAGTTTGACCGTAAATGCTCCGAGGGCCAAGATCAAAGGGAGGATGGCGCCGTGACTCGAGATGCCTGGCGAACTTTGCCCTGGTTCTGGATCACGCCCGGCCAACATCAGCCACCCCGTAAGCAGCGTCAGAATCCACGCGGGAAGGTCAGGAGATAGAGATACTTCAAATGCCCAAGCCAGGCAGACCGGAAGAATGAGGGCGTATCCTCCGATCAAGAACCAGTCCGCCCGGTTTGCCCGGTGGCCGAGAACGCGACCTGCGGCGAGTGCGAAATGCAAGAGACACAAGAAAATAGCCAGGCCACCGGTTAACCCTGATACGCGGCCCTGAAATGGGCCAAAATCGAAGGGTGCAGCCAGCGCAAACCACGAGGACGAAACACCGAACCGTTCCTGAAGAAGTGCGAACCCCCGGACGGTTCCATACTGCGACAGCCAGCGCACAAACTGATAGTGGTAGAGGCCGGTGTCGTAAGCCTGCACCGTGCGAGCTGAGTTCAACGCCGCAACGACGAATAGACAGCCGAGGCCTAAAACGATCGGCCAGGTGAGATAACGAAGCCACTGCCTGAGACCAAGACGTACTGGACGCATCGACAGGGCAACGATTGCAAGTATCGCAAACAGGCCAAATCCGGCGGCTGGCCCCAGCGGCGTAATTACCGACAGCCCAAGAAGAGCAGAGGCCAGGGTTAGCAATCCTAGCCAGGTTGCAACCATTGCACGATCGCCGACATGACAGGAAACCGGCTCCTTGGAGATAAACAAAATCGCGCTGCCGATCACTGCGCCGAAGGCCGACAATAACGTCCAGCCAGCCAAATGAAATAGCATGTGCCGGCGGCCCTCACCGCCTGAAATCTGACAGCGAGACTAAAGCAGGCGGGGTTGCCGGTCAAGATTGGTGGTTAGGGACCGCCGGCGACTTTATCCCATCAACCCGAAAGGACTCTGAGGCAGTAAGGAAGAAGCTGGTTCGAATGTGGCCCCAGAGGTCTTGTTCACAGCAGGAATTCCGTCGAGCCTGACCACAGCGGCATTCCAATCCACAAACCATGAAACTATCGGTCGTTATTCCCGTCTACAACGAAAGCGCCACGCTGCGGCAGGTCGTAAGCAGAGTGCTTTCGGTCCCTTTGGATATTGAGCTGATCTGCGTTGATGATGGCTCTCGTGATGGCTCCAGAGAAATCCTCGATGAACTACAGAGGCAACACCCTCAAGTGAGGGTCTTCTTTCAAGCGCAGAATATGGGGAAGGGCGCCGCTCTGCGCCGAGGCATCCAGCAAGCCACAGGCGAATTCGTCATTATCCAGGATGCTGACCTGGAGTACGATCCCGCCGAATACCCGATTCTCCTGGAGCCGCTGCTACAAGATAAGGCAGATGTCGTGTACGGCTCACGTTTTCTGAGTGGTCGACCGCACCGCGTGTTGTATTTCTGGCACTCAGCGGGTAACTGGTTTTTGACTCTGCTCTCGAACGCCTTCACCAACATTAACCTTACCGATATGGAGACGTGCTACAAGGTCTTCCGCCGGGAGGTGATTCAGGCGATTCCGATCGAAGAAAACCGGTTTGGGTTTGAACCGGAGATTACGGTCAAAGTCGCGAAGCGGCGACTTCGCATCTACGAGGTCGGCATCAGCTACCAGGGCCGTACTTACGAGGAGGGTAAGAAGATCGGGTGGAAGGACGGGTTCCGAGCCTTGTGGTGTTTGCTTAAGTATTCGATCAAGGAGTCGGCTACTTCTGTCAGCGCAGCCACTCGCCAGAACACCACGGTGGCGAAACCAGTTGCCAGCGAAGGCGTTGAGCAAAACGCGGCCGTCTCGTAGAACGAGTAATGAGACTGGGCATGGCGGCAGAATAGTCTGGCAGGGCAATAGAAATTTCAGACAGGAGACTCAAAATGGCCAACCACATTCTGTTTCGCGTCGCGGTAATCGTCGGTCTTGCCTGTGTGGTCTGGAGTGGCGCCGCGTCTTATGGCGCTGCACCGTCTCCGTTGCCCCAGGCGCCATCTGGCCCGATCCCACCCACTTTTTTTGGGATGAGTATTGGGGTCGGCGCGGAATGGCCTCCGCTCCCGCTAGGCGCGCTCGGCAAGGGACCGGCCACGGTTTGGCCGTTTATCGAGCAGAACAAGGGGCACTACGATTGGTCGCGACTGGACGGCGTGGTAAACCAGGCGCAGGCTCATGGTGTTCCGGTTTTCTACAGTACCGATTACGTGCCGAAGTGGGCGGCGCTGGACCAGTCAACCTGCCGAGTCGGGGCCTTCAACGCAACTCTTTGTACCTCGGCGGCGGCCAACGTTCAGGATCTTGACGACTTCATGACTGCGCTGGTCACGCGGTACAAGGGCAAAATTGAGATGTACGAACTGTGGAACGAGCCCGACCAGCGCCAGGAATCCACGGCCACGGTGGAGCAGATGGCGACCATGAACAATCACATGTTCAAGATCATCCGGTCCATCGATCCCCAGGCACTCATTGGCTCGCCTTCCGCCGATGCTGCGTGGCTGGACTCTTATTGGGCCGCGGGCGGGCCGAGGGACGTAGACGTTGTCACCTTACATGGATACCCGGGAAATGTGCCTGCAGAGAGTATCTGCTATTTCCGAACCCAGCCGTTGAAATCGGTGATGGCTAAGTACGGCATTTCCAAGCCGCTGTGGGATACCGAGGCATCCTGGGGCGCGGGCGACGCAGGTCGCGCTTTGTCCTCCGAACAGCGGGCTGGTTTTGTCGCCCGGCACTACCTGATGCATTGGTCGTGCGGTGTCAGCCGTTATTACTGGTGGCTCTGGAGCAGCGGCGACTGGGGAGAGATACGCGACTCTTCTGGAGGAAAGAAAGAAGGCGCGCTCGCGTACGAGAATGTGCAGAAATGGTTAGTTGGCGCGACCATGGTCCAGCCCTGCGCTCCTGCAAAGGGAGACAAGTACCATGCGGTCTATGTCTGCGACCTGACTCGCGATGGTGGTTACCGAGCCAGAGCAGTCTGGAACACGGATGGGAACAGTACTTACGCAGCTCCGAGCGAATTCACGCACTATCGTGAATCAGATGGCCAGAAATCTCCGGTCCCCCCGAATCATCAAGTGCCCATTGGACAAAAGCCAATCTTGCTGGAGAACAACTGAACTTATGCGGGAGGCGAACCGGCTCTTCGCGCATAGCCGGTCTTGGCGACGGGACGGGCATTCCCAGGTCTAGCGAATGAATTCAGGAGACAACATAGTTCGTTGGTTTCGCCGGGGAGCTACCGCCTTGGCGGACCAGAGCATGTTTGCCACTTCAGGGCTTGTGGTCAACATTGTGTTGGCGCGCTGGTTCCCTGTGGAAGAGTACGGCGCCTACGCGCTCGCCTTTTCGGTCTATCTGTTTTTGACCACCCTGCACAATGCTGTATTGCTCGAGCCCATGACTGTCCTGGGCCCGGCTTCCTACCGGAATTCACTGCCTGAGTATCTAGGAAGGCTGGTGCGGTTTCATTTTGCCGTCACGCTGTTCCTGGGGTTGGCGGTAGGGATCGGCGGCAGCGTATTCGGCCATTTCTACCGGGGCAGTGTCCTGCCTTCGGCGCTGTGGGGCGCCTGCGTGGGAACGCCCTTTATGTTGTTTTTCTGGCTGTGGCGACGGGCGGCCTACCTGGAGTTACGACCCGACATGGCGCTGCGGGGCGCGGCGGTGAACACGCTGGCGAACGTCGCGCTGATGTTTTTCTTTCACGCGCGGGGCTGGCTGAATCCGTTCACCGCATTTGTGGTGCAAGCGATTGCCGGGATTTTAGCCAGCTTGGTCTTGATCGTTTCCGTCCGTCCGCAGCTCCAGTCTCCCTGGCTGGATGATGCGATGCGGAGGATTCTCAAGCAGCATTGGGAATATGGCCGCTGGGTGGTGGTGACGGCCTTTGTTTTCTGGGTGGCCGGCGATGCGTACTACGTCATCTTAGCCTCCACCGCCAGCATGAGCGATGTGGCGATCCTGCGGGCGGTCCAGAATCTTGTAAGGCCGGTATCTCAGTTCATTCTTGCCATAACTCTCCTGCTGGTACCGTGGGCGTCCGCGCGCTTCGCGGATCATGAGAGGGTGATGTTTCGGCGTGCGATCAATCGCATCACCTTCATTTTTACCGGCGCCGCCGTGGCCTACATGCTGGGTCTGGTCGTGTTTGGCAAATGGCTGACTGAGCTGGTGTACGGAGGAAAGTACACGCAGTCCGCCTACTTGCTTTTCCTTGTAGCCCTCCCCGTACTTTTTACGGCTGCCGCGGAGGGGCCCGCGATTGCGGTGCGGGCCATGCAAATGCCCTCCGAACTGCTGTGGGCCTACGCTGCGGGAGCCGTTCCCACGGTTCTGTTCGGCGTGCTTCTGGCTCGTCATTGGGGCATCGTGGGAGGGGCTCTGGGCTTGGGAATCTCATCTTGCGCTTACTTCGGAACGCTCACTTATCGGTATAAGACCCGACTCGGAGGAACGTTGCCGATGCGGGAGGTACCCAGTTCTGGCGTGACCTCAGGGACTATGTTTGGGGATCCGGCCGTCGCTGCGTCGGGCATCGGTGACGGTAGCGACGGCGGCTCGGTGGCGTTGGAACAACCGAGCTTTTCAGGCGCGTCGAGGGAAGATCATACTCGCGTACCTGTACTGCGGGAAAACCTAAGGATCGTAACATCGAGTTGGGATGACGGCGACCGCGCTGATCTGCACGTAGCCGAACTTCTGCGCGCCAGAGACATCCCAGGCACGTTCTACGTCCCCGTTGCTCGCAACGGGCAGGAGCTCAGTCGCTCCGACCTCAGACTCCTGTCTTTGGAGGGTTTTGAGATTGGTGCGCACGGATATTCTCAGAAACTCTTGTGGCAGCTCTCACCAGCGGAATTGGCCAAGGAGATCGAGCCGTGTAAACCTGCGTTGGAGGATATCGTGGGCCGGGAAGTCCGCATGTTCTGTTACCCGCGCGGCCGCTACGATGCCGAGGCTATACGTGCTCTGAAGGAGTCCGGCTACTGCGGTGCGCGAACAGTTCGGATGCTGTCCACAGGGCTCGACTTCGACCCATTCGAGATGCCCACCACGGTACAGGTATACCCCCATCCCAGATTCAACTATGTCAGGAACGTCATCCGGGGCCGAAGTATTGATAGCGTGCAGACCTGTCTGACGCACTGCACCAGACTTTCCAATTGGCTCGATCTCAGCAAGAACCTGTTTGACTCCGTATTGGAGAATGGAGGCGTCTGGCACCTCTATGGCCACTCCTGGGAGCTCGACGAACTCAATCTCTGGAAGGATCTGGAACAGCTGCTCGACTACGTGTGCAAGCGCGAGGGCGTGACGTACGTGTCCAATGGAGATTTATTACAAGTTTTGTCCCAGGGGAAGCCGGCCACGGTGGAGACTGAGAAACTGTGAAAGTCGCCATTGTCCACAACTCGTATCAGCAGCCGGGGGGTGAGGACTTCGTCTTCGACCAGGAGCGGCAACTGCTGGAGGCAAAAGGACATACCGTCGTTACTTATCACCGCAGTAACTTTGAGGTCGAGTCTTACACCGGGCTCAAGCGACTGGGCCTGGCGCAAAGGACCATCTGGGCTCGCGACACCCGCAGGGATTTCGGCGATCTGTTGCGCCGCGAGAGGCCGGATCTCGTACACGTTCATAACACGTTCATGATCATCTCCCCTTCAATTTATGCGGCGTGTCGGGAAGCCGGTGTGCCAGTCGTGCAGACCCTGCACAATTTCCGTCTTTTCTGCCCTGCTGGAACTTTCTTTCGCGACGGCCACGTTTGTGAAGAATGTGTGGACCATGGTCTGTTGCGGTCGGTGCGGCACGCCTGTTATCGCGACTCCGTTTCCGCCACAGCTGTGACCGCCCTGATGCTGGCCGTACATCGGCAGGTGGGGACGTGGACGAACGGGATTGATTCCTATATAAGCCTGACGCAATTCTCCCGGTCCCGAGGTCTCCGAGCTGGATTGCCGGCCGAGAAAGTGTTTGTCAAACCCAACTTTGTACACCCGGATCCGGGCATGGGGACGGGGACCGGCGAGTACGCGGTATTCGCCGGCCGGCTTTCCCCCAAACAGCGCGTGACTACGATTCTTGATGCGTGGAGCCGTCTGACCGGTCAGGGCTTGAGCATTCCCGTTTGGATCGTCGGCGGTGGTCCGGAGCGCTCCGAACTGGAAGCTGAGGCCGAGCAGCGCAAGCTAACAAAGGTTGTCTTCAAGGGACAGTTGCCGCGCTCAGAAACCGTCGCTGCCATACGGGGTGCGCGCTTTCTGGTGTTCTCCAGTCAATGGTATGAGAATTTTCCTTTAACGATCGCTGAGAGTTTTGCCTGTGGAGTGCCGGTAATCTGCTCTCGCCTGGGAGCCATGCAAGAGATCGTGGAGGACGGCCGCACCGGCCTGCACTTTACCCCTGGCGACTCGAATGACCTGGCTGCCAAAGTCGCGTGGGCGTGGAACCATCCCGAGCGTATGCGGGCAATGGGTAAGGAAGCGCGTGGTGAATACGAGGCGAAATACACCGCGGACAAGAACTACGAACAGCTGATGAATATCTACCAGCACACTCTCGCAACAAGAGGAAGCCTGTCTCCAGTTCAAATCGGTGATGCTGAAAGGCAACCAGTACTAGATTAGTGGAACGCAACCAGGGTGTGACTCACGCAGTGTCCGCCGCCCACAATTCTGCAACGTGTTTCTTATAGGTTTGAGCAGGGCTAGGCCTGCATTATTCATGAAGCTGCTTTGAAAGGGCGCGGCTTCCAGCCGCGCCGCTGTGGCCCGCCTGAAAATTGGGGCTTCAGCCCCTGGGGACAAACGCGTTGCCATCTTGCTTTCTAACCCCTCACGATGCTGCCAAACGGCTCACCCCAGCGGCTAAAGCCGGACTTGTTTTTGCCCGTGTCGGCGCGGCTGGAAGCCGCGCCCTTTCAAGACCGCGGCAATTCCTCATGAATAATCCGGGCTAGGCCTCAGCCCAGACGCTGTGGACCCGCAGTAACATTCGGTCGGGCCTGTGATGGCAAGATACGACGGGAAGAAATCCATTTGTAAGATAGAGTTCCGGTAAATCATGAAAACTTTACTTGAACCATTAGCTACGGCCGGCGAAGAGGATAATTGGGCAGGCCCCGCGAATTCTGCGCACGCAGGTCGAAGCTCCGGGCCTGTGTTTGTGGTGGGAATGTGGCGTTCCGGGACGTCCTTGTTTTATGCCCTTCTCAACCAGCACCCAGAGATTGCTCTGATGTATGAAGGGGACCTGCTTCTGCTGCGACCTGTGTTCTGGGTGCCTGGGGCGGGATCAAGATGGGCAGCGAGATGGCAGTTCTGGAACCAGGCTCTCACACGGCACAAGATTGATGCCGACAATCTTGCGCCGAGTTCTTCTACCTTCCGTCACAGCCTCGAGGCAGCTTACCGGGAACCCGCACTGCGCAAGGGCGCTTCCATCTGGGGCGAAAAGTCTCCTAACTATTACGATTCACTGACACGATTGGCTCGAGATTTTCCCGATGCCCGCTTCATTGTTATCTGGCGCGATCCGGCAGCGATCTGCCGAAGCGTGATCAGGGCCGCCGAGGATCCCTCCTCGTGGTTTCGACGCAGAGGCATGATTATCCGGACGTTGCTCGGATACAGGGTCCTGAAAACTCAGTGCGATCGGCTGATCGGCCGCGGAGTCCAGTTGCTCCAGGTACAATACGAAACCCTGGTCAAGGACCCCACCGCTACCATGATGGACGTCTGCGCCTTTCTTGGGGTGCGGTTTGTGCCTGCAATGACTTCGCTAGAGGCTGCGGATCGCTCGGCAATTTATCAGGGGGAACACCATTCGCTGGTGAAGGGCGAAGACATCATCTCAGCGCGCGCGCGCCCACGCAGCGAGATTCTTCCGCCTGGTGTCAAGAACAAAATCGAAAGGTACGTCGCCCTATGGCGGGCCGAGACCAGGGGCACGTGGCCCCAGTTAACGGGAACAGAGGATGGCAAAGCCGTAAAGCCGGGGTTGTTGGAGAGGGTTGTTGATCGCTGCGCCTACCGCTATTTTCGCACGCTTGATTTCGCCATCAGCATTGTCTATTCGTTAGCCCCGCTATCTATTCTCAAAGCGTGGCGGGAACGCGCGCACGGGGCCAGAACCGAGGAAAGCAAGTGAACACGAATTGCTCTGGCTGGGGCACTGAGCCTGCTACGAGGCAGGGTACCCCCGAAGCCAAGGCAGCCGGATCAATTCTCGAGCAGGATCGGCTTGTATCCAATCGCCACGTGGTGATTCGCCGGAAGCATGTAGATGTTCCCAGCCAGGTTGCGGTATTGAACGAAACGGCTCGGTGCCGTGTAGGTACTGGATCCATCGGTGTTCCACACCGCTTGGCCCTGATATCCACCCGGGCGAGTCAGGTTGCAAGTGTAAATTCCATGGAAGAGGGTCGGAGGAGCGGGAATGGCAGCTCCGTTCATGAGGCACCCACCAGGCATGGTTGCTCCGTTCAGCCACTTCTCGACGATCTTGAAGGCAACGCCGGCCCCGGTCGGCCCCGCGGACGGAGTCCACAGCAAACCCCAATAGGGAGCATGAGAGCCACCCTCCCACGCATACCAGTAGAAGCGCTCCACTCCGCAAGCCCAATGCAGGATTTCGAACCGGGCTGCAAACGCCGCCTGCAGATTCGGATCGCTCAGGGCACTGGCGGTTCCCCACGAGCCTTCCGTGTCCCAGATCGGCTTCTGAATCCCGTACTTGGTCATCAGGGCTTTCAGGGGAAGACTGCGAAAGGCGCAGATCACCTCGCCTACGGGATTTCTGGGGTCGGGATAATCGTGGGTGGTGACGAGATCGACCGTTTTCACTCCGCCCGCCGCCCAGTAGGAGTCCAACCAGGTGGTATCGCCCGCCGAAGGGGCGGCAATC
>Ga0209039_10000288_pt1 | contig 48734 bp, 38 predicted proteins | sample BogFormECP12_OM1_FD_188238 | JGI IMG/M metagenome (GOLD analysis project Ga0209039, IMG submission 188238) | Bog forest soil microbial communities from Calvert Island, British Columbia, Canada - ECP12_OM1 (SPAdes) (version 2) | ecosystem: Environmental > Aquatic > Freshwater > Wetlands > Bog ...
CTAGGCATCCTGGGCTTTGGACGCATCGGCCAAGCCGTGGCACGCCGCGCCCGCGGGTTCTCCATGCGCATCCTTTATCATTCCATCGACCGCCCCACGCCGGAGCGGGAACAAGAACTTGGCGCGCAATACGTGGATCGAGAAAACCTTCTGCGCGAGGCCGATTTCCTGAGCATCCACGTTCCCCTCGCCGCCGATACCAATCACCTGATCAGCTCGACCGAACTCGCCTTGATGAAACCTACCGCTTTCCTCATCAACACGTCGCGCGGAAAAGTGGTCGAGGAGGCCGCCCTGGTCGAGGCGCTCCAGTCGAAGCGAATCGCGGGCGCGGGCCTTGACGTCTTCGAGTTTGAACCCCAGATTCACCCCGCCCTGCTCGCCATGCCCAACGTGGTGGTAACCCCGCATATGGGCACCGCCACCCGCGAGACTCGCCTGGCGATGGCCCTGCTGGCGGCGGAAAACCTGCTCGCCGCATTGGCCGGCCAGCGCCCGCCAAACTTGGTGAACCCGGAAGCGTGGGGGTAATAGGTCATCAGTTCTCAGTTATCAGTAGCAACATACTCCCACGGCAATCGGAAATCCCGCCCACCGCTAATTCTCCGAAGGTCTCTCGACATGATCGATGACGAGGACTTCCACCGGGGCTTTCTGCGGCTCCAGCCTCAGCCCGAGCTGCTCTTGAATCGCCGTGAAGAGCGAGGACCCGGAAGACTCGGAAGGGGGTGCGGTGGCAGCTCCTGCCTTGCCATCGCCTGGTCCGTTGACCACCGCAGCCTGGGTTTGATCGGTCGTCCACTGAATCGTGAAATCATAAATGCCCTTAAGCCCAGTCTTGTCCACAACCGTGCGACCTAGTTGTTGCGACAATAGGTCCACCAGTTCCGCCGCTGGAATACCGTGACCTGCTAGCTGGCCCGGTCCAATGCGCATCGAGCCCGGGGACAGGCGGTCGTCAGAGCCTTTGATTGGGTTTGGCGTGTCACCCGACTTTGACTCCTGTAGTTTGGGACCGTTCTTCGCGATGACCAACGCATATACAGGAAGGTCTTGGGTTTCGCGGTGGAGCGCGAGCTTGAAGCGGTCCACCAAAAGCGCCTGAAGCATCCGATGCTTCACAAGCCTTCCTTCGTCCGGGCTAAGCTTTCCCAACTGATTATTTACGGCGCTATCCGCTTTCGCTTGAATATCGAATGTTTCAGAATCGAGCCAACTCGGTGCTCCCTCGATCAGCCAAGAGTATTGAACTCCGTATGCCATGCCAACGAGCATCTTCACCGTGACATCCGTCGAGTAAAACGTCCCATCGTATGGCGGATCCGTAATGCTGAACCCATATTGCCACCCGATATGGTCAGACTTGTACGACTTGATCGAGGCGACATTGAACCTTGGCGTCGTGGCCACTGCGACCTCACTTTGCGACGGCGACCCGCTTTGCGGCGCGTTCGCCACGCCAAATGAAACCGGCAGGGCAACGACCGCGAATCCCGCCGCGCTGAGCAGTAGCCTTCTACGAAAATCCAGTTTGCGCGCACCACGCTCGGTCATGATCCGGAAAATCCGCTTCTTGAGATCGGCGCCCGTAACTCCAGACACGCAAGCCAGTGGAGATTCTACGCAGAATTCACAAGCTTTCAGAATGCTCTCTGCGTAAACCTGCCGTTTGCTGCCCGATTCCAAGACTTCTTCGTCGCAGGCGCACTCGCGCTCCTCCACCAACCGCGCTCCTAGCCACCAAACCAACGGGTGAAACCAGAAGATGGCTTCCACTACCATGTGGATTGCCGCGGCCAGATTATCGCGGCGACGAACGTGCCACACTTCGTGAGCCAGAATCGCTTCCAGGTGCGCATCCGAAAGGTGATCGGAGATTCCTTTTGGCCATACCAAGACGGGCTTGACGATGCCAAAAATACCCGGTTCCAGAGAAGCGGCCGACAACAACAACTCGATCCGTTTCCGTATCCCTCCCAGGCGTTCCAGGCGGCGCAACGCTTGCACTTCGCGCCCCTCCCGTAAAGGCACCGCCCCTCGCAGGGCTGCGGAAATCCGCCGCCAGTGCGCGTACCATACGAAAAGGACCACAGCGAATCCGCAGAACCACATTCCCACGAGGAATGCCTGAAGCAGATGAACCAGCCTGTAGCGCAGGCCTGCGTCATGTGCAGGTCTGCGGCTTTCCTCTGCCGCCTGGGATCCGGTCGCCGCCTTCGTGAACGGCTGGCTGACCTGCTCCACCGCCAAGAAGAAGCCCGGTTTCGTCGGCGGCAGAACGCGTGGCCTTGCCAGGTGGCTGCCAATGCCAACCAGCAGCGAAAAAGGGATCAGGAATTTCACCGACGCTGCCAGCCAAAGCCCATAGCGAGCCCGTGCGTGGTTCTTTCTCAAAATCAACGTCAGTAATCCCGCGATGACAAGGCACAGCGTCGATTGCCATAAGTGGTTGCCCATAGCCGGTGCAACGGCCGACCATATCGCCGACAATCTTGGGATCATGACTGGTCCTTCCTCTCCAGCTTGCGGAGAGTCTTCTCGGCTTCCTTCACCTCGGCAAGCGTGAGTTTGCCGGATTCAATCAGGTGCGCCATCACTGGCTGAGTGCGCCCGCCGAACAGTGCCAGCAGATCGTCGATCAGCCTCCGCTGCGCGGCCTCGCGGGAGATGACCGCCTCGAAAATATGAAAATTACCGACTTTCCTGGTGCGGCGCAGCGCCTTCTTCCCTTCCAGGCGATAAACGGTAGTCTGGATGGTGGTGTAGGCGGGCCGGTTCTTTTCGGGAAATGTTTCCTGAATTTCGCGAATCGAGGCCTGGCCGCGGGTCCACAGCGCCTCCATGATCTGAAGTTCGAGCTTGGTCAATTTGGGTCCGGCCATTTGCCATCTCCTATGGGTGTGTGTAATTCTACTACAGCAATATGTAATGTCAAGTCTTTTTTGTGGCTATCCCGGTGGACCCGTCATTGCAGGATTCCGGTTAAATTTCCGCGGGCTAACTCAGACCGTCGCTTTCTGCTGAACGTTGAAGTCCGAGGCAATCGAGTGTATGTTACCGGTTGATCGCGAATTGAAAAACGCAAATTCCGGCTCATCTACGGTGCGGAGCCCGCGATTCACGCGGGCGCGCTGGTCAGGGCATTCCATGGAACAAAAGAATCTGAGCCGTCACGAACTGCCCCGCAAGCTAGGGTGGCTGGATGCCACCATGATTGTGGTCGGGATCGTGATCGGGTCAGGCATCTTCCTGCTTCCGAACCTGATTGCTCAAGACCTGCACTCGAGCGGCGCTATCCTCTCGGCCTGGGTCATTTCGGGCGTACTTTCCTATTTCGGCGCCCTGGCTTATGCGGAACTGGGAGCGATGATGCCCGCGACCGGCGGGCAGTACGTTTATCTGCGCGAAGCCTACGGCCCGGAGTGTGCCTTCCTTTGTGGGTGGACGTTTATGCTGGTCGTGCTGTCAGGGGGCATTGCCTTCCTGGCGGTGAGCTTCTCGATCTACGCCGGCCAGTTCGTTCACCTCTCGCCGGTAACATCGAAACTCGTATCTTTGGCGCTGATTGCCGTGCTGTCGGCCGTCAATTACGTGGGAGTGAGGGAAGGCGCGGTGGTGCAGGTCACATTCACGTTTCTGAAGATCGCCGGCTTGCTGCTGCTCATCGGAGGCGCGTTTTTGAGTCACCTTGCGGTCCCGGCCGTGCAGCCCGCCGTGCCCTCCGGATTTTCGCTCCCCCACTTTGGCACGGCCATGATCGCCTGCTTGATGGCGTATAACGGCTGGACTTACATCAGCTTCGTGGCTGGAGAGGTGAAGCAGCCGGCCCGGAATCTTCCCAGGTCCTTGACCCTGGGGATGGTTGTGGTGATGGTGTTGTATGTGCTCGCCAACGTCGCTTATCTGAAGGTCATCCCTATCCCGCAGATTGCGGCGACCACCCGCGTGGGGGCGGCGTTGGCCGAGCGCACCCTGGGACCGATCGGCGCCACGCTGGTGTCGGTCGCCGTGCTGATTTCGATTGTGGGAGCGATCAACGGCTGCATCCTCACCGCGGCGCGCATCCCTTTCGCCCAGGCTCACGACGGCCTCTTCTTTCGCCGTTTCGGCCGCGTCCACCCGCGCTTCGAGACGCCGGCGTTTGCCATCGTGCTGCAAGGCTTGTGGACAGCCGTGCTGGTGGTCAGTGGGTCTTACGAAAATCTATTTTCCTACTCGATGGTGCCAGCCTGGATCTTCTACATGCTCAGCGTGGCGGCGGTATTTATTCTGCGCCGCAAGCAGCCGGATCTGCCGCGCCCCTACCGCATGTGGGGCTACCCCTACACCTTGGCCGTCTTCATGCTGGTTTCGGTATGGTTCGTGGTGAATGCCTTCGTCACCGCGCCCGGCCCGTCCTTTACCGCGCTCGGTATTGTCGCCGCGGGGATCCCCATGTACTGGATCTGGCGCAAACCGGCGTCATAGCCGGAGGCAACGGTGAAGGCGGAAGTTGAATCGTGAAGCATAAGAATTCCCTCATCCTCCCCTCCCTATTCGCCGATGATATTTCTAGAAATGCAAATACTTTGGATTATCGGAGGCGTCATGCGGTGCAAAATTTTCAGTGTTCCCCTTGAGTCCGAAAAGGCATTCGAGAAGGAGCGGAAGTTGAATGATTTTCTCGGTGCGACAAACGTGAAGCGCGTTTTTGCCTCTCTCGCCAATCAGCCGGAAGGTCCCCTGTGGTCTGTCCTCTTTTTGTATGAGGATGAAGCACAGGTAACGCAGAAAGCCCCGGCCAGCCCCGGCGTGACCATGGATCCCGGTACTCCCCTGACCGGCGAGCAGGTAAAATCCATCGTTGCCTTAAAAAAGTGGCGGGCGGACCAGGCTGCGCAGGAGGGCGTCCCGCTCTACATGGTGGCCCAGAACCGATGGCTGGAGGATATCGTTCGAATGCCGGCGAGATCGTTGGATGACCTCACGAAAGTCAAGGGACTTGGCGAGTGGCGGGTACAAAAATACGGAGCGAAGATGGTCGAGATTCTGAACTCGGCGAGTTCAGCCAAACGTTCCTGGCCAGCATCTTCCTACTCCGCCGGCCGCGCCTGATGATTCGTTTAAATTTCCTGGCCCGTGGCCACCATCACTTTTGCGCGGAGATCCAACCGCGTATGAGCGTAGGCGTATGAAGACCGGTGTCAGGCCCCGCGGGAGCAGAGTCAACAGCGGGTAGCGGAGCATGCGCAGGAGGAGGGGTTGGTCATGCGCGGCGATAGAGCTTGACTCCGGCCGCGGCCGCCGCCCGCACGAGTTTTTCATCCAGCGTCCAGAACTGGCAGTCCGAAAGCAGCGCCGAAGCCAGGAGGTGCGCATCGATCCAACCGATGCCGAGGCCCCAAAGCTTCCGGACCTCAACCCATTGCATAACTTCCTCATGGGTTGCGGAAACGGCGGACGGGAGCGCTTCGAGATCGCTCAGAATGCGCGCTCGATTCTTCAAATGGCCACACGCCAGCTCCCCCATGACGAACGGATGCACCATCACCAAGGCTTCGCGAAGTAACTCGCCAAGCGTCGAATCAGTTTTACGGAAGTGGGCGATCCAAACCGAAGTATCAACCAGAATCACCGCTTCGCCTCAGTGCGCCGCCTTGGCACCGAGCGCAACCCGGGCTCCGAACCGCCCAGCGCGGCCAAGCGCCGAGCGGCTTCGCGCGCAATCAACGCCTCTAACCCGGCGCGCACCAGTGCGGTCTTTTTCCGGATACCGGTTAGTTGTCGAGCGTGCTCGAGCAGATTCTGATCGATAATAAGTGTCGTCCTCATATGCATGAGTATGCATCCAAAATGCATATAGGTCAAATCCTATCGCGCTGAAAATAAGTCTTCAGTTCTCAGTTTTCAGTAATCAGTATGCCTGACGGGATCGATTGCGGTGTCGCGGGTTTCTCCTCAGCCGGGTCGATGTTGATGCCCAGCCACAGCAGCGCCCCAACGATGGCCAGCGCGGCAGCCAGGGCGAGGGCCATCTCCCATCCCACTCGCGCAGCCAGCCAGGGAGTAATGACCGGAGACATCATGCCGCCCAGATTGCACCCAAAGTTCATGACCCCTCCTCCGGTTCCGCTGTGGGGGCCGGAGATTTGAGTCATCGCGGCCCAATACGGGCCTTCCGTAACGAGGACGAGCGCCGTGGAAATGGTCAGGCTGGCCGCAGCCAGTATCGCGCTGCGGGTGTGAGCCCCCAGCAGGAGCGAGCCTGCGGCGAGCGCCAGGGCCGGCACGGGCACGCTTCTGCGGCCCCACGTTGAGCCCCAACGCTTGACGGCCCAATCAGAGACGACTCCCCCCAGCGGGATCACGATCAGACTCAGGATCCAGGGAAGAGTGGTCAACCAGGCGGCTTGCAACAATTCGAATTTGCGGACCTGCACGAGGTAAAGGAAAAACCAGAATACGAATACATATCCGACATACCCTTGCAGGGTATAGCTCGCCGTCAGGAACCAGAAGCTCGGCCGGCGCAAAGGGGAGGTGTGATCTCGAGCTAACGGGCGCGCTGGTTGCGGCCTTGCGGCGGTGAGGGTTTGCGGGGACGGAACGATCAACCGCCAAGCCACGGCGGCTACTGCTGCCAGCAAGGCTGCCCCCACCAGCGCTGGGCGCCATCCCCAGCGCACCGTCACAAACCCCAGGAGCGGCGGCGCCACGGCCGAGCCAATCCCGATGCTGCCCAACACCAGGCCATTCGCCCTGCCTTGCATCGCGGGAGGGACGGAGAGCGAAATCGCCCGGCCCGCCGCAGGGTACGTGGGCGCGGCCACAATTCCGAGTACGAAACGCAAAACCAGGAGCACTGGCAGCGCGCCCAGCACCATCCCAAAGAGGGGACCTCCAACGAGAGCACTGGCGAAGGTGAGGGCCGACCAACCAACCGCCAGGGCAAGAAACAGCGCCCGGGTGGTCATCCGGCCGGCGAGCCAGCCGGAGGGAATCTGGAAGAGCGTGTAGCCAAGCAAAAAGGCGCTGAACACCTTTCCCATCTCAGGCTGGGAAAGGTGCAGTTCGGCCATCAGGCGGGGGGCAACCACAGTGATGTCGACCCGGCACAAGTACCCCACTGATGCAACGATCATGAGCATGAGGACCAGGCACCGGGCGGTGCGGCGCGGAGTGGTCAACCCGGGCGTGGGGGGAACAGTGGCAGCATTCATGCCAGCCTCTTGCAGAGCAGCAACTCGGAGTGGCCCTCGATGATGTAGTTGGGAATCTCGCCGACCCGCTCGTATCCCAAGCGGTAGTAAAGCTCTTGGGCGCGGTGATTGAAAGAGGACACACAGAGGAAGATAAACCGTCCGCCCGCCGCCTGCCTCTCGGCAAAGGCGAGCAGTTGCGCTCCAACGCCTTTTCCCCTGGAGCTCTCCGCGACGGCGACGGAGGCGATGTATGCAGATCCGGCGCAGCCGTAAGGATGGATCAGGATAAACCCCACGGGTTGGTCGGCCTCGCGGGCCACAAACAGTTCGCGCCCCGGGCAGCAAAGGGCTGCGCGGCACTGTTGGATCTCGCGGCGCAGGGTAATCCAGGGCTCGGTCCCCGCCATCAACTAGGCGCACCATTCGAATTCGGGTTCTTGCGCTCGAGTGATCGTGAGGGCGGACGGGATGTGCTCGGAACTCATGGCCGTTGGTCGTGAACCTCGAAGCCTACACGGCGCAGGCGAAGTCCTCAATGATTTTCTCCGGGTTTCGAGGTCGAAGGCTGTTTGGCCCCACACTTCCCATGGCGCTCGCCAGCCACGCTCGAACAGCTTGTCCAGGCGAACGCAGCCCAATTTCGGAGTGCGGGAGCTCGCTCCCGCTTTTTCTGCCGCGGACTCGCCCGCGGTGGGTGATTCGCCGCGACGAGTCGCGGCGACGAGTCGCCGCACTCCAAACTTCGGTTCGCTTGCCCGTGGTGAGGGATGCGGGCTAGCACCCGAATCCCTGACCCCGAGCCCCGAGTCCCTAATCCCGAACTCCCTTGCGTTTCCCCTCGAGCTTCCCAATAATGGAGGCATGCTGACACGCAACAACGTTCGTCTGGCGCTGGAAGGCGCGCGCGCCATTCTGGCGGCGGCGGAAGCCAAGGCGCGGGAGATCAAAGTTCCGCAGAACATTGCCATCGTGGATGAGGGTGCTCACCTGCTGCTCTTTGCGCGCATGGACGGCGCCAAGCTTTCCTCGGTGGAAGTTGCCTTGACCAAAGCTCGCGCTGCCGCCCTGCGCCGTGCGCCGACCGGTCCGTCGCCGGCAGGCGAGCCGAGCGTGATGCTTTCCCTCGGCCTTTCCCTGGCCACCGACGGCAAGCTCACGTGCATTCGCGGCGGCCTGCCGCTGATGGTTGACGGCCAATGCGTGGGCGGCATCGGCGTGAGCGCCGGCACCGAGGCGGAAGACGTCCTGGTGGGTCAAGCCGGGGTGGACGCGCTCGCGAGGCTTTCCAAATGATCACGACGGCTCAATCCGCGGCGCTTGCGAAGCTGGACTATTCCCACGGCAAGCAACTGGCGCAGCAGATTTTCCATGAGACCATGGCGGCCATCGACGTGCGTCACGCCATGCTTACGAAGCTGAAGTACGAGGGCGGCGCGCTCGCGGCCGGGGAAGTGGCGCATCCTCTTGTCCGCCCGCCGCGCGTGGTGGCCTTTGGCAAAGCGGCGAATCGCATGGCCACCGTGCTGCACGAAATCCTGGGCGGACGGGTTGAAGCAGGCGTCTCGGTGGCGCCGGCCGAAACCCAGCAGAAGCTCGCGCATTTCCAGTATTTTGTCGGCGGCCATCCTTATCCTAACACCGCCAGCCTGGAGGGCGCGCAGGCCTCATTGGAACTCGTCTCGCATCTGACGCGCGAAGACACGGTCATCTTCCTGGTTTCCGGCGGCGGGTCCGCCATCGTAGTGCAACCGATGGATCCGAGCATCACGCTCGCCGATTTGAAGGAGTTCAACCGCGCGCTGGTGACCTCGCATCTTCCCATTGAACAGATCAACGTCCTGCGCAAGCACGTTTCCGCGGTCAAAGGTGGCAGGCTCGCCGAGCGCGCTTACCCGGCACGGCAATTGACCATCTACATCTCTGACGTGCCCGACGACCTGCCCTCGATGGTGGCCTCCGGGCCGACCATGCCGGATGAGTCCACCGCCGAGCAGGCTTACGAACTCGCGGAGCAGAACAACCTGGCCGCCCACTTCCCCGCGAGTATCCGGGGATTCTTTGAGCGCCGGGAACTGCCCGAGACTCCCAAGCCGGGAGACCCGCGCTTTGCGAATTCGTACTATTTTTCCCTGCTGTCCAACCGTGACGCGGTGGCGGCGGCCTTGGCGGCAGCGGAGAAACTCGGGTTCGCGGCCGAGATTGACCGAGGGACCTGGGACGCCGACTTTAAGCAGGTTGTACACTCCAACGTCGCCGCGCTCGACGCCCTGTCACAAGCGCACATGGGCCAAGCCGTCTGCCTGGTGGTGGGTGGGGAAATAACGTGCCCGGTCACCGGCCTTGGCATGGGCGGGCGCAACCAGGCATTCGCTCTTTACGCCGCCCAGCAGATCTCGGGGCAGCGGCGCGTGGTGCTGAGCGCCGGCACCGACGGCCGCGACGGGAATAGTCCCACCAGCGGCGCCGTGGCCGATGGGCAGACCGTTTCGCGCGCCCAGGGCCGGGGCCTGGACCCGACCGCCTACCTCGCGGGCAGCGACGCGTATTCGTTCTTCCGCACTTTGGGCGATACGCTGGATACCGGTTTCACGGATAATAACGTTCGCGACGTGCGCATCTGGCTCGACTTTGAGGCGTGAATGGCTGCGGAAAACCGCCCCACCGCGGACAACCACTCCGGCGCTCGGCGCGCCACCCCTCCTCAGATGAGGAGGGGTGGCGCGCCGAGCGCCGGGGTGGTGCTGACCAGGGAATTAAGGGATGGCGTTGATCATGACCGCGCCAACGAGTATTCCACCATGGACAACCTCACTGGAAAAATTGCTCTCGTGACCGGCGCGAGTCTGGGTATCGGCCGGGCCATCGCCGAAGCCTTCGCCAATGCCGGCGTGGATGTGGCCGTCAATTACTTTCACCATCCGGCGGAGGCCGAGGAAGCGTGCGCATGCATCCGGCGCTCGGGCCGGCGGGCGTTGGCCGTGCAGGCGGATGTCTCGAAATCCGCCGAGGTCTCGCGCTTGGTGAAGACGGTTGAGGAGGGCCTGGGGCCGATTGAAATCCTGGTCAACAATGCCGGGGTCTCGCGTCCCCAGCCGCTCGAGGAGATCCGGGAAGAAGACTGGGATGAACTCATCACCGTGAATCTCAAGTCCGCCTTCCTGGTCACGCAACAGGTGGTGCCGGGGATGCGCGCGCGCCACTGGGGACGGATCATTAACCTCTCCTCGGTGGCCGCGCATACGGGCGGGGTGGTGGGGCCGCACTACGCCGCGTCCAAAGCCGGAATGCTGGGGCTAACCCACTCCTATGCTAATCTCCTGGTGCGCGACGGCATTACCGTAAATGCCATCGCCCCGGCGCTGGTCTATACCCAGATGATGGCGGCGAACCCGCGCGCGCGGGCCGACCTGATCCCCGTGGGGCGCTTCGGCCAAGTCGAGGAAGTCGCCGATGTGGCCGTCATGCTGGCGGGGAATGGCTACATCACCGGGCAAACGATCAACGTGGACGGCGGGTGGTATATGACGTAGAGCAGAGCTGACAGCTAACAGCCGACAGCTAACAGCAGGGGGCTTTCGTCTTAGCTGTTGGCCGTCAATTCTCAGCTTTCGCTACAGAGTAGTGAGTGCTGTTTGCTGTCGGCTGTGAGCTGTTAGCTGTGAGCTGTCGGCTGTTGGCTGTCAGCAACAGACTCTTTCACGGAGGACTCATGCCGGAATCAATTGGATTCATCGGACTCGGGATAATGGGCCAGCCCATGGCGCTGAACCTCGCCAAGGCGGGCCACAAGCTGGCGGTTTACAATCGCACGCCGGGTAAGACCGCTGCCTTGGAGGCGGCGGGCGCGCGCGTGGCCGCTTCACCCGCTGACGCCGTGCGCGACGCTGATGTCGTCATGAGCATCGTGAGTGACTCGGCGGCGGTGGAAAGCGTGGTGACGGGCAAAGACGGGATTCTTGAAACGTTGCGCTCCGGGGCGATGGTCATCGATTCCAGCACCATCAGTCCCGCGGTCAGCCGCAAGATGGCCTGTTTAGCGGCAGGCAAGGGCGCGAGTTGGCTGGATGCCGCGGTTACCGGCTCCAAGCACGGCGCCGAAAAAGGCGAACTGACCTTCATGGTCGGCGGCGACCGCGAGACCTTTGACCGCGCCCTGCCCATCCTTCAGGTGCTCGGGAAAAAACACATTTACTGCGGCCTGCACGGGCTGGGCCTCTCCGCCAAGCTTGCCCAGAACACCATTCAGGCCACCATGCTCGAGGTCTTCTGCGAAGGCTTCGTGCTGGCCACCAAGGCCGGTGTGAGGCCGGAGACGATGCTGGAAATCATCCAGTCCAGCATGGCGCGCGCCGGCCTTACCGACTTCAAAGCCCCATTCATCTTCAAGGGCGACTTCACTCCTTACTTTCCCCTCAAACTAATGCACAAAGACTTGGAATTGGCCGCCGAAGCCGGCTACGCCCAGGGCGTTCCCATGCCGGTGCTGGCGGCGGTGAAAGAGGTCTACATGGCCGCCAAGGCGCAGGGCAAAGGCGAACTGGACTACGCCGCGATTGTTACCTTCCTGGAGGAGCTTGCCGGGGTGAAGGTTAGGACGTAACGGACTGTGGCGGGCCGGGCAAGGGTGTAGCGCGGACCCCCGTTTTTGCGGTCCGCGGCTCTTCCTTCGCAATAACCGAAAATCCCAAATAAGGACGCCGCGGGTGGCGCATACATTGCCTTCTATGTATGCGCCCCACGCACACGGGCAACATCTCTGTCATCGCCCCCGATCCGTGCCGGTTCTGGTTTGTTAACGGCCGCCGACGTGAAATGCGATGTCGGCGCCACCCCGCGGTTTGGGGTAATTCATTCCCTTCCTTATTGTAGCCTTTTCCACTTGACAATCTGGATAGCCGTCATATACTAGCTTATTATGTAGGCTCCTGCTGGCGGACGTGAAAGGCCGCGGACCGATGCAAGGGGTCGGCGCAACCGCAGGCGGAAAGCAGTAGACAACAGACAGCAGCGCTGGCTCCTGACTCCTGAACGCGCCGCTCAGGCCGAGAATGCAAGATCGCAACCTCCGGGAAGTCCGGCAGGTCACTACCTGCTTCGGTAGATTAAGCGCCAGGCCGGGAAAGAATAAACTTGGGAAACCCTCTCGCGACCCTTGAATGTTAATGGAAAAATAGCCGGTTAGCGAAGAATCGAGAGGACGGCGACGGTCGCAGCGCAGATTCAACCCTTTGAAAATAAGGAAGTTAAAAAACACCACGGACGAGCGCGAAAAACTCCTCGGGATCCTTGAATGTTGATGAAAAAACAGGGGGTTAGCGAAAAATCGAGAGAATGGCGATGGCCGCAGCATGAAGCCAAGCCTTTGAAAATAAAATGGTTAAAAAATGACCTTGAGACGAGCGGGAAAAACTCCTCGCTAACCTTGAATGTTATTGAAAAAACAGCCAGTTAGCGAAGAAGCAAGAGGATTAACAAGTTATCTAGCCTATCTACAAGCTATAGAAAACAAGCCAGTTAACAAAATAGCGCGACACGAGGGTGGAAAAAGGGGGAAAAACAAAATGCCGGTCGTATTTTTGATGTTGCTGAAAATAAATGAGATATAAAATTGATTTCGGTCAAATTCCCGACGAACCTTGAATGTTATAGAAAAATAAAGTACTTATCGACCGCGAACCTTGAATGTTATGGAAAGCAAAGGAGATAACCTGAAACCCCGCAAAGCGAGTGGCTTAATGAATACTCATTTTCCAGTATTACCGTCGCCGGAGAGCGCCGGCCACGGCTTCCTGTGTCTGGGGATCGAGCTTGGCGCCTCGACGGGTCAGGTAGAACACGTCAATGGCGCGCTGCCCTTCCGTGTCAATCAAGGCGACTTCGATATTGCAGCCCTGATCGGCCAGAACCGAGCTGACGTCAAAGAGCAGGCCGGGCCGGTCCTGGGCGACCAGTTCGAGAAGCGTGCTGTGGGAAGAGCTCTGGTTGTCAAAACGCACGCGCGTGGCCACCTCCACCTTGGGCTGCGACGCGGCTTCCGCTTGGGTCCGGCCACTCAGGAGTCCCCGCAGCTCCAGCTTCCTGGTAAGAACGTCGATAAGGTTTTGCTTGAACCGGTCCCGTTCCGAAGGATTCAGCTCCAGGGTGCGGTGCAGATCGACAAAGGTAAAAGTATCAAGAATCGTGCCGCCGGCGTTGGCGAATGCATCGGCTTTGACGATGTTCATTCCCCACGCGGCAAGGGTTCCGGTAATGGAAGCAAACAGGTAGGGCCGGTCGGCGGCGACCACCGTCAGCTCAAAATGCGCATTGCGGGCACGGAGCTCCACCGCGATCGGTTCGGCCGCCAAACGGCGCGCCAATTCAAAATGCCCGGCGATTTGCTCCGGGGTGTGGGTGGCGGTGTAGCGCCGCGGGAATCCTTCCAGGAAAAGACGCAGGTCCTCAGCGCTGGACGGAGCGCCCAACACCGCCAAGACCTTTTCCATTTCCGATGTTCCGGTGATGCGCAACCTTTCATCATCCACGCTTCGCGCGAGGTAATTGGCGGTGGCGGCGTAAAGCTGCCACAGGAGCTCGGCCTTCCACGGCGTCATGGCTTCCGGATTGACGGCGCAGATGTCGGCGTAAGTGAACAGACAAAGCATCTTCAGGCGCTCCGTGGTGGCCACCACTTTGGCAAAATCGCGCACCGTTTCCGGGTCGAAGACATCCCGCCGCTGCGACGCGGCGGACATTTCCAGGTGACTGGCGATGAGAAACCGAACCGTTTGCCAGTCCGCTGCCGCCAGCTCCAGGCGCGCCTGAATTCCTTGCAGCGCATGCAGGCTTCCCTGAATGTGATCCCCCATTTCGGGAAACCCCTTGCCCACATCGTGAAAGAGGAGGGCGAGATAGAGAAGCTCCGGCTGCTCGACCTCGGAAAGAATCTCGGCGAATTTCCTGTCGCCCGCGCGAAGAGCCGTAGAGCCGGGCGTAGGGCCGAACGGCGTTCGGCCTGGGCCAGCGCTGCTGGCCCCTACATTTTTCGTTGCGGCTTCGCTGCCCTGTGCTCCAGGTGGCTTTTCCCGGAGCAGCCGGTGGAGGTTTTCCAGGGTCATAAAAGAGTGCTCATCGACCGTGTAACGGTGGTAGAAGTCCCGAATCACCAGGGAATCAATAGCTTGGAATTCGGGAAACAGCCGGGTGAGCATGCCCAGTCGGTGCATGGTGCGCAAGGCCTGAGCGGCGTACGGCTGAACCAGGATGCGCCGGAATTGCTGCCAGAGTTGCGGCGGAGGGAGCGCTTCCCGGCCGGCGCAGTCGAGATCGAACTCCACCAGCTTTTCGGTTTCACGGCTCAGCGCCAGCCCGTGCCGGGCGGCCATTTCAAACAAACGCAAAAGCAGGAGGGGATCGCTCGCCAAGGCGCTGGGGTGGCGGGCAAAGATGCGCCCGCGCACGACGGAAAAATCCGCATTCGACAAGCGCGATCGCCAATCCTGATAAAGCGCGTAAAGGCCGGAACGCGCCGGAGCGGATTCATCCATGAGCTGGGCGGTGAGTTGATCGATCGCCCGCGCCTGCCGGAAATAGATGCGCATCCAATCCGCCGGGGCCAGTCCTTCCGGGCGCTTCCCTCCCACCCCGCGGGCCGCCGCCTGGGCCTGGGCGTCATAACTCAACTGGTTATCATCTCTTCCATAGTGATAGTGAAGGAAGCAACGGGCGTCCGCGAGAAAACCCCAGGCCCGCTCGGCCACAGGGCGGTCCCGCTCCGGCCAGAGTTGTTCCGGCCGCGTCCACCCGCCGTTTTTTTCCAGCTCCTCGATGCGGGCGAGCCATCGGCAAACGTGAAAGTCGCGCAGGCAGCCCGGCGCATCCTTGAGGTTGGGCTCGAGATGGAAGATCGTGTTGCCGTGCTTGGCGTGGCGCTGGCCCGTCAGCTCCACCAGATTGCGCACCAGTTCCTGGCGTTCCCGCGCCACCATGTGGGGGACCACCGAGTTCCGGAGACGTGTATAGAGGTCCGCGTCTCCGGCCAGGTAACGCAGGTCCAGCAGGGAAACGTTGAATTCCAGATTGTCGCGATAGAGGCGGCCACACTCGGCCAGCGTGTGCGTGCTGTTTCCCACGCGCATTCTCAGGTCCCAGAGCATGCGCAGAAACGCGGCAATGGCGTCGCGGTAGGCCGGTTGCGCGCTTCCCTCCTCGGTCAGGAAAAGCAGGTCAATGTCCGAGTGGGGAAAAAGTTCCCGCCGCCCATAACCGCCCAGTGCCAGCAGGCAAAGGTGACGGGGTTCTTGCGGGTCCGCGGAGATGAACTCTTGATAGAGCCGGATTACGAGGGCGTCAACCAGTTCCGACCGCGCGCGTAAGACGGCGATTCCCTCATTCGTCTCGGCGAAGTTCTGTTGAATTTGCTGGAATTGCGCGGCGTAATAATCCGCCAGGACCGATAGGGTGAGCGGGCCAGGAACTGGGGTTGGAGGTAACGACATAAGTGATTGTCTGTGCCCCGCCCGGCAAAGTGTAAGGTGTAAAGGTTAAAGGGTAAATGATGGATTCCGAAACGCTCTCCTACACTCTGCACGTTAATCCTTTATCCTTTACCCTTTACAACGCCGTTTCACCGCGGTCCTCGTTCCGAATGCGGATGGCCTCATCCACAGTGGTCACAAAGATCTTGCCATCACCGATCTTCCCGGTTTTGGCCGCCCGCAAAATGGCTTGCACCGCGGAGGTTGCACGGGCATCGGGAACCACCATCTCGACTTTGATTTTGGGCAACAGGTCGACGGTGTACTCGCTGCCCCGGTAGACCTCGGTGTGCCCCTTCTGCCGGCCGTGACCGCGCACTTCCGATACGGTCATGCCTTCCACCCCAACCTCCTGGAGCGCACTTTTCACCGCATCGAATCGCGAGGGCTGCACGATGGCTTCAATTTTTTTCATGGCGAGTTATCCTTTGATAAGAAGCTGACAGCCGACAGTCGACAGTCCACAGTTACTGTAAGCTGTCGGCTGTTAGCTGTCAGCGACCCATTAGACTTCCAGATTGTAACCTTCTTCCCCGTGTTGAGACAAATCCAAGCCTTGGACTTCCTGCTCCTCCGAGACCCGCAGGCCGACGGTCCAATCCACGACCTTGAGGATCACCAGAGTTCCCACCACGGCCAAGACCCAAGCGATCGCGACTCCCACCAACTGGTTGAGGACCTGACCCGGGTGGCCATCGACCAAGCCGACCGCCGTTGCCGCCCCCTGCGCGTTCTTCAAAATGGGGTTGATGGCTTGGGCCGCAAAAACGCCGGTCAGGACCGCGCCCAGGCTGCCACCCGCGCCGTGGACACCAAAAGCGTCCAGGGAATCATCATAACCGAATTTGCTCTTGACTCGCGTGACCATCAGGTAGCAGACCACGCCGGCGATGGCGCCGATTGCCAAGGCGGACATCGGCCCCACGAAACCGGCGGCGGGCGTGATGGCCACAAGCCCGGCGACGGCGCCGGAGATTGCGCCCAGCACGCTGGCCTTGCCATTGCTGAACCACTCCGCAGCGGACCAGCCGAGCGCCGCCGCCGCCGCGCCGAAGTGCGTGGCCACGAAGGCGCTGGTGGCCAGGCTCCCCGCCGCCAGGGCGCTGCCGGCGTTGAAGCCGAACCACCCCACCCAGAGCAAGCAGGCGCCGATCACGCTCAGCACCACGCTGTGCGGAGGGATGGGTTCTTTCGGGAATCCCAAACGTTTGCCCAGATACAACGCGCACACCAGCGCCGAAACGCCGGAAGTGACGTGCACCACCGTGCCGCCCGCGAAATCCAAAGTGGGAATCGCCCCGCCCAAGGAGGCGTTCAGCAGGCCGCCTTTGCCCCAGACCATGTGCGCCATGGGGTCATAAACGATGATGGACCAGAGCACCATGAAGAGCAGCATGGCTTTGAATTTCATGCGCTCGGCAAACGCCCCGGTGATCAAGGCCGGGGTGATGATGGCGAACATGAGCTGATAGACCATGAAGGTTTGCTGGGGAATCGTCCCCGCATAATCCGGGTCGGGAGCGGCGCCCACGCCGTGCAGGAACAGGTATCCAAGGCCGCCGATCAGCCGATTGCCCTCATGAAAGACCAGGCTGTAACCGAAGAATGCCCACAGCACGGTAACCACCGCCATAAGAATAAAACTCTGCATCATGGTGGCCAACACATTCTTCTTGCGCACCAATCCGCCATAAAAAAGCGCCAGGCCCGGGCCGGTCATCATCAGCACCAGCGCGGCGCAGACGAGCATCCAGGCGTTATCCCCGGCGTGGCGGGCGTCCGAGACTTGCTGCTCGAGAGTGGCAATCCGGGCCTGAACATCCGGCCCCGCCCCGGCAGCCGGCGGCGCCTGGGCAAGACCCGCGGGGGCGGACAAAGTGCAAACGAGTACGAGACCCAGCATCAGTCGCGACACGGTCCGTTGCATCAGTTCTCCTCCGTTATGCTCATCAATATATATATTGCCGCGTATAAAACTTATATAAATAATTCCTAAGTATTTTGGGTGGCCCCTATGGAGCCTTTGGTTTCTTGTTATAAGTTCTTCGCGAGCGCAAGCAACCGCATAGGGCGGCGAGAGAGTACAGCTTTTTGGTGGAAAAAGAAAGTGGTTTTAGCGTGACGGTTACCGCCACCCGTAAGGTCCCGCCCCTCCGCACCAGAGGTGAGCGGTCCGGGTTCATCACGCGGATTAATTGCGCGCTCGGTGATTTGGATTGCCTCGATTATCCGCACAAAGTTGAACGTGGGTTTTGATCAGATCGGTGGTTGGGGAGTGGGCAGGTCCGTAAGTAAAATGTCAGGGTCCAGGGGCTCACATTCCTGAATATGCTTCGATACCTCTCTCTCAATGTCCTGATGGGTAGCCAGCGCCACACGGTTCCGTCCGGCAATTTTGGCGCGATAAAGCGCGGCATCGGCGACGCGGATAAGCGTCTCAGACTTCACCTCGCGGAGGTCTTCGAGCGCCACCACTCCCAGGCTGAGGGTGACGGTAATCAGGCCCTCCGGAGTTTCTATGGCTTTGCGGTCGATGCGGGCGCGAAAGCTTTCGGCAAAGCGGGCGGCCGCAGCGGGGTCGCATCCTGGGACCACCGCCAGGAACTCATCTCCTCCGTAACGCCCCAGGGAATCATAGGTTCTCATGGCGCCCCGCAGGCGGCGGGCGGCTTCCCGGAGGACGGCGTCACCCGCCGGGTGGCCATAGGTGTCGTTAATCGCTTTGAATCGATCCACATCGGCCATGGCGATAGCGAAGGGAGTATGGGTGCGGGAAGCACGCGCTATTTCCTTCCGCAAGATGGCCAGAATGGTTCCATGGTTCCAAAGATCGGTCAGGGGGTCGCGGCTGGCTTGGTCGCGCAGGGCCTCGCGCGCTTGCAGAAGTTGTTCCTGAAGTTCCACGATGCGCCGACCGGCCCGCAATCGCGCCCGAAGTTCATAGGGATCGAAAGGTTTGGTTACGTAATCGTCGGCGCCCGCCTCTAATCCTTCTACGATGTCTTGCTTTTGGCCCCGGGCGGTCAGCAGGAGGATATACACGTAAGGCCGGCCCTTCCGCTGCCGGACGCTCCGGCAGATATCGATGCCGTCTCTGCCCGGCATCATCCAATCGAGGACAGCCAGCCGAGGTGCGTCGTTTGCTTGCAGGATCCCCCAAGCCTCTTCTCCCTCCGTGGCCACCAAAACCTCATAACCCCACTTCACCAGGAACGCCTCCAGCATGCGGCGGGAAATGGAATCATCTTCCGCGATCAGAACCTTCATGGTGTCACCTCTTTCCCGAAATTGGCCAGGGCTGGCAGGAGGCGCTCAAGCTCCTCTTCCAGGCGGTCCAAGGCTTCACCTATATGCACCTGACTCTGCGGGCGCCCGGCCAGCTCGGCCAGATCCGCGGCTTCCCAGGCCGCCCGTGCCGAAAAAAGTGCGAGATGGTGTTTCAAAACCTGGGTAACGCGCTGGAACTCCACCGCATTTTGGCGCGCGGCGGCGTCGCGCGCGGCGGAAACCAACTTGGGGCAATCGTTGAAGAAGGCGCTGATCAGATTTCCTAGCAACAACCTGTCCCCTTCGAACCGAGCCAACACTTGATGCCGGTCGAGCACATTCTCCAGGTGGCTGTCCGGAGGGTGGCCGGCTGCGAGCCCCGCAGGTACCTGGAGGAGACCCTCAATAGTTTCAAAGAGCTGTTGTGCCCGCACGGGCTTAGGGAGATAACCATCCACCCCAATTGCCAGGATGCGCTCGCGATCCCCCTTCATGGCGTGGGCCGTCAAGGCGATAATAGGAATCCGGGCAGAGGAGCCATTCTCCCTCGCCCGGATCCGAGCGACGCACTCCTCTCCATCCATCTCCGGCATGAGCATGTCCATCAGGATCAAGTCAAACCGGGGTGTGGAGGTTCTTTCCAAAGCTTCCAACGCCTGCTTTCCGTTTGCCGCGACCTCGACCGTGTGGCCCCGCTTTTCCAGAAGACGCATGACCAACGCCTGGTTCACGGGGTTGTCTTCGGCCAGCAAAATGTGCAACCTCCTCCGCTCTTCCCGCAGGAAATGTCGCGTAACGAGCGGCTGGGAAGAGGGTCCGGCGGGCGTCCCGAATGCCAGGAGGATTGCCTCTAAAATCTCGGACTGTTTCACCGGCTTCATGAGATAAGCCGCGATGCCCAATTGCCGGCAGCGTGCCGCGTCTCCGGGCCGGCCTCCGGAAGTCAGCATCAGGATCACCGCCCCGGCAAGCTCCGGGTCGCGCTTGACGAATTCCGCCACGGCAAATCCATCTATATCCTGCATTTGGGAATCGAGGAGGATAGCGGCATAGGGGTTGCGCGCTCGCTTGCTTTGCTCCAGCAGGTCCAGCGCGCGCTGCCCTCCCTCCGCCTCGATGGGGATCATCTTCCAGCGCCTCAACACCTCCACCAGGATGTGACGGTTGGTGGAGTTATCGTCCACCACCAAGGCCGGAAGGTTTCTGAGCCGGGCAAATTCCGCCCAACGCGCGGTCCCGGCGCTGCGCCCCAAGCCGAATCGTGCGGTAAAGTGGAACGTGCTCCCCTGGCCAGGAGCGCTTTCCACCCAGATTCCCCCTCCCATCAACTTCACCAGGTGCGAGGTGATCGCCAACCCCAGTCCGCTCCCCCCGTACCGGCGGGTGGTCGAGGCGTCTGCCTGCTCAAAGGGCCCGAAAATCACTTGTTGCTTCCCAGGAGGGATTCCGATTCCGGTGTCGCGAACCGTAAAGTGCAACGTCACATGTTCTTCACTCTGGGAATCCACCTCAACCTGGACCACCACCTCGCCTTTCTCCGTGAATTTGATGGCATTCCCCACCAGGTTGAGGATGATTTGGCGAAGCCTGCCGGGATCCCCGATCAAGTACTCGGGCACCTGCGGCGCAATGGAACACGCCAGCTCTAGCCCCTTCTGGTAGGCACGGGCGGCAAGTGATTTCAAGGTATCCCCCAGGCTCTCCGCCAGTTTGAACTCAATGGCGTCCAAAGTTATCTTGCGGGCTTCGACCTTCGAGAAATCCAAGATGTCGTTCACCAAAACGAGCAGCGCCTCGGTGGAGAACTTCAGCATGGTGAGGTACTCGGATTGCTCCGTGGAAAGAGGTGTGTCAAGAAGAAGTTCACTCATGCCCAGGATGCCGTTCAACGGGGTACGGATTTCATGGCTCATATTGGCCAGGAACTCGCTTTTCGCCTGGCTGGCCGCCTCGGCGCGCACCTTGGCAGCGCCGAGTTCCTCGAAGGCCTTCGTGAGCTCGCGAGTGTTCTGCTCTTGCACGTCGCGGGCGGCCTCCAGTTCCGACGCATAGAGCTTCAGTTTTTCCTCGGCCCGCTTGCGCTCAGTAATGTCCCAGGTCACGCCCGTCATTTGAGAAACCGTACCTTTTTCGTTTCGGCAGACATCACCCCGGTTGGCGAGAACATGCATACTTCCCTCGGGCCAGATCACCCGGAACTCCGAGTAGTGGGGAATCCCCTCCTGGACTGAACGGTTAAGCAGATCCTTCACTTGTTCACGGTCATCGGGGTGAATGGCCGCGTGAAAATCCTCGTAGCTGGCGGGCAATGGCTTGGGTTCCCGGCCATAGAGGGGCCAAATATAGTTGTCCCAGTAGAGGGTGCCATCGATGTTGTCCCAACTCCAGGTGGCTGCCTTGGCCGACTTGAGGGCCAACTGGAGACGCTGTGAAACCTCTCGCAGACTCTCCTCGGCTTGCCTTCGTCGGGTAATATCGCGGGAGACGCCGAAGGTTCCGATGATGCTCCCGTGGGCGTCAAGGAGGGGCATTTTCGTGGTCGAGACCCAGGTTACATGGCGATCCGGCCAGGTTTCCTTCTCCTCCTTGCCCAAAATCGGCTGCCCTGTCCTGGTGATTTCCTGCTCGTCTGCAAAGGCCTGTTGCGCATGCTCATCGGTGAAGAAATCAAAGTCGCTCTTGCCTATCGCGCACGTGGGATCAGCAAGCCCAAATTGCCTGGCGTGTGCCTTATTGATCCGCGTAAAACGGCTCGCCCGATCCTTGAAGTAAATGTGGTCCGGAAGGTTATCCATCAGGGAGCCGAGAAGGTCGCGCTCCCGGGCCAACTCCTCCACCAGCCGCGCCAATTCCTCGGTGTGCTTTTCCTGAACGATCTTGGCGGCCTCCAGGTCCGCCGTGTAGCGTTTTAGCTTTTCCTCCGCCCGCCCGCGCTCGGTGACGTCCCGGTTGAAACTCAGGACTGCCGCCTTGCCCGCATACTCGACATTGGAGAGGCTCACCAGAACCTCAAGGGCACGGCCGTCTTTGCAGGAGTGAACGGTGGTGAACCCTGCGCAACTCTCGCCCTCCTGCACCCGGCGAGTCTCCTCCGCGTAGCGGCCCACATCCTTCGTCAGGCTTTTCAGGCTGGAACCCACCAGGGCGTGGCGATTCCAGCCGTACATTTCGCAGGCCTTGCGATTGCAGTCCAGGATGATTCCGCTTTCCCTGTCATGAACGAGGATGGCGTCATTCGCGCATTCGAAAAGTTCGCGATACTGCCGGGCTAGGGCCGCCTCGCGCCGCAGCCACTCGCGGACGACGGCAACCTGGCCTCCCGCGACCTGCCGATACAAGATGAAACCGGCAAGGATCCCGAGAAGTCCCAGAATCGTGACGGCCAGAGTTATCAGATGGGCGTTCACTGTATCTTCCCGGTATGAGCGTGCAAACGATCGAGTTCGGGTTGGACGAATCGCGCGTAGCATTCCGGACAAATCCCATGGCTGAACTGGGCTCCGGAATGGTCGCTGATGTATCCTTCGACCTGCTGCCAGTAATTCCGATCGTTGCGAATCTTCTTACAGTAGGAACAGATGGGCAGCAGTCCTTGCAGCGTCTTGACACGCGCAAGGGCCTCTTCCAATTCCCGGACGCGCTGCGCCAGGGCCCCCTGCAGTTCCAGGACACGGATTCCCACTTGCACGCGCGCGCGAAGCTCCTCACGGTTGAAGGGCTTCGTGATGTAGTCATCGGCTCCGGACTGAAGGCCGGTGACCTTGTCTTCCTGTCCTCGCCGGGCGGTTAAAAGGATCAGATAAGTGGGCCGTCTCTGGGGGCTTTGGCGGATGTGGCGGCAGATCTCGATTCCATCCATGCCCGGCATGAGCCAATCCAGAATCACTAAGGGCGGCGCGCCTTCCGCTTGCAGGGCCTCCCACGCCTGCGTGCCGTCTTCGACCGCCATCACGTCATAGCCCCACTTACGCAAGTTCCCTACCAGGATGTGCCGAGATACCGCTTGGTCTTCCGCTACCAAGATCCTCATGGAAGAGATCCTTTCCCATCTTCGCGGCTGGAGAACCACCCCCGGCGCTTCGGTGCTTAAACCGAAAACTCACCCGCCTCGCGGCTGGCCCATCCCTGCCTTGCGCAGCGCGATGGAAAGGCCTTCGAGCGTATAGGGCTTCCCGATGAACGCCGCCGCACGGGCGTCAGGAGCGTCACGCAGAATTTCGCCGGTGCTGTAACCGGAAGCGAAGACCACTCGCACCAGAGGGTCCACCGCTCGCATCCGGCGGAAGGTCTCCAGGCCGCTCAGTTCCGGCATGATCAAATCCAGCAGAACGCAGTCAATTTCCTTACGGTGCTGCTCGTAAATCTGAAGAGCCTGCTTGCCATTCTCGGCCACCCAAATCTGGTAGCCGAGCCCTTTCAATCCTTCCGTGGTGAAAGCACGGACAAGCGGCTCGTCGTCCACCACCAGCACGGTTCCGCGGCCGGGCTGTATTTGTCCCAACCCCCCGGGGCCCGTCTGCGGGGCGGGGGCAGGAATCAGGGGTAGGGAGATGGTGAACCGCGCGCCGTGGTCGGGCTCGCTCTCCACTTTCACGAAGCCGTCGTGGTTTTTGACGAATCCGTAAACCATGGCGAGACCCAGTCCCGTGCCCCGGCCCGGCTCTTTGGTGGTGAAGAACGGCTCGAAGACCCTGGGCAAGGTTTCGGGTGCGATTCCCGCCCCCGTGTCCTGGACGGAAATGCTGGCAAAGCGCCCCGGAGCGCAAGTCGCGGGAAGTCCTGGCGGTCGCGCCTCGAGGGAAACGGCGCTCGCTTCGAGGGTCAGCGTCCCCCCTTGGGGCATCGCGTCACGGGCGTTGATGCACATGTTGAGCAGGGCCTGTTCAAGGTAACTGGGCTCCGCGTTCACCCACAGAGGTTCGCTTCCCTTGAGGACGACGATCGTAATATTTCGATCGAACGTCCGCGCCACCATGCGTCTCACCCGCTCCAGGGCGTGGTCGACGCACACCGGCTTGACCTGTTGCCGCTCCGGGCGGGCAAGTCCCAGGAGTTGGCGCGTCAAGTCCGCAGCGCGCTGGGCCGACTGCTCGATCATGCCCATGCAATCTTGCAAGGGATCGTCAGATGGCAGACGCTGGCGAGCCAGTGACGCGAAACCCAGCATGACACTCAGCAGGTTATTAAAATCGTGGGCAATGCCCCCCGCCAGGGTTCCCAGAGCCTCCATTTTCTGCGCCTGGAAAAGCTGCTGCTGCAAGCGGCTACGTTCTTCTTCCGCCTTTTTGCGCTCGTCAATGTCCTGCACCATCCCCAAAAAGTAGGCGGGACGGCCCGCCGCATCGTGAAGAACAGAAATGTTGGTCGCGCACCAAACGGATTCGCCCGACTTGCGCAGGTAGCGCCCTTCCAGAGTGACTTGGCCCACCCTGCCTGCGCGCAGGTTTTCGAGGCGCTCCTGTTTTGCCGCCGCGTCTTGAGGATGGGTGATTTCCAGGAAGTGTTTCCCCTGCAACTCCTCCGGGGTGTAGCCCAGCAAGCGCGCGAAGGCGGGATTCACGGTGGAAAGCCGCCCATCCAGGCTCGCGAGCGCCACGCCAAAGTAAACCTGCTCAAAAATCGAGCGGAAACGCTCTTCGGAAACGCGCAGTTGCTTATAAAGTTCACTGCGCTCAAGCGCCTGAGCGGCCTGAGTGGCAACCTGATCGATCAGTTTGCGGGTTACTGAGCGGATGCCATCCGGCTGATTGGCCGCCACCTCCAGAACGCCCAGCACGCTCGTGCGGGTCTGTAAGGGAACGGCGTAGGCGCATCGCTCCTCAGCGCCGAACCCCTGACAGCGCGGGTCCTTTTCGGCCCGTGGAACGTAAACCGCCTTCCTTTGCCGGATCGCCCAGGCCAGAAGAGTCGGGTCCGCGAGGGAAACGACACGCCGAGATCCCCCGTTCCTTCCTCCACACGCTACCCGCTGAAGTTCCCCGGCGGACTCGTCCAATCGATAGATTCGCGCGTGGGTCAGCCGCTCACGATCCGCCAAACGCGACAGGATCGCTCCGAGCACCGATTCCACATCGAGGGCGCCGGCGAGCGCCGCGTTGACCTCTACCAACAGAGAAAGCTGGTGGGTCCGGGCTTCGACTCCATCGCCGGGACCTGCGACGTCGTAAGTGGGTACAAATAGCGCTTCGTACGACCCTATGGGGGGCGCCGGCTGTTCCGAGAAACTGGCGGGCGGGCTATCGCTGGGTATGATTGTGGCCATCCTGCTCCTTAGTTAGGGCGAACCTTTCGCCGAGACGATGAGTCATCGCCCAGCGTCTGCAATATCTCGGCGCAACCCTTTAATTTCATTACCGGCAAATGCTTTCGTCTCCCGGTCGAATTCCCAAGCGCGTGGCCGGGGCAGCTTGATCGACCTGCCCGCCAGCGACAACTCGACCACCCCGCGCGCGCGGTAACCCTACAATTATCTTTCGGCAAAACGAAGGTTAGACTTGAGTAATCCCGGGTGAGGCTGACCAGAAGGTTGGTGAGGGAGGCACGTCACTGGGTGTAACAAAATCTGCCAAGACGAACCCTCCCCCATCTTGGCTAAAGGGCGGCTAGGTGCCGTTAGGTGACGGGATTCTTTCCAAGCCAGGAAACGCAGGGCAGGACGGGAGTGTCCCTAAACCGTCTGCGTCACGATATGCAGCGAGCGGGGTTTATCGGGATCAAGTCCTTTGATTTCTGCAAGCAACGCCGCGAAAATCTGGCCAGGAACGATGTAAGGAATGGGCGAATAGATTTCGGACATTTCGCCGGGCACACGGATGACCCGCGTTGCGGACGGAATGTCAGTCTTTTGTCCTGTGAACGCCACCACTTCCGCGTGCAGTTTGCGCAACCGCCCTGCCAGCTCGCGCATGTTATGGAACGTCTTGCCCGGCGGCATGAAGACAAACGCCGGGAAATCGTGTTCGATAAGTGCGATCGGACCATGCACGAAATCCGCCGCTGAAAAGCGTTCGGCGATCACGTAGCAGGTTTCCATGAGCTTGAGGGAGAACTCAAACGCATTGCCGTAGTTGATGCCTCGCCCCACCACCACGCAATGATTCATGTAGCGGTAACGCTCCACCAGTTCGCGCAGCTCGGGAATGAGCTTCAGCGTTTCCGTGACGCGGTCGGGGATCTCGCTGACCCTTTCCATGCTGATCGTGGTGCCCAGCGCGGCGGCGAGCAGGTAGAAAATCATGAGCTGGCCCGTGTAAGTCTTGGTGGCGGCGACCGAATGCTGCCGCCCCGCGTGTACCAGGAAAACTTCATCAACCAGCTTGGCCATGGTCGACTTCTTTTCGTTGGTGATGCCGACCGTGTAGCCGCCCCGGCGCTTGGCGGCCTCCAGCACCATGTTGATGTCCGTGCCCTCACCCGATTGCGAAATGCCCACCACCAGCGCCTGGCGATAATCCATCTTGGTGCGGTAGAGGGTGTGTACCGAAGGCGCCGCCAGCGAGGCGGGAATGCCCGTGGTGATCTCCGTCAGGTAGCGGGCAAGTTGCGCCGCATTGTCCGAAGTTCCCCGCGCCACCAGCACCACCAAGCGGAAATTCTGCTGGCGCGCGAACTTCATGAATTCCAAGGCATGCGCGCGCTCCGCCCGAAACGTCGCCCGCAAAGCCTCCGGCTGCTCCAAGATTTCCTTCAGCATCAATGACATAAGCGCCTCATTTCGTGCCGTTCCAACTTACCGACCCCCTGGGTGACAATCCAAATGGCATGAAAATCGGTACTGTCTGATTCGCAGTGCAAACCGCCGACAATTGGAAAGGCAGAAGCGGCGATCTTTACCTCGCCATGCTGCGGCAGGTTTGTCCTCCCGCCACGCCAAGGATTATAAGCAACCAGGGAGCCGGGAGCAACGAAGATAGGGGTATCGGGAAATCCGGGAATTTTCGATTGTCGATTGTCGATTGCCGATTTGTGATTGGCGATTTTCGATTTTCGCTCTTGGATTTGCGATTTTCGAAGTCGGCAAATTGATTCATCTTCTCACCGGACACTGCCGATAACCGAAGCGGGGAAGTGTGTCACGCGGGGGGATTGGTTATCGATCCCCCGCCATCCCCTTGGCGACTTCCGTGGCCGAGTGCGCGACATAGAAGTGAAAGCCGATCCCTCGGACGGAGCGCGGGCAGGATGCCCGCGCTCCCTCCGCTTTTTCGCCTTTATGTCGCGCTCCCCCGCAGGTGGCGCCGACAGTGCCTTTTATGTCGGCGACCGTTAAGAAGCCAGGACAGGCCACGGTTAGGAAGCGTGGACAGAGAAGTCGCGCCTGTTGCCCGAGCGCCCCATGCATCGAGGCGCCACCCGAGCATGAGAAACGATTCATTGGTTTCAAATATCACGACCAAGACACAAAGACACCAAGTCAGCCTGCGTGCCCAGCCCGAAAAAGCGCGATCGAGTCTTGGGTCATCAATTTTGCTTCTCAATAACTCCCTGCGCGGCCGCGCATGAACGATTCGCCGACTTGGTGTTTTTGTGCCTTGGAGGTGTCCGCCCTTGCCCCCCAGCTAATGGGCTCGGTCGTAGTGAAATGGAACCGTTTCGTAGTCTTGCAGGATGTAAGCCTTTGCCGATTCCCAGCGCGTCCCAACCAATAGTGTCTCGACGCGGTGATAGCAGGCCAGAGCCTCTGCGCGTTGGTTCAGCATGTCGTAACTACGGCCGAGATCTAGGTAAGTATCGTTACGCACAAATGGATCGGCCACCTTCCCGGCATCAATCCTGTCGGCAAGCTGGCGGTAGACGTTGATGGCTTCAGCGTATTCTCCGCCCAGAAAATCCATCCAAGCCCGGTCGAAGTTTTGCCGGTCTGATTCCGGCCGCGAGCTTCTCCATCGTTCGAGAACTTTCCCTGCCCGCTCGATGTTGGCGGCGGGAATCCTGCCCGGGAAGGCGTCCATATTTGGACCATGCACGAGGCGAGTGAGTTTCACCGCGTAGTAGGCGTCCAGATCCTTGGGGAAACCCGGCCCGTAATAAGCCAAGTCGTCGTCCTCATCCAGGAATTTCGCCATCGCGGGTTCGAGCGGCCCCACTTGGAGGGGCAAGAGGCCGTCCAAATCGAGCGCTTCTACATCGGGGTTTTTGCGGAATTCGCGATCGAAAAAGTGCTTGTGCTCGCTGCCCGTCAAGACGATCACGCGGTGGCTGGAATTCTCCCGCATCGCGCTCCTGATCAATTCCATCATGTGATTGTTGCGGCTTAGATAATGAAGGTTGATGGGGCTATCGCCGTAGATTTGCATGGAGAGGCGATACTCTTCCGCGCACAATTCGTTGTAATCCTTGCCATTCCAGAAACGGTAGCCCTGGTGCGCTCCCCATTGGTCCTCCTTGTCTTCCGGTCCGTAGAGCTTTTCGAAGCGAGCGATGACCTCACTCTGGGCGACCAGGCGCTGGAGCTGTTTTTCCTTTTCGATGTACTCGGGCTGCTTTTCGAGCTTTTCCCGGATTTCCCGGTCATTGGGGGTGTCCTCCCACCAGTCAATCGGAGCCACCTTCTTTCCGTGGGTAAGACCCCACACTGTCGCCAGCATCATTTCCTTTAAGTAGGGCTCGCGCCGGAAATCCTGGGGACGAGTCTCGACACAGATCAGATCGGGGTCATAGGTCGCGAGAATGTGGACCACATCGGCGTAAGAGTAATTCTCATTCCGCGCATGCCGATCGTGAATGGTTCCCACCACCAAGGCCTGGGTCCCCGGAGCAGGAGAAGCATCCGGAACCACGCCCGGGCAAATCCATGCGGCCATAAGAAATAACGCCGTCAAATTTATTCGATGAATGAGCATAGTCCAGCCTCCTGCATGGCGATCGGGTGCGCGCGTGCGAAGCTTTGGAGTGCCGCAGCTTGCTGCCGCTTTGGCTTAAGCCAGCTTGCTGGCTGGGAAAAGTGTTCTGCGGCGAAATTCCCCGAGCAAGCGCGCGGGGAGCAGTGCTCGCCTCGAAATTCCCGCGAGCAAGCTCGCGCGCCTGAAGTTTCCACATTCTTGGTGACGTGGCCGGTAGATTTCCCTAGGTCCTTAGCCGCAGTGTCACTCACGGCTGCTCTCACGAAGATAGCTGTGCGAAGCACCTTGGAGTGCGGCGGCTCGACGCCGCCTTCGTCCTCCTCCGCGGCGTTATGCCAAGGCGGCGTCGAGCCGCCGCACTCCAAGGTGCTTCGCACACAGGCAACGACGATGGCAAGTCGGAAGCTCATGAACAGCCGCCGATAGAGCCACTCACCGCAACCAGCTAACACCACGGGTTGGAACCCTCATCAGAAATGAAGAAACTCCAGTCCCCCGAGCAAGCTCGCGGGCGAAAAGCGGCAGCAAGCTGCCGCACTCCAAAGCTTCGCATCCCCACACGAGCGGAATCTCGACATGGTCTGTCTCCAAATTGCCGATTTTCGATTGCCGATTTTCGATTGCCACACCAACCCCCGAAGCGCGCCTTTCAATCGACAATCGACAATCATCAATCGAAAATTACTCGTACCTCAACGCCACCATGGGATCGACCTTGGCGGCCCGGCGGGCGGGGAGGTAGCAGGCCAGCTGCGCCACGGAGGTCAGAATCAGTGAGACGGCGATGAACGTGACCGGGTCCGTTGGCTTGACATCGTAGAGGAGGCTTGCAAGAAAGCGCGTGAGCCCCAGGGCGCCGGCGTTTCCGATCGCGACGCCGATCAATGTCAGCTTGAGTCCTCGCCCAACAACGAGCCTCAAAACATCGCTTCGGTGCGCGCCCAGCGCCATGCGGATGCCGATTTCGTGAGTGCGCTGCGCGACGAGATACGCCATTACGCCGTAGATACCCACCGCGGCCAGGAGAGCTGCGAGCCCGGCAAATAGCCCAACCAGAAGGCTCTCCGTGCGCTCGCTAGCGGTTTTCTGCGCGACCAACTGTTCCATGGTGCGAATAGCAAAGAGCGGCAGGTCGGGATCGAGCGCTGCAACCTGCTGCCTCACCCCCGCGACCAGCGAATGCGGCGGTAAAGCGGTATGTAAGACCAGGATCGTGCCGCCGTACGAGTTCCCGTCGAAAGGCTGATATTCCTCGGGGCGGGGCGGGACACGCAAGCCCCACTGGCGTGTGTCGCCCACCACGCCAACCACCTCCAGCCACGGGCCGGCAACGCCGCCGTACGAAAAACGCTGGCCGATGGGGTTCTGGCCGGGCCAAAACATCCGTGCCATGGCCCGATCAATGTCAACCGGATAAATGGCGTTCTGGGTTTCTGCGGGCGTGGAGTGCTGTGAGAGCGCCGTGTCCAACGCCAGGGCGCGGTCAACATCCTCCTCCGTGAGTATGCGGCCGGCAAGGAGAGGAATGGCCATGGTTTCGAAGTAGCCCGGCGTAATTCCGTGCATCTCGACCCAAAGTGAACTGTTACTGTCGTCGGTGTTCGCGGGCTTCCCATAAAGCGTGATCGTACCGTTCGTCCCGCCGTTAAGCGGCAGATGGTCCGTCATCGCGGCCGAGAGCACTCCCGGCAGGCCCCGCACACGCTGGAGCAGGGCTCGGGTGAACGCCAGGGTCTTGGCCGGACTCCCGTATTTAGCGTCCGGGAGATTCAACTGCGCCGTAAGAACGCCGCTTCGACGCACCCCGAAATCGGTGGACCGCAGCCTTACAAAGCTTTTCAGCATCAGGCCTGCCGCAACCAGCAACGTCAAAGAAATGGCGATCTCCGCGGCCACCAAGCCGTCGCCCAGCAAGCGCCGGCTCCGCCCTGCGCTCACCGCCGCGCCTGCGCCACCCTTAAGTTCGTCGAGCACGGCCGGATGCGAATATTGCCACGCCGGCGTCAAGCCAAACAGAAGGCCGGTAGCCAGCGCGAGCAGGAAAGTGAACGCGAGGACGGAGATGTTGACCCCAATGGGAGGGGTTCCGGGGGGCACAAAACTCTTCAGGAGAGGCAAAAGGCGGAGTCCGGCCCACCCGAGCAGCAAGCCCGCGCCCCCGCCCAAAAGCGCCAACAGCACACTTTCCGACAGCGACTGCCGCACCAATCGCCCGCGGGAGGCGCCTAACGCACCACGCACCGCCATTTCCTTCTGTCGCGCCGCCGAACGCGCCAGCAACAGGTTGGCAACGTTGACGCAGGCAATCAGCAGAACCAGGGCCACTGAGCAAAGCATGAACCAGAGTTGGCTTTCTGTTCCGCCGATAAGCAAATCATGGAGACCGAATACCCATGCGCCAATCTTGGTGTTGGTATTCGGGTAAAGCTTCTCCAGACGTTGGGCGACGAGGCTGAGGTCCGCCTCGGCTTGATGCACCGTCACGCCAGCCTTCATTCGTCCGACCGCCATATACTGATGGGAGCCGCGACCACCCAGCGCCTTCTGGTTCATGTCCATGGGCACCCAAAGAGCAGTTTCCGGCGGAAAATCGAACCTCCGCGGCATGACTCCGACGACCGTATACGCTTGGCCGTTGAGCTCGATCTGACGGCCAACGAGGCCGCGATCTGTGGCGAACTGACTGCTCCACAACCCGTAACTCACCACGACTTCTCGATTTGCTCCCTCTTTGTCTTCGCCCTTGACCCACGTTCGGCCCAGAAGCGGAGTCGCGCCCAGGGTGGAAAAGAAGTTTCCCTCCGTCGCCACGCCGCTGATATAGCTCGGCTGGCCGCCCCCGGTCAAGTTGTAGCTTTGATTGAAGGTGTAAAGCGCCATGCTGGAGAAGGTCTGATTTTCGCGCTGCCAGTCGAGAAAGTCAGGGCCTGTCAACGGGAAGCCTGGTCCGTTCTTGAGAACAACAAGTTGGCTGGGGTGCGGAAAGGCTAGCGGACGCAAAAGGACGGAGTCGATCACTGAAAAGATGGCGGTGTTCGCGCCAATTCCGAGGGCAAGAGTCAGTACCGCCACTGCCGTGAAACCGGGATTGCGCTTGAGTTGGCGCAGGCCATAGCGCAGGTCCTGCCAGAGCGTTTCCAGTGTCGATTCCCACCCGCTGCTGCGGACTTCTTCCTTCACCGCGTCCAGGCTGCCCATCTCCACGCGGGCGGCGCGCAACGCTTGCTCCGGGCTCATCCCCGAACGCATTTTATCTTTCACTGCGGCGTCCAGAAAACCGCGCAGCTCCTCATCCATCTCCTGTTCCACTTCTTGCTTATGGAACAGCGTGCGTAGGCCGCTCGTTAGATTTCGCAAGATTGACATGGCCCCTCTCCCATTGCCGATTTTCGATTGCCGATTGTCGATTGAAAACCCGCGTGGGAAGCGGCCGCCTTTCAATCGACAATCGACAATCGGCAATCGACAATCACTCGTACCTCAGCGCCACCATGGGATCGACCTTGGTCGCCCGGCGCGCCGGAATATAACAAGCGAGCAGCGCGATGGCCGTCAGAATCAGTGAGACCAACACAAACGTCAGCGGGTCAGTGGGCTTCACGCCGTAGAGCAAGCCGGACAGAAAGCGCCTGAGAGCGAGCGCGCCAGCTACCCCCACAATCACGCCAATCAATGTCAGTTTGAATCCCTGACCCACGACGAGATTCAAGATGTCAGTTCGCTGGGCACCGAGCGCCATGCGGATACCGAGTTCATGGCGCCTCTGCGAGACGGAATAGCTATTGACCCCGTAGACGCCAACCCCAGCCAAAGCAAGAGCGAGCGCCGCGAAGATGCCGAGCAGCGACGTGTAAAACCGCTGCGCTGCGGCGTAGCCAGCGATGCGGTCTTCCATCGTGCGCACGTCCTCCACCGGCTGGTCCTTGTCGATACTCCAGATCTGTGAGCGAACGGCCGGCGCCAGGCGAGTTGGATTACCCGAGGTGCGCAGCACGAGGAACATCTCTCCGCCCACCTCCTGCGCCTGCGGCCGGTACGTTTCAGGCCCCGCCGGCAAATCGAGCCGGAGGTGCCTTGCAGCTCCGACAACCCCCACGATGGTCAACCATTTCTCCGGCGATCCAATGTGTTTGCCAATTGGGTTGTCGTTGGGCCAGACCTGGCGAGCCAGCGTGTCGTTGATGATCGCCACCGGCGCCGTCGCGTTATTGTCCTGCTCGGTGAAAAAGCGCCCTACGCGCAAGGGTATATCCATGGTCTTGAAGTACCCCGAAGTCGCCACGCGGGTATGGGTCGCAAACGTCTCCTGCACCCTTCCTTCGACAATTATATCTGTTCCCGATTGCACGCCGCTAAAGGGGAGGGTGTCGATCAATGCTGCGGACCTGACACCTGGCAACGCTTTGACCCGCTCGAGCACCTGATCGAAAAACGCACCAGCGCGGACGGCGTAGATCCGCCAGATTTCACCGTACTTATAGGCCGGCAGAGTGATGCGCATGGTGAGCAGGTTCTGAGGCTGGAAGCCCAGATCCACCGTGTAGAGGTGCGCCATCGTGTTCACCATCAGGCCCGCGCCGGCCAGCAAAACCAGAGCCAGAGCCAACTCGGATACAACGAGAGCACCCCCCAAGCCGCGGGCCGAACCGGAAGCGGCCGAGGCCCCTGGCGTTTGTTTCAAAGCTTCGTTCACGTCGGTTCGGGAAGCCCGTAGCGCGGGGACGAGTGCGGAGACTGCTCCGGCGGTGAGCGAGCAGCCGAGTGCAAACGAAAGGACCCGCCAATCGGGATGCACGCCCTGGAGTTGGGGGACCGTGGCTGAACCGAGCGCGACGAGCGCCCGAACCGCCCAAATCGCGATCGCCAGCCCCGCGGCGCCTCCCAAAACCGCCAGCAAAACGGTTTCCACGATTACCTGGCGGAGCAGCCGGAACCGCCCGGCGCCCAGCGCGGCGCGCATGGCCAATTCCCGGGTGCGAAGCACTCCCCGCGCCAACAGCATGTTGGCCAGGTTGGAGCAGGCGATTAGGACGACAAAGCCGGTGGCCCCGAAAAGCAGTAGTAGCCGAGCCCGAGTGTCACCCATCAGGTGCTGGCGCAGCGGAACCACGGCCGCAGTCCAGTTCTTCTGTTGACTGGGGAACCTCTGCTCACTCACCGCAGCCAGCGTCTTGAGTACCGTTTCAGCTTGCTCAACGGAGACGCCGGCCTTTAGTCGCGCTATGACCTCCAGGTTCTTCGCATTACGCGATTGTTTATTTGGATCGATCTCCAGCGCGTACGGGATCCACAATTGCTCGCCGCGCGGAAATTCAAAACCGGGCGGCATGACGCCAACCACGGTATAGGTTCTGCCACTAAGGGCGGCGGATTTCCCCACGATGCCCGGATCGGAATTGAAACGCCGCTGCCAGAAACCGTATCCCAGAAGCACCTTGTCATTTTCCCCCGGCCTATCTTCTCCGGGCAGAAACGACCGTCCAAGTATCGGTTGGACGCCGAGCACGGTAAAGAGATTGGCGGTCACCTTGCCACCAAAAACCTCCTCGGGTTCCCTTGCGCTGGTGAACACGAACCGCGAGGGGAACCAGAAATAGGCACCAACTTCGTCAAAAACGTCGGTCCGGGCCCGCCAGTCAAGCAACCCCGGTATGGAGGTTGACATCAGGGCGTTGCGGTCGGGCTGAAGAGTATCGACCCGGAAGGTTTTATCCTTTTCAAAAAGCATTACCAGCCGGTCCGGGTCTTTGTAAGGCAGTGGCCGAAGCAGCACCGAGTTGACCACGCTGAAAAGAGCGGTGCTTGCCCCGATGCCGAGAGCCAGTGTTATGACTGCCACGGCCGTGAAACCAGGATTGCGGCGCAACTGGCGCAGGCCATAGCGCAAGTCCTGCCAGAGCGTTTCCAGTGTCGATTCCCACCCGTTGCTGCGGATTTCTTCTTTCACTGCGTCCAGGCTGCCCATTTCCACGCGGGCAGCGCGCAACGCTTGCTCCGGGCGCATTCCCGAGCGCATTTTCTCTTTCATCGCAGCGTCCAAGTACCCGCGCAGCTCCTCGTCCATCTCCTGTTCCACTTCTTGCTTATGGAACAGCGCCCGCAGACCGCTGGTTAGATTTCGCAAGATTGACATGGCACCTCTCCCATTGCCGATTTTCGATTTTCGATTGAACACCTGCACGGGAAGCGTCAGCCGTTCTATCGACAATCGGCAATCGAAAACCGGCACTCGTCATTCGGCAATCTCCATGATTCGGGTGATCGCCGCGATCTGTCTTCCCCATTCCGCGGTTTCGGTTTTCAATTGCTTCCGCCCTCGCTCGGTGAGCTGGTAATACTTTGCGCGACGATTGTTTTCCGTGGGCCGCCACTCCGGCTTGATCCATCCCGCGCGCTCCAGGCGGCGGAAGGCGGGAAACAATGAACCGGGATTGACGCGAAATACTCCCCGGCTGATCTGCTCGATGCGGAGCGCAATTCCGTACCCGTGCATGGGTTCCAGCGCCAGGGTGCGCAGAATCAGCATATCCAGGGTGCCTTGCACGAGCCCGCTAGCTTTGTCCGGCATGGGTTTCTCCTCTTGATTGTCGAGATGAGGATATGCCTTTCCTCTAGATTGTCAAGAGGACAGTTTGTCTGCTGGGGCCACACCTACTGACCGCTGCATAATAAGGTGACAGATGAACCCCCTCACCCGTCCCGCCGCCGCCGTTCTTACCAGCCGGGGCGGGACGGGGGCCCCACGCTTTGCTTGTCGTGGGGGTGAGGGGGTCCGGGCATTATCCCATTGTCAAATATTACGCGGGACACCACACTAGCCCGGGTGAAAGGGCGCCAAGAGAGTTGAATATCGGAGACTCCGAACTCAGGGTTTCCTACCGGTAGGAAAAGTGAAGCCAATTTGTACGATTGTTCCTACCGGCAGGAAAAACGGCGCAGAATTCTCTTGACATGAAGCCTGGGCTCGTGATTAGGCTAGAATTGAAGGCACGGATGCGGAACGCGGCACCTCCACCGGGTCGCCCGGAGGAAAGATCGAAAGTTGCAAATCAGAAATCGAAAATCGGCAATCGAAAATCGAAAATCATTCGATGGCCCGCTGGGCCGATCGCCGCGGCTTTCCACGATGTTTCAGAAACAAAAGGAGTTAGCTGCTTAGAGTAAAAATGTCTTAAGTCGTTATCTCACTCAAATAAAGATAGTTAGCTTGAAATAAGGGAGCTGGGGAGAAGAAAGGAGCGCGGCTCTCCACGATGTTTCAGAAACGAAAAGGGTTAGCAATGAATCGCGAGAATCTCGCAGAAATCGATGTCGCTGAAAATAAAACATTTAGTTGATTTCGCGTTGGCCAGGGTCATGAAAAAAAGGGGGATTAAAAAATGAGGCGTACATTCTGTAAGTCATTGAAAACAAAAATAGAAAGAATGTCTGCTTTTCGCCTCTCCACGATATTTATGAAAACAAACGAGTTAGAGCATTCTCTCCACGATATTGATGAAAAGAAAGGGAGTTAACTAAAAAGGAGTGACGAATGTCCAGGCGGACGCAGGGCAAATCATCTGACGCAGCGGAGATTCCATTGTCGGGATGGAGGAGGAAAAGTGGCGAGGGGCGAGCCGGGAAAAAGGATGTTAAAAGATGACGAACGAAGCCGGAATGTATATGAAAACAAACAAAGAATAGACAACTTTACCGAGGAGAAAGACGACATTTTTGCACGAATGACGACATTTGACACGAAAATATACGCCTTTGACAGAAATCGTCGGGCTTTTGACATGGTTGGAGCGCTGAAGGACGAACCCCGCGCTTCAAAAGGCAGAAACTCGGGTGGCAATCTCACGCAAAGACGCCAAGACGCAAAGACTCGCAAAGAACAACCTTTTTCTTTGCGCCCTCTGCGCCTTTGCGTCTTTGCGCGAAATGCTTTTGCTCGTCCTTGTGCGGCCATTTTTCATCATATAAGATGACGGTTGGCAGTTCCGGACATCCAAAATGGTAGTGACGCGCGACTTCATTTGGAGGTATGACCTTGGCAGAAACTCCCCAGTACGACCTGGTAGTGATCGGCAGCGGTCCGGGCGGATACGTGGCGGCGATCCGCGCCGGCCAGTTGGGCCTGAAAACAGCGATCGTTGAGAAGGACGACAAGGTTGGCGGAACGTGCTTGCAAGTAGGCTGTATCCCCACCAAGGACCTGCTGCTGAACGCCGACGTTTTAGATTACTTCAAAAACGCCAAAGAATTCGGCATTGTGTGCCAGGATTTTTCCCTCGACTGGCAGGCGATCCTGGCGCGCAAAACCAAGGTCGTCACCAAGCTGACGAAGGGCGTGGAGTTCCTGCTCAGGAAGAACAAGGCCGAATTGATCCGGGGTTTCGCCAAGATTTCAGGCCCCGGCAGAATCAGCGTGACCGACCCCAAGGGCGCGACGCAGGAAGTGACCGCGAAAAACATCGTGCTGGCTACGGGTTCGGAAGCGCGCATGTTGCCGGGCCTCGAGCCGGACGCCAAAACCCTGCTCACCAACAAAGAGATTTTGAGCCTGCCGGCGATTCCGAAGTCGATGGTCATTATTGGCGCGGGCGCGGTGGGGGTGGAATTCGCTTCCATCTTCCAGCGTTTTGGCACCAAGGTCACCGTGCTGGAAATGCTGCCGCGCGCCGTGCCGCTGGAAGACGAGGAGATTTCCGCCGAGCTCGAGAAGTCGCTCAAGCACCAAGGCATCGCCATCCAGACGCAGGCCAAGGTGGCTAAAGTTACCAAAACCGCGAATGGCATTGCGGTGGAGTACACGGTGGGCGACGCGAAACCGCAGATGGTGGAAGCGGAAACGTGCCTGGTGGCCGTAGGCCGCGCTCCCAACACCGCGAACATCGGTCTCGAGAAAACGCGCGTCAAGCTGGAGCGCGGCTTCGTGAAGACCAACGGCTTCATGCAGACCGATGAACCGGGCGTTTACGCCATCGGCGACATCGTGGCGAACAGCCCGCTGCTTGCCCACGTGGCCTCGATGGAGGGCATCGTGGCCGTCACCCATGCCGCCGGCAAGCACGCCGAACCGATCAATCACCGGCAGATTCCGAATTGCACGTATACCGAGCCGGAAGTCGCCAGCGTGGGCATGACGGAGCGGCAGGCGCGCGAGGCCGGCCTCAAGGTCAAGATCGGAAAGTTTCCCTACGCGGCCGTCAGCAAGGCCACCATCCTGGGCGTGCGCGAGGGCTTTGTGAAAGTGGTCAGCAATGAACAGTACGGGGAGATTCTGGGCGTACACATCATCGGGCCGCGCGCCACGGAGACCATCGCCGAGGCCGTCATGGCCATGCGCCTCGAAGGCACCGTTGATGACATCGCGCATACCATCCACGCGCACCCGACGCTGGCGGAAGCCATGGGCGAAGCCGCGCACGCGGCGGTGGATTGGGCGATACACATCTAACGGCTCGGGACACGGTACACGGGACTCGGGACTCGGGAAATTCTGAAGGGTAAAGTGTAAAGGGTAAAGTGTAAAAGACCTCATCTTTTACACTTTACCCTTTTTCCCATGCTCTGCAATCTCGAACAACTCGGACTTGTGGACTATGCTTCGGCGCTTGAGCTGCAAAGGGAGCGGGTGGCGGAGCGCAAAGCCGGGGCCATTCCCGATGCGCTTCTACTCCTCGAGCACCCGCACGTCTACACGCTGGGCCGCAACGGCCGGCAGGAAAACATCCTGGTATCCGCCGAATGGCTCGCCTCGCGCGGCGCGCAGGTTGTTCACACCGACCGGGGTGGAGACGTGACCTATCATGGTCCTGGCCAATTGGTGGGTTATCCAATTCTCGACCTCACCCAGCACCGGCGCGACATTTCCTGGTACATGCGGTCGCTGGAAGAAGTCTTTATTCGCACCGCGCGTGACTACGGTATAGAAGCCGGACGCTCCGAGGGCGCGGCAGGCGTCTGGGTAGGGAACGACAAACTGGTAGCGATGGGCGTACACCTCTCGCGCTGGATCACCTCGCACGGATTCGCGCTGAACGTCAACACCGACCTGCGCTATTTCGAGTGGATCGTTCCCTGCGGCCTGCAAGGCAAGGGAGTGACATCCCTGGCCAGATTGCTCGGCCGCACTGTCAAGATGGAAGAGGTCGCGGAGAAGGTGGTGGAGCACTTTGGGGCGGTGTTTGGGTTGGAGGTATTGGCGAGTCGACAGTCGAAAGTCGAAGGTCGAAAGTCCAAAGCGATAAAGAGTCGGAGGTCAAAAGTCGAAACTGACGTGCTCCGATCTGTGATTTGTGACATTTGACTTTTGACTTTCGACTGTCAACTCTGAAGTGAGGGATTGTCGCCAGAGGTCGTTGACCTCTGCGCCTTGCTGCCCTACGATAAGGTTGGAAAGTCGGTCGAAAGGAACCATGCAGAGGTTCACCGATATCAGGGTTTGGCAACGCAGCTACGCATTGGCTCTGAGCGTGTATCAAACGACGGCGTCATTCCCTGCTGCTGAGCGTTTTGGGCTGACATCGCAGTTACGCCGGGCCGCAGTATCTGTCCCCACTAACATCGCTGAGGGCTCGAAGCGGCGCAAGGGCCAGGACTACGCTCGGTTTCTGAACATCTCGGAGGGTTCCCTTGCTGAAACTGAGAACCTGCTCATGTTGAGCCGCGACTTAGCGTTCATCGCAGGGGATAAAGCCGAGATGCTCTTAAACGAGATCTCTGAGATCTCTCGGATGTTAGCCGCACTGCGTGCGAAGGTTGAAGCCGCAGCGGCGTGAGAACGTGTTTCTTGCCCTTCGACCCTTCGCTGTTGACTTAATACTGAAGTCAACAGTTGAAAGTCGAGGTGCGGAAGTTCAAAAACCATGCTGCGCTTTTGCCCTTCGACCCTTGACCGTGGACTTTCGACTTAGGAGAAGTTAACAGTCGACGGTCGAGGGTCAAAGGTTCAAAAAACACGCTGCGCTTTTGACCTTCGACCTTTGACTGTGGACTTTCGACTCAAGGAAAGAGGTTCACGATGCCCACCAACGTCATCATGCCCCAAATGGGGGAGAGTATCGCGGAAGGAACGATCACCAAATGGATGAAGAAAGTTGGTGAACACGTGGACCGCGACGAGCCGCTGTTCGAAATTTCCACCGACAAGGTCGACGCGGAGATTCCCTCCCCTGCCGCCGGTGTGCTCACTCAGATTCTGGTGAGGGAAAACGAGACGGTGGTGATCAACACGGTGGTGGCCATCATCGATGGCGACGGCACGGGGGTTGCGGCTCCCGCGCCGGCCGAGGCAGCCGCCCCCAGTCCCGAAACGCCCTCACCTGCGCCGCCTGCCCTGGCGGCCGCTGTCGCGCCAACGGCCGTTGCGCCGCCCACGCCAGAGGAGCAGGAAAATGGCGAGGCCGGGGAAGTCCGCACTTCGCCTCTCGTGCGGCGCATCGCCAGGGAGCATAACGTGGATCTGAGCGAGGTGAAGGGAACGGGGTTAGGTGGCCGGGTCAGCAAGAAAGATATTCTGGATTACCTCGACCAGCGCCGAGCGAGCGCTCCTTCCGCGCCGCCACTGCCGGCCGCTGCACCCGCACCCGTGGGGCAGACCACGGCGCCGTCCATGGCGTTCACGGGAGCGACGCAGATTGTTCCCATGACCCCCATGCGCCAGAAGATTGCTGAGCACATGGTGATGAGCAAGCACACCTCCGCGCACGTTTACACGGTGGTGGAAGTGGAAATGACGCGCGTGGTGGCGACGCGCGAGCGCTGCAAGCAGGATTTCGAACAGCGCAATGGCATCAAGCTGACCTTTACCCCCTTCTTTATCCGGGCCGCGGTGGAAGCGATCAAAGAGTTGCCTATCATTAATTCTTCGGTGGACGGGACCAACATTATTTATAAGCGCGACGTGAACATCGGCCTGGCGGTGGCGCTCGAAAACGGCCTGATCGTGCCGGTCATCAAGCGGGCGGACGAGAAGAATTTCCTGGGCGTCGCGCGCGCCGTGCAGGATCTTGCTGACCGCGCACGCTCGAAGCGCTTGAGCGTGGACGATGTCCAGGGCGGCACCTTCACGATTACCAATCCGGGCAGTTTCGGCGGGTTGTTCGGCTTGCCCATCATCAATCAGCCCCAGGTGGCTATCCTCGGCGTGGGGGCCATTGAAAAGCGCCCGGTGGTCCGCGACGACGCGATTGCCATCCGGCACATGGCTTATCTTTCCATTTCGTACGACCACCGCGTGATCGATGGAGCGGTGGCGGAACGATTCATGGGAAAGATCAAACAGATTCTGGAGAACTGGGAGGAAGCGGTCCTTTAATCGGGTGATCAGATAATCGGGTGATCGGGAGAACAAAATGCGATTGCAAAACTGCTCTCGATTCATCTGATCACCTCATCACCGGATTATCGGTGTTCACCCGATCACCCGATTACTGCCTACTGCCCACTGCCTACTGCCTTTACTGCCCCGCGACGGGCAAGCTATCGACGAGGATTTCCAGGGCATCCAGGCAGGCATTCGGGTCCACGTTGTGGCTTTGGAGACTGGGCATGAATTGCGTCAGGTTCAGAGCGAAGAAGCGTTTGCCCACCTCCTTCTGGCCGACCAAGGCAAAATCCACGGCCACGGTTTGAAGAAGATCCATGCGGCGATTCTTTTCCTGCCGCCACTTCGCCACATCTTGACGAAGAACATCCTGAAGATAATCTCCGAATTTCACCGTCTGGTCCTGGAAGCGGTCTCCGGCAAAAGCGTAAACGGCCAGCACGTCGGCAGCGTCAAAGTGAGTTCCACAGGCCGTCACATACGGCCGATGGGCGATGCACTGCCAATTCGTTCCCTTGTTGAGCTTGCGAACTTCCAGGCCCTCGAAAGGCAGTCCGTCGATTCCGTCGATGCGGCCAATCGGCGTTACCGCATCCTTGCCGAGTTCCAGAATGGTGGCCACGGTGCAACAATGCCCTCCGCCGGAATACTCGCCCACAATGACATCCGGAAGGCCCTTGCCGGTAAGGTCGCGAGTATAGGAGGGCCGTGCCCGGCTTCCGGGGACGGGAAGGCCGTGGCGGCCGTTGAAGTCATAGAGGGCTGACCAAACATCTTTTGAGCCTTCGAGGGTTTCCAATTTGAAGGCCGGCTGGGCCGCATGGTCGTAGACGACGAACCGTCCCGGGGCGAAGACCAACGGTGCGGGGGTGGCGCGATATAACCCGGCGCGATAGGCGCCCAGGCGGAAGACTTTGAGCCGCTCGTAACCGGCGATCTCAGGGACCTGCCCACCGATGCCCGCGGTGGTCAGGATGAAATCTTCCGCGGAACTTGCAACGGCCTTCAGATTGGCAGGATTCCACTTGCGTTGAACGGCAAGGACGGCCAACAAGATGACGGCGGCCAGCGCAATGGAGACGATGTTCTCGCCCTTCTGCATAAAAAGACGGTCCGATGTCCGAAGTCCGCAGTCCGAAATCGAGAAGGCAGTGACGGGTGACCAGTGGCAAGCAAGAAACAAGCCCCCGAGGAATTCGATTCCCGCAGCCTATGGATTGGTTGCTCGTCACTTGTCACTCGCCACTTGTCGCTGTTCTTCTCAAGTGCGCCGAAAAGAATCGAGGCGCCAGCAGTCTGCGCTCTCCTGATGGCGAAGAATGTAGATGTTGCCATCATCCGCCCGGACCTTGAAGCACTGGTATCCCACACCATACCACTGGTCCAGGACTTCGGTGACTTCATACTTTGGCGCGCCCGCCTTCCCCGGAAATGCAAAGCGCAACGGCCGTTCGTCTGCCCGGTAGCCGGAATAACATTCCACTTGGAGTTCCATGTTGTCAGGTGAAGTCAGGAGCCAGGAGTCAGGAGACAGAAGGTTGGTGATTAAGTGATGGGTGATGGTTGAATGAAAAATCGCAAATCACCCATCGCCAAATCACAAATTCTGACTCCTGTCTCCTGACTCCTGCCCTTCATTACGGTCCGACGGGCACCGTCGCTTCGCGCAGGAATTTTGCCGACTCTTCCGGCGGGGTGGGGTTGATGTAAAAGCCCGTGCCCCACTCGAAACCCGCCACCTTGGTGAGTTTGGGCATAATCTCCATGTGCCAGTGATAGTAGTCTTGGGCGGCTTCCCCAATCGGTGAGGTGTGAACGATATAATTATATGCAGGAAAATCCAGCACGCGGTCCAGGCGCGCGAGCATGTCCTTGAGCATGGGAGCGAGTTGCTCAAACTCGCGCTTTTGAGATTCCTCGAAGGCACACTGGTGCATTTTGGGAATGATCCATATTTCGAAGGGGAATCGTGAGGCGAAGGGGGCTACCGCCAGAAACCCATCATTCTCAGAGATCAGCCGGATTTTGCTTTCGGTTTCCTGCCGGATGATGTCGCAAAAAATACAGCGCTCCTTGAAATTATAGTGCTCGCGCGCGCCTTCCACTTCCTCAGTCACACGCTTGGGAACAACCGGCAACGCAATCAGTTGCGAATGCGTGTGTTCCAGCGAGGCGCCGGCGGCGTCGCCATGGTTTTTAAAAATCAGGATGTACTTGAAACGGCGGTCCTTCTTCAGGTCGATGATGCGGTCACGATAAGCCCAAAGCACATCTTCCACCTGGCGCACCGGCAGGGTGGCTAAGGTCAGCTCGTGCTTCGGCGTCTCGATGATGACCTCGTGGGCGCCGATGCCATTCATCTTGTCGTAAAGGCCTTCTCCCTGCCGATTCAGTGAACCTTCAATCCCCAGGGCAGGGAACTTGTTCGCCACCACACGCAGCGACCACCCCGGTGTGTTGGGGCTGCTGCCGTCGCTGCGATAAGCGAGAATTTCCGGCGGGGTCTTGGATTCGTTGTTATAACAAAACGGGCAGAAACCCCCGCCGCGTATTTGCACCTTATCGCGAACAAAATCCGTCGGCCGCTTGGCCCGGTCCGTGGCGATGATGACCCACCGGCCGGTAATGGGATCTTTTCTCAGTTCAGGCAAAGCAAATACTCCTTAGCTATCAGCTACCAGCTACCAGCTTTCAGCTATCGGCTTTCAGCTTGATTAGCGGCTGAAGGATGAAAACTGATAGCTGAAGGCTGAGTGTCTTCTGCTCGTCACTCGTCACTTGTCACTGCTCTTACGCTTTGAAAGCATCCTTGATCAGCCGAACCTGGAGGCCTGCCTCGGAGTTCCAAGCGACGCTCGCGATGTCGAACCGGTAGCTCAAGGGCTTTCGGCGAAGGCGGCGGAGGTATTCGTTGGCGGCCCTGGCAATGCGCTTCTGTTTCGCTTTGGAAACTGCCGCCTCCGGCGGGCCGGCGTCCGCGGTGGTCCGGGTTTTTACTTCCACAAACGACAGAACCGGGCCGTCCCAACCGACCAGGTCAAGCTCCCCTGCACCGGAGCGGGCGCGGCGATTTCGCGCCACAATCGTGTAACCTGCCTGGCGGAGGTACCAATACGCCAGAGTTTCGCCGCGCGCGCCGGTTTTCAAATGCTCGGCTTCGCTCGCGGAGGCGGGCGACGCGTGGGTGGCAAAGCGCGCGCGCTGGCGTTCCTTCCAGACCAGCGTTTGATACATGAGCTGCGCTAGGATGCTCATGGCTTTTCGAATTCAGGTGCCAGGGTCGAAACCTCGAAATTCGAAAATCGAAATTCGGCACCGGGTAACGTGTCTCGGAATTCGAAATTCGAAAATCGAAACTCGGTGCCTGGTAACGTGTATCGAATTTTGAAAATCGGCGCCGGGGTGACGAGTTTCGATTTTCGAGTTTCGTACTTTCCCCGCCCCCCAATACCCAGCTAGTGTTCCAATTCCGCGATGCAGCGATCCAGCGTATCGACGGCAAAATCCGCCTGCTCGCGATCGATCACCAGAGGCGGCATCAGCCGGACGGTGCTCTCGCCGCAGCCCAGGAGGAGTAAGCCGAGCTCAAACGCCCGTTCGATCACCCGATGGCGCGCTTCCGGATGGGGCTCGCGCAATTCCTGGCTCTTGACCAGCTCGATGCCGATCATCAACCCGCGGCCACGCACCTGGCCGACGATTCGATGCTTGTGCGGCCAATCGACAATTCTTCCCATGATGTACTCGCCCAAACGCGCCGCATTGGCGATGTACTTTTCTTCCAAGAGGCGGATGGTTTCCAGCGCCGCCGCGCAGGCGACGGGATTACCTCCAAAGGTTGAGGCATGCGCGCCCGGCCCCCAATCCATCAGCTCCGCGCGCGCCACGGTGACGCCCAGCGGCAAGCCGGAGGCAATGCCCTTGGCCGTCACCAGAATGTCGGGCACCACGCCGACGTGGTCGCAGGCCCACATTTTCCCCGTCCGCCCCATGCCGCTCTGAACTTCGTCAAAAATCAGAAGCATGCCGTACTTGTCGCACAGCCGGCGCAGATTGTCGAGGAACCTGGGAGGCGGAATCACGTAGCCGCCTTCACCCTGAATCGGTTCCACCACGATGGCCGCTACTTCCTCGGGCGGCACCGCCGTCTTGAAAATTTGGCGTTCGAGCAGGTCAGAGCAGACGCAATCGCAGACGCAGTCCGGCGCCCGGTGCCCTTGCGGGCAGCGATAAGGATTGGCATACGGCACGTGGACGACCCCGGACAGCAGAGGGCCGAACCCGCGCCGCTGAACCGCCTTGCTCGCCGTAAGCGAAAGCGCCCCAAAGGTCCGCCCGTGGAACGAGCCGAGAAAAGCAATAAACCGATGGCGTTTGGTGTGGTAGCGCGCAATTTTCATTGCCGCTTCCATGGCTTCGGTGCCGGAATTGCCAAAGGCGACGCGCTTGGGAAACGTCCCCGGGGTGATGCGGGCCATTTTTTCCGCCAATTGCGCCAGCAACGGGTAGTAGAAATCCGTCCCCGACATATGGATCAGGGTCTCGGCCTGCTTCTGGATCGCCCGCACCACATCGGGGTGGCAGTGCCCGGTCGAAACCACGGCAATCCCGGCGGAAAAATCCAGAAACAGGTTGCCGTCAACGTCCTCGATGATGGCGCCCTGTCCGCGCTTGGCCACCAGCGGGTAGTCGCGGGTGTAGGAAGGCGAAACGTATTGCTTGTCGAGCGCCAGAATTTTTTGGGCCTCGGGCCCCGGAAGCGGCGTCGAAATGTGCGGCAGTTTGGTCTCCATTGAGTTTTTCCCTCTCCGCTGCTTTGGGCAGCATTGGCGCTGGTTTCGGGGTCCTTCAGTCGGGAGATAGCGGAGAGGATTAATCGCCCCCAAAAAGGTTGGGCCGAGCCAATAACGGAAGACTGATTCGCAGATTTCGCATTGTTACTTCCGCTTCCAACGCGCTCCAGCTTTCGTGTCATCCAGTATAACACCGGCCTTGAGCAAATTCGCTCGAATCTCATCGGAGCGTGCGTAGTCGCCTCCCAGCCGGGCGGCGGCGCGCTCCGCAATCAGTTTCTCAATTTCTTCATCACTGAGGGTTTCGCGAAGCCCCGAGCCCGGCTGGCCGTTGCCCGTTCCCTGCTTTACCGCCTCGGTGCTCGTAACCCCACCGACGGAATCCGCCGCCGTCGCCGAGGGCTTGACGAAACCAAACTTCACCAGCTTGGCGTGGTCGTCATCGTCGAGCACCGCGAAAACCCGGTCCCAGCGCTCCAGGGTGGCGAGAAAGGGGCCGCGGTCTCCGTCGCGGAATTCCCTCCGGTCCATCGCCGTGTTCCCGTCACGAACCATATCGAAAATCGCGCCGAGCGCTTCCGCCGTGTTCAGGTTGTCATCGAGCGCCGCTTCAAACTTATGCCGCGCCTCTTGCGCCCGGTTTTGCAGGGTCAAGTTCTCCCCTGCCGGGAAATTCTCCTTGCTCAGGCGGAAGTGGAAATTTCGCAACCGATCAATGGATTGCTGCGCCTGGTGCAGTCCGTCAAAACTGAAATTGAGTGGTTTGCGGTGGGGCACCGAAGTCAGAAGATAGCGGACCGCCGTGGGTTTGTAGCCTTTATGGATCAAGTCGCGTAGCGTATAAAAGTTGCCGAGAGATTTCGACATCTTCTCACCGTTGACGATCAGGTGCTCGGCGTGCATCCACACCTTCACGAAAGGCTTGCCGGTGGCGGCTTCACTTTGCGCGATTTCGTTTTCATGATGGGGAAAGATCAGGTCGCTGCCGCCGGAATGAATGTCAAAAGTCTCCCCCAGATATTTCATCGACATGGCGGAGCACTCAATGTGCCAACCGGGCCGGCCGGGACCAAAGGGCGTTTCCCAGAAAGGCTCGCCTTCCTTCGCCGCTTTCCACAGCACAAAGTCGCGGGCATTCTCCTTATCGTATTTATCCGTGTCCACGCGGGCGCCCGCGCGCACCGCGGAAAAATCCACGTGCGCTAACTGGCCGTAAGGCGGGAAGGCAGCGACTTTGAAGTAGACCGACCCATCGCTCGGGTAGGCAAAACCCCGATCCACGAGCGCCTGGATGAGCCTTGCCATTTCCGGGATGCAGTCCGTGGCGCGCACCAGGAACTCCGGATCCTCCATGTTCAGGAGTTGGCGATCGATCAGGAAGGCCTCGATGTACTGGTCGGTATAAGCACGGAGCGGCATCCCCGCTGCCTGGGAATTGCGGATGGTGTTGTCATCAACGTCCGTGAGGTTGACAACGTGCCGAAGCTCGTAACCTGCGTACTTCAAGTAGCGGCGAAGGACATCCTGAAAAAGAAAGGTGCGGTAGTTACCGATGTGTGCGAAGTCGTAAACCGTGGGCCCGCAGGTGTACATGCGGACGGTGTTGCCCTCGAGTGGCTTGAAATCTTCGATCTGGCGCGTCAACGTATTGAAAAGGCGTATGGGCATCAGTTCGGACAGTTCCGTGATCCAGTCAAACGTCCAATTCTATGAGGTGGCTCGATGCCAAGTCAAGAAAAGACCAGCGAATGGCAATGCGACGTAGAAATGATAGAGCAGAGGTAGGGCGGAAGCGGTCCCGTTCCCGCCCTACAACCAAACCTGGAGCCTGGAAAGGCTGGGCGCATAGATTATTGAGATCATCGAGGAGGTAGGACAAATTTAATTCTAGCCCCGGAGTCGAACTGCCGATACCTCTTTCAAGAGGTAGGCGCATGAGGCGACCAGGGTTGGAAATAGTGGGAACGATGCTCCTCATGGAATTTCTTGCCGCGGGAGGGGTAAGAGGTGGGGAATACCAGGGTAAGGGAGGTGATCTGACGTTAAAGCTATACCGCGGTTACACGATCGTGGTTCGGGGATCGATTGGAGGATTGGGGAAGCTCAAATTCCTGATTGACACGGGAGCCGTTCCCAGCGTCGTGGATCGGAGGATTGCCCACAAACTGCGACTGGTGGGAGCCAAAGAACAGGTTTACGTCTACAACCAGAATCTGGAAACGCAGGGGGCGGTGGTGCCCAGCGTGGAGTTGGGTCCGATCCGCGCGGAGTCTCTCCCCGTGCTGGTGGATGACTTGTCCTTCGTCGAAAAAGGCCTGGGGGTGCGCATTGACGCCATAATCGGACTCGACGTGTTGGGCTTGAGCGACTTCTGCATCGACTATGAAGCGAAGAAGATCTCCTTTGGACGTTCGGGGGATCCATCCCCCTCGCCAGAGTTGGTTGTTCCGTTCCAAACTGGCCCTGGCTTCGTGTTTGTGAGGATGGAGGTGCAAGGCCAACCGTTGCGCTTAATGGTGGATACTGGGGCAAAAAGTCTGATGTTATTTGAAAACCGCGTGAGGGGGCGGCTGCCGGTTCTCCCCGTCCTGGGTCAGGAAATGACGACCAACCTGGGCGGCGCGTTTCGCACCCGGAGAGTGCAGTTGGCGGAGGCGCGTCTCGGCCGAAGAGAAATGGGGAGCCTTACGGCGTATTTCATGGACGCGCTGGCTGATGCACGGGTGTTGCGCCCGGATGATAATGTCCCCATCTGGCCCGGATAGAAATGTCCCCTAAACTGAAGGCCTCCAAAGGAGGCCGAATTGAAGAGGACGGGGATG
>Ga0209039_10000289_pt1 | contig 48729 bp, 27 predicted proteins | sample BogFormECP12_OM1_FD_188238 | JGI IMG/M metagenome (GOLD analysis project Ga0209039, IMG submission 188238) | Bog forest soil microbial communities from Calvert Island, British Columbia, Canada - ECP12_OM1 (SPAdes) (version 2) | ecosystem: Environmental > Aquatic > Freshwater > Wetlands > Bog ...
ACTATTTATATATTAATAATTATGCGAACATCCATGGGGTCAGTGAACCGCAACGCTCTTTGGCTCTCAGGCAGTGTTCAGAGTCCGAAAGACGCAATGAGCATTGCTATTGACCGTAAGGCGCGACGTTCGTTGGGTTCGATTTCGATCCTATTTACTCATTTCAAAAGAAAAACAGATGTGCCACGTACAGCTATGGCTGGGCATACCAGAAACCCTCGCCGACGCCGTGCCGGACAATATGTCGCTTCTCTACAAGTCTTCGGAAGAGTTTTTTCAACGATATGCGGCTGGCCCTGGTGATGCGGATCACGTCGCTAATGCTCCTGCTGCTCTGATCGGCCGCTTGATTCGGGTGCCCTTGCACATACAGCCTAGCACCGGCAGGTCCGGCGCGTAGCGAAGTTTCCAGCGGGGTAACTTCGATTGCAATACCGCCATGTGCCGGATTTCACTCGGGAACCATGCCCTGGCGGCGATTCGGGACGGCCTCAGGCGGCTTTCCGGCATTGAGCCATTCAAGCGCCTTTCCCGGATTCTCCTTCAGGTAGATGTACGTGGGGTCCTGGGTCCGCGACCTTTTCAGCACCGCTCCCACTTGCTCTTCGGTTGTCGCTTGCCGCAGTTCCCGCAATCTATCGGGAAAGCGCCGCCGCATGTGATCCCAGTAGGCTTCAGTGGCAAGGGGAAGTTTGCAGGGGCGAATGGAGCAGACATCAAACGAGCGCTTCCAACTCAACTCCGGCAGTCCCGCCATCGCACCGGCAAGGTTCCGAGGATTCCCGTGGAATCGGCGACTCTTGAGGAATTGCCACAATGCGGCCTCGTGCTTTTGGGGGTCGTTATAAAACGGCGCATGAAACACGCCGGGCATTCTCTTCTTTGCCGCAATGATCGAGGCTATGGCCTGTTGCGGGCTTCTGGCTTTGCGCAATTCAATCGAAAGATAGGGCCAGTTCCGCTCTACCCAGTTGGTCAGTTGGTCCCTGCGATGAAGCAGTTTCTTTGGTTCCAGCTTGGGTTTACGGCCTTTTCCTCTCTTCGACGGTGGCGGTCCCAGAGGATTGGCTCCCGCTCCAAATACCTCCGCCTCCAGTTGTTCGATGCGCTCATTGATCTCTGACAGCCTTTTCGCAATCTCGGGCAAAGAAAGTGCAACCTCAGAATTCACCGTTTGTGACGGCCTTTTCCTCATAATTCGACAAATAATACAGCGTTTACCTCGTATGTGGAAATCCTGTCTCGTGCATATATGAGGGTACCGTTTTATTTGCAATCAGTTGGGCTATTACTTGGACATGCGAAAACCACGAAATGCCGCTCCACCTCAAACGAACGGGCCTGTTTCCTCTACCCAGTCCGCCCAATGCAGTTCTGTTCTTCCCTACACCCTCGAAGACTACCATATCGCGGCCTTCATTCAGTTTTTCGAGACCTTGGACTGCTGGGATCGGGAGGCTAAATTCTCCAACTCCAGTGAATGTGAGGTGAACCCATGAAACACAAGACAAAGCCCGCAGGGGAAGGGTACGCGTTCATGTTCCACGGCTCGTACAGTTCCAAGTCCAAAGCGGAGGCCAAGGCGCGCAAGCGGGATGGCTTCTTTATTTCTCGTGTGCCTCGTGGCATGAGAAAGCGGCGGTACATCGTGCTCACGGAAAGGGTGCAATTCTGATGCGCTTCTTTAATCACCGCCGGCATGGACACGTTTTCGGGTCAGTCTACCTCGTGCATTTTGCGCGGCGTTATAGCGGTGCGCAGCACTACATGGGCTTCAGCACAGACATTCCGGCAAGGGTGAAGGCGCACCGGGCTGGCCGTGGCGCTCCTTTACTGGCTGCCGTCACCAAGCGGGGCATCCCCTGGCGGGTGGTGCGGACTTGGCGAAACAAAGACGGCTTCTTTGAGCAGCACCTTAAGCGCGGCAATGCGCTGAAGGATTTGTGCCCGGTATGCAGCGGTCCACACGCATACAAGAAAGGGCTTTGAAATGAACACAGAATTTGCAGGATGCGGCGAACACCAGAGCGGGCAACGGTTCTTGAGCGGCTCCGTCCCGCGACTTAGACGGCACGCTGCGCCCTACAAGACGGCAGGCGGGGAATCAGTCACCCTGCCTGCCGGTAAGGATCAAAAGCCGCTCCGGGAGTTTGAGGGCGGAGCCCTCAACAGGCGCGAAGCGCCCGTGCTTTCTTCACTTGACGAAGTACAGATTAACCGTGACAGACCGAAGGATGGAGACGCAATTGTGGTTCCTTTACGGCGCGTGGGGTTTCCAAGACTCAGGCGGGGAAGACCCGCTATTGCAGAGTTGGGTGCAAGTGTTGGGATTGCTCCGGCTGCGGGCCGCGCAGAGCAGCGCAATATGCGATTCGGATTCGGCAGGTAGCGGAAAGAATGAAGCTGAGAACTCTCCTCACGCTGACCCTGGACCCATCCAAGTTGTATGGGGAAGAGTCTACCAAATACATCAACGAGGTCTTCGCCAACTTCAGGGTCTATCTCCGGCGGAGGTTGGGGTACGCTCCGCCTTACATTCGGGCATTGGAGTATCAAAAGAATGGCAACGCGCACCTACACGTGCTCTTGAATTGCTGCCTCCCGCAAACGTGGGTTTCGGATACGTGGTCGTTGTTGGGCGGGGGCAGAATCGTGGACATCAGGCGCGTCGATATGCACCGCATCTCCCACTACCTCTCGAAATACCTCACAAAGCAGATGTTGTTGTGCGCTCCCAAACGTGCGCGGCGCGTGACAACTTCCAAAGGAATTCGGCTGCTCGAAAAACTGCCAAGCGATTATGAATGGCGGATGATGAGGATTCCCATCCAGAGACTTTTCGACGTTTACCAATCGCGGGTGATCCGCATTCTCCCGGATGCAGATGGCTGTCTCTTTGCATTTGAGACCTTCGAAAACCCGTGCGATGCACCGCCATGTCCGTCTCCGTGACAACGTGCAGGCGGAAACATGCGGGAGTGGCGTGCATGGACGTACGCCGCGTGGGTGTCCGCGGCCTGGAATTTCAATTCGCACGTGTGGAAGTGACGTGCAGGTACGCAACACCTCGGGGGGTGCCGCGGGTAGTGAATTCGATGTGCAACCGCGGGTGCGGCATGTACGTGCTTTGAATTGGAAAATGTACGTCCTGGTGACATGCATGGAGTAAATCAGCATCACGTGCGATTTCAGGGGGGGCGCGGGGGTGGGTATGGCGGCGAATGAATGGGATTCCGATTTGATGACGGTTGCGGAGACTGCACGTGTGCTGCACGTCCCTGTCTCCTGGGTCTACGAACGTACACGGCGACGCGGAAGAGAGCGAATTCCGCACATTAAACTCGGCAAATATCTGCGCTTTGAAATCACGGCGGTTCGGAGCTGGCTGGACGGTCTGAGGCTCACTTGATGAATCCGGCTTTGGGGACTACTCTTCCATCAGACGCACTACCACCTGAACGGGCGACATTCGGAGGACGAATGACCCGTAAAAGGTGTTTTCAGGAAGGCTCACTTTTCAAACGTGGTACGCGCAGGAAAGTGTGGGTCGCTCGCTGGTGGGAAGACGTGATTGGTCCCGATAACGTGCCTGGGCGGATTCGGCGCTCTGAGGTTCTCGGAACCGTTGCGGAAATCCCTACAGCACGTGAGGCAAAGCAGATGCTCTCCGATCTGCTGCGCAAGGTGAACAGCGGTGAGTATCAACCGCAGGCGATTTGGACGTTTCGCCGCTTTGTGGAAGATCGCTGGAAACCCGATGTGTACCCCACACTCAAATTCTCAAGCAAGAAGTTCTACGACAACATGGTTGACACTCATCTCATCCCGGTCTTTGGCGACACGCAGCTCCGCTTGATCTCGAAGGACCGCGTCCAGAGCTTTCTGACAATGAAAGCGCAGGCCGATTCATCCTGGAAGACGGTCAAGCACATTCGCACTGTGTTTGGCTCGATTCTCGAAGCGGCAGTGAGAGATGAGTTGTTGGCCTCCAACCCTGTCCGGAAAACACGTATGCCGAGACATGGCCCGGTCGAAGAGAAGGCTCCGATTGAATCGGAAAGAGTAAAGGAGCTAATCGAGAAGCTCGCGGAACCCTCACGCTCCGTCGCATCTTTACTGGCGATGACGGGTCTGCGGATCGGCGAACTGCTGGCCCTTCGCTGGCAGGACGTTGATTTGCAGAATGGTTTCCTATCGGTTCGACAAACGGTCTACGAAGGCCATTTCGACGAACCGAAGAGCAAGGGGAGCAAGCGCCGCATCCCTCTCGGCCCGAAATGTACCGAGATTCTCGCAGCCTTGAAGCCCGCCGAAGCAGCCCCGTCCGCTTTGGTGTTTTCAACCCGGAACGGCTCCCCGCTCAGTCGGCGCAATCTGCTCAATCGCCAACTCAAGCCAGTGTGCAAGACGCTCGGATTGACCGGGGCGAACTGGCACTGGTTCCGGCACGCGCACGCGACGTTGCTGGACTCGGTAGGCGCACCGATCGGCACAACCCAGGCGCTGCTCGGACATTCGTCCTCGGAAATCACCCGAGGAACCTACATTCACTCGGTCCCGGCGGATGCACGTCGAGCAGTAGAGGACGTGGAAAGCCTCCTCGGGACCAGGGGTTCACAAATTGGACCCAAATGGACCCAAGTTCCGGTTCAGCCCGGAACTGGCAATTTGCTAATTCATTGATTCTATGGGATTTGATGGTCGGGGAGAGAGGATTTGAACCTCCGACCCCCTGGTCCCGAACCAGTTTTATCCGCTCGTTGAAATTTATTGAAATCACGTGAAATTAACTACTTTGTATTGAATGCGTTGCGGCCATATTGTTGAAAGTTATGGATCTGAAGTGCTCTAGGGTGCTTTGACCGCTACGATTTCGTCTACAGTGAATAGGGTGAACCCCTTCGTTGAGACAGTTTTCTGTTGCTACACCAGCAGCTTTTTCGATTCTGAACCCTACACGTGATACAGATCGGGTTTCATCAGGTTGAGACACGGTTCGGTCGTGGAGGTCATCTCATTGATTCTCCAAGTCGGGTAGGGGTGTGGGGAAGGGACGGCGTCTAAGTCCCTTCCCCTACCAGCGCTGTTGAAGCTTTCCGCCTCTTGAAGTAAATGAGATAAGCCCGAGTCCATCGTCGTAACGCTGGAGCGGAAGCGATGACGATTTGAACTCCTCGCCCATCGGTGTCCGTAATCATTGGAGTGCCGGGCGTTTACCGTTCCCGATCCTGCGAGGCCGGCTGAACATGGGTCAATTCTGGCCTATCGGAGCAATAACGCACTCCCATGGCGGTCCAGGGCGGTGGAAGAGTGCCCCTGTTTTTCAACGCATCTATTTATTCCTGCATTATTAACCTATATATAACCGGCGGTTAGGCGACAATCCGCGCGCAACCTCAATCCTGGATCTTGTGGCGTTTTCCATGACTTTTCCGCCTGACGCTGCTTCATTCAGTGTCTACAAGTACCCTCAATTCGTTCTCCTGTGATACCGGTTAGGCGCGCCGGGCGTGGGAACGTTGTCGGTGACCTGCGCTCCGCTGGCATGCTTTCGCGTGAGCGGCGCGGTGAGGGTGATGCCGGCGCCTGAGAGCTGCGCCCCGGTGGCATGCGGCTGCTGGAGGGGCGCAGTGACGGTGATTTCGGCGGCCGGGAATCTCTGGACAGAGGCAACGACTGCTGTCTCGGAGGCGGCGCCGCTGTCGATGGTGATGGTCTGGCCGTCGTTAAAGCCGGCCGGGCTGGCGACGGGAATGGCGGTGGCGCCCGGGGCGGTGGCCGTGCGCACCGTTGTAGCTCCCGCGGCGCCGACAGTCGCAATGGTTGCGGTTTCCAGATCCGCTCCCGAATCGATGCGGATCGAGTCTCCAACGGCGAAGCCTTCCACGCCTGCGATCTTGATGTTGGTGGCGCCTGCGAGCGAGGCGACCGGCAGGGTTGTGGCGGCCTGGGTCAGAAAATCGGCGCAGTTGCTGGCGGTGTCAGCGCCATCCGGGAAGCGGCCAGTGCTTGTAGTGGTTGCAGGGGCAGCCGCCTGGCCGAAACCGCCCCCGGCCGGGCCAGGGGCTGGCGCGAAGCAGCCGCTCTTGTTGAGACCAGAAGCGGCTTGATAGCCTTCGGCAGCCCAGGGATCGACGAGGCTGCCGTAGTTGATGCTGTCGACGACCAGGCCCGAGGCATCGCGCAGGACCATGCTGCCTTCTCTGATGGTGAGATTGAATCGGCCGAAGAGCAGAACGCTGGTGGTGAGTTCAGGCCCGCCGAACCACTGATTGGGTTCCGGCGTTCCCTGGTAGCCGGCCGTCGTCACCGCGGCGTCGCGCACTGCCGCGTGGATTGCGTGGTTGCCGGCCAGGGGCTTGTCGAGCGTAATGCCGGCGCCAAGCGGCTGAATGGGTTCGTTGCTGGAATGCGTAAAGGCCGTGGCCGGCTGGAAGCTGATGCCCGTGCCGCGATCGCTGAAGGGCAGATTGGCCGCATGGGCGAACTTGAGCGGAGCGGCCAGGTCGATGCCCGTGCCCGGTGAGACCACCCCCTCGTCGCGAATGTGGGCGTTGGCGAGGGCAGGCGCGAAAACGATGACAGCGCCGGACGGTCCCGCGGCACTGACGGCCGTGACGGTAACGACTTCCTTGTTCGCCGGAGTGCCCACATTGATCTTGTCGCCGGCGGCGAAGCCCTCCACTCTGCGGACAAAAAGATGGGTGGCCCCGGCGCTGACGTCGGTAGAAAGATTGCTCTGAAGGGCCTGCGTGCCGACCTTAGAGACGGTGACAGTCTCGATCCCGTGGCCGAGGCTGTCGATGTCGAGCCGGATCGTGTCGCCAACCGAGATATCGGCAACCGAGGTCACCTTGATGTTGGACGCTCCGGCGGGCGCGTCGGCCGCCAGGTAGGCTTGTGTGCCCGGCTTGCCGACGGCCGTGACCGTGGCCACCTCGTACTGCTCCTGGTTTCTTGCCACGGCGGGATAGGTGGCGCCATAGCCGAGGGCGATCTTCTGGCCGACAACGAAGCCGGCGGAGCTGGTAACGGGCAGGTTGGTTGCGCCTGCGGGGATAGTGATGACCGGACCATCGGGGAGGGGCTGCCAGAGTGTCGTGTGGTTGGCGGCGGCTGTTCCGATGCTGGCGATCTTGCGCGTCTCCAGGCCGGCACCGCTGTCGATGGAGATTGTGTCGCCCGCCGACATGCCGGTTGTGCTGCGGACGTAGATGGTTGAGTCGCCGGCTTGCGCCGGGATCGCCAGACCCGAGTCAGCCAGGCCGAGCAGATAGAAGCCATGCGAAGCGAGCCTGGTTCCGGCGGGAATCTTCACGGCGGAGAAGATGGCCTGCTGGGCGGGGTGCTCGGTCAGGGTCCAGTTGGAGATATCAACGCTGCTCGCGCCGGCGTTGTAGAGCTCGATGAAGGAATTCGTCGCATTGCTGGGCGATCCGGAACTGATGCGGAACTCGTTGATCTTGACCGGGCTCGCGTTGCGCACCTTTTCGGCCGCCGTCTCGGTCTGCGATTTGACCTTGGCTTGATCGGCCCATGTGGCTTTGGCGACGAGGTCGCCGTTGCAGGCGGCCGGCCCCGTGGTGACCTTGAAGGTGGCGCTGACGCTGGCGCCGGGCGCAACGGGTTCTGCGAAGGTCTTCGAGGTTTCCTTGCCCCCGGTGACGACGGCAGACCACTGCTTGCCTGGCGGCGAGAGGCTCAACCGAAGCCCGGCAACGGGCGCGCCTGTCGTGTTTGTGAACGTAACCGTTGTTTCCTGCGAAGAACCCGGTGTGAAGATCTGAATTCCCGGCGGCTCGGCGGCGGACGATGCAGGCGCAAGGCTGAGAGGCGCGACGTCGTAGCGCGCGGCAACGACGTTGGCCTGCACCAGCTGGTCGGTGGCGTCGGACGGGAAGGTGCCCGCGGCCGTGACTGCGCCTTCATAGAAGGTGCCCTGCGAGCCGTTCGAGTTGTCGCCGCCATTGCCCAGCAGGATCGCTCCCTGTTTGCGCATGGGGTCGTAGGTGCCGTTGACGCGGCCTCCATCGAACATGACTGAGAGCGCGCCCTGCTGCGCGTCGCCGCCCATCGAGGTCCAGTGGTGGGGCTCGCCCTTGGCGACCGCGGTCACGAAGCGCCATTGGATGTCGGGCAGTTTGCAGTTCTTGGAGCCGTCCGCGTTGACGCAGCCGACCAGATTGTTCTCCTGGTCGGTCATCACCCATGGGCCGGGCATAGTGCCGTGATACCACCAGGGAGCGTCGCCGAAGTAGGCGGTTTCCATGGTGCCGTTGTCGTCGTCGCGGCTGTCGATCTCGGCGTTGCCGTAGTCGAAGCAGCAGCCGGAGTTGAAGTGCCGGCCGTTGATGACCCAGTACTGACCCTCCGCCTGGTCGTCGACCGCGGTGCCCTTCGGGTCGTCCAGGCGCAGGCCCATGCCGGGCTCGATGAAGACGCCGTAAACCTTGTGGCCGCCCATGACCGTAATCGGCGCCATGTCGGCTACCGGCACGTTGTTGAACCCACCCATCGCAGGGCCGTTGAATCCGCCGCGAGGCGCCTGGGTCAGGTCGTTGTGCTTGGGTGACTGATCGTAGATTTTGGCGATCCAGCAGTACGTATTGGCGCAGAATCTGTCCTGCGCGGCCGCGTCGGCGTATCCACCCGCATCCGGACGCGGCGACGCGACTGGCTGGACGACGCCGATGTCCAGGGTCTTGCCGTCCGACTGGCGAAGCACCTGGTAGAGCGGGCCGTTATACCCGGCGTACAGCGCGCGCGTGGTGCTGTGGGCGGCCACGCAGGGATCGCCGGCGGCGGCGTAGATGTCGCATGGGCCTTGCGGCCTGGACGGAGCAACATTGGCTCCAGCCCCGGCTTGAGCCGCCATCGTCAACGTGGCGCCGGTCATCGTCAGCGCCACCGCGAGCATAAGTGCACGATCGATTCTCGTTTTCATTCTGATCCTGTCTGCCTTGCCGGGTTTCTTCCTGCATCTAGAATTCTCACGGTTCCAGGGATGGAATGCAAGCAGATCGAATTGGCAAAACCTGAAGAAGAAGGCAGTGGAAAATCGTCCTCTCTGTCTCTGTGGTAGTTTTCTAGTTGAAATGCTTCGAGTCCAAATCGAACGGCCAGTGAATCAGCGAGCCAACCAGGACCAAAGGAGATAGGACATGGCAATGAATCGACGTGAATTCTTAGCAGCTTCGGTGGCAGGCGCCGCCCTGTTGCAACAAGGGATAAAGGCCTGGGCCGAGCCGTCAGCAAGCCTCAATGTCTCAATTGATGCGTCGAAGAGCGGTGAGCCGGTTAATCCGCTGATCTTCGGGGGGTACATGGAGCCGGCTACCACGCAGGCGTGGGCCGAAATGCTGACCGACAGGAAATTTGCCAACCCGGTGACGGATGCGGCGGCAGCACCGTCCAATTCCCCCTTCCGCCGCTTTATGGGCGAGCCGTTTAAGCCGGTGGGGCCGGCGGGAACGGTCGAGATGGACACGGTGCGGCCATTTGTGGGCCAGCACAGCCCGCGCGTCAAGCTCCAGGGCGCAGAGCCGTGCGGCATTCGGCAATCCAAATTGCGCCTGGGCAAAGGCAGGACATATGTGGGCCGCATCTATCTTGCCGGCGATCCCGGCGCTCGCGTTGTGGTCCGCCTGATCTGGGGAACAGGCGCAGGCGACTCTCAAACCATCCACATCCCGCCGCTCTCGCGCGAGTACAAAAACTTTCCGCTGAAGTTCACACCGGCTGCTGACGCAGTGGATGCGCGCCTCGAGATCCTGGGCACTGGCAGCGGCGCATTTCACATCGGGACCGCCTCGCTGATGCCCGCCGACAATGTGGAGGGATTCCACTCCGGGATGATCCGCCTCTTCAAAGAAGAAGGTTTCAAAATGTTCAAGTGGCCCGGCGGCAACTTCGTCTCCGCTTACGACTGGCGTGACGGTCTTGGCAATCCGGATAAGCGCCCGCCGCGCCTGCAGGTGATGTGGTCCGATCGCGTCGAATCGAACGACGTTGGCCTGCATGAGTTCATGGCCCTCTGCCGGCTGGTCGGAGCCGAGCCCGATTTGGCCATCAACAGCGGATTCGGCTCGGCGCGCGAGGCGGCAGAAGAAGTCGAATACTGCAATGGCTCCGTCGAGACGCGCATGGGCAAAATGCGCGCGGACAATGGCCATCCTCAGCCCTTCAAGGTCCGTCTCTGGACCATCGGGAACGAGATGTACGGCGACTGGCAGTTCGGCTACATGGCGCTCGACCAGTATTGGGTCAAGCACAATTTCATCGTCGAAGCCATGAAGAAGGTGGACCCAACCATTAAGGTCACCGTCTCCGGGGCGAGCATCTGTGAAAAGTCGGTGGGAGGCGCGGAAAAGCGGAACAATTTCTTCCCGGATATCTGGGAGGCGCCGATGCGCGACAAACTCCCTTACGAGTTCGGCTCGCAAAATGACTGGGACGGATGGCTGCTGGAAAAGTGCGCCGGCAACATCGACTTTCTCTCCGAGCATACCTACGCCTATCCTGAACTGGCCTTCGACGCCGAGAAGCAGCTCTTCGTGGATGTTCACGACCCGCTGCAATTCAGGGCGCGCCGCCTGGCCAACCGCATCGGCGAAGCCTTCGAAGCCTGGGACAAGTACGTGGAAAAGATGCCGTGGTTGAAAGACAAAGGCATCAAATTCATCTTCGATGAGTGGGGCAATCGCCTCTTTTCAGCCTCCGGAAATAACAACGGCGCCAGTTTCTTCCGCCAGACCGGAATGCTGATGCCGCTCTCTTACGCGCTTTGCCTGCATGAGATCTTCCGCCACTCCGGCATGGTGGAGGCCAGTTGTGCGACCAGAGGGCTGCGCTTGTTGACAGACAATACCGGCGAGGCCGTGGGCTTTGCGGCTGAGGGGGTGGTGATGAAGCTCCTGCAGACTCACTTTCTCAACGCTCTTCCCGTTGCCGTCGACGGGGATTCGCCGCAGCCGTTGGTGCCTGGCACGCCGTTTGTTGACCGGGGCACAAAGCCCACTGGAAGCCCGACCTATCCTCTGGATATTCTGGCGGCCTTCTCCAGCGATCGCAGCAAGCTCCTCATCTCGGTGGTGAACCCCACTGAAGAGGAGCACAGCTTCACTGCGAAAATCGGCGGCGTCAAGCTGCGCGGACAGGGCAAGCTGTATCGGATTGCGCCGCCCGGCGTGAACTCGACCAATGAAGCGGGCAAAGAGCCTGCGGTCAAAATCGTTGAAACCGCGCAAGAGATGCTTCCGGAAACAGTGCAGGTTCCGCCCGTAAGCGTCAGCCTCTACGAATTTGAGATTGCATAAGATTGCGCAATCGCCGCATTGGGAACCGGGCAGCCCATACGGTCATAGGACGAAATCAATCAGCGTATCTCCGAAGATCAGAGGCATTGGTGCTCACCGTACCTGGCTGCCATGGATCTCGGTCAACCACTTGCACGGCATCATAGGCCTGGAAGAACTCGATCCAGTCCTATGCCAGAAGCTGACGAAAGGAGATTGATGTTCGAGGTGGCCGGCTAGTAAAGCTGGCACTCTTTCTTTAGCTCCAGCCCCAACTCGTAGGCGAACTTCCTGATCGCTCCCCGGTCGCGCTTCTCCGGTGGCTGCTGTCGCCAATAAAGGATCTGCGCGGTCGGCGGCACGTTCATCGGAACCATCTCGGCAGCTTCCAACAAGTTCGCCGCGTATTCCGCCGCATCCAGGATCTTGTCCGTCGCCGTCGCGGATGGAGGCCGGCCGAACGTCCCCTTGTCTTCATTTAACGCATCTTCAATTGCCTTCAGCGCTTTCTCGGCCGCGCCCTCCCGGTTCGGCAAGGGCTTAACGATCGTGTCCAGTTTGCGATTCCTGTAGAAACCCATAACTGCCGCGATAATGGAAGGATCGCGCACCGTTCCGTCAGGGTAAAAGATTCCGTGCACTTCACCCCAGTACCCGCCGATCATCAGGTTGAACAGATACCATCCAGTGTGGTGCTCCTGGGCAATTTGCAGAACCTCGTCGTACGGATTCGCGCGCGCGATGCATGCCGTCTCCGTATTGAGAATTGGCTTGCTGTATTTCTTTGCGATCTCCTCGGCCGTGCGGTAAGCTTCTTCAACCGAGACCCGCGTCGTCGTGTAATCGTGAAAACTCAGCACATCCACAAGATCGGCAGAGCCTTCCATTTCACTCGAGAATGCATATCCGACCGTCACTGCATTCACTGGGTCAATCTTCTTCACATCGGTCAGGTAGTAGCGCACGAATGCGGTAATCTCGCCTTCGTGTTGTTTCTTCTCCTCGCCGCTGGCTTTGTTGTAATAGTCGTTCCAGAGGGGCTCATTCATGATGTCCCACATCAGCAGCCCGGGTTCGTCTTTGACAGCCTCGACAATGGCCTTCACGTATTCGTCTCCCTCCACGCGGAACGCGGGCTTGAGGCTATCCGGATTCAGGTCGTTCCCGTTCCACAAGATAGGCATCGTTGTAAAGCCCATCCGGTTCGCAGTGCGGATATAATTCCGCAGCCGTTCGATGTATGCCTGGGGATCCTTCTTGTAGGCTTTGTAACTCAGCCAGATGCGTGTGCTGTTCAGGTTGATCCGCTTGGCATAGCCGAGATCCCTTTCCTGCGTGGCCTGATCTCCATACATTCCATAATTCACGCCTCGAATGGAGCTGTAGTCCTTCAATGGCTTTTCTGCATGAGCAAGGCCGGCAGCTGAAGCAAAAACAATTCCGAACCCAAGAACAGCACATGCTTTCATCGTGTTTCCTCCGATTTTCTCTTCGAGCCTGATCTCGGCGGTGGTCAGCCCCACTTGACCGGCCTTTGTGTCGAATCGATTTCCCCCGCCTGTCCGCGCGGTCACTCAACTCGCGCTGGCCGAGTCTGGCCGTGACGTCATGCATTTCTGTTTATCATAGTACGACGGTCGCCACGCGCACATTGCCTGCCAACTCTTACCGGCTACAATGCGGTGGGAGTCGATCTGCCATGAATCTATCATCGAAAGCGCCTTTTCGTGCCTTCCTGATCCTGCTTTTTGCTTGCGGAATCTCCTTCGCCGCACTGGCGCAGCCTGAGGCCGGGTCTTCGTTTCCAACCGCCTCTTCGCGCCGCGCAGGGGATCAACCCGCTCCTCCGCCGCCATCGGCCAACTATCGCGCGGTGCAGCAGCGCCTGGCCCGGGGATGGAATACGTGGGACACAAACAGCGTGCTTACGCAGGTGCTGCTCCCCGACGGTCTGGCCATTCATGTGGGCCTGAAGCACAACTCCGCCCTGGGCGGCGATGCGTTTCTTGGCGATGTTCTCATCGGCCGCCTGCAGCCCGGCGCAGAGCAGGTCGTTCCCGGCCCGCATGCCTGGGATGGCAGCTACACCGATCTGCGCGTTACCTGGAAGGGCCACAGTTGGCGCATCCAGAGCGCGCACGACGCGGGGGATCTGGTTCTGCTGGCCACGCCTCTGCCCTCCAAGCCAATCTCCGCTCTGCCTCCCACGCTGGTGGTCTCCGTCGATTTCCTCTGGAACCGGCCCGGCACAGCGTTACGCCGCGCGGATTTCATTGAGACTCGCGGCGCATCGGGCCCGCTGTCCGTGTACTGCACCTGCGACCCGCCCTCCTCCCATGCCGAAAGCGGCGACTACGCCGACGTTCCCGTTGCGGCGCCCTACTTTTCATCGGATTTCACGGCGCCGGTCGGCATTGCCACGGGACGCCGCCGCACCCTGGCCGATATTGAGGCCATCGTCGATCGCCAGCGCCAGGCCTACGAGCACTCCGTCGCCTCCGCCGGCACTGCCGCGCCTATCCTCGATGCCATTGAAACCACGCTCGGCTGGGACACCATCTACGAGCCGAACCTGCGCCGCGTCATCTCCCCGGTGAGCCGCACCTGGAACCTGAACTTTGGCGGCTACGTGCTCTTCGACTGGGATACCTTCTTCGCCGCCACTCTGGCCGCCATTGGCGACCGCGACCTGGCTTACGCCAACGCCATGGAAATCTTGCGCGAGGAGACGCCCAATGGCTTCGTTCCCAACCTCGCCCGCCCCGGCGGCTGGAAGACCTTCGATCACTCCGAGCCGCCCGTGGGCGCAATCACGGTGCTGGGCCTCTATCAGCAGTTTCACGACCGCTGGTTTCTTCAGGACACCTTCGAGCCGCTGCTGAGCTGGAACCGCTGGTGGGACCAGCATCGCCAGAAGCAGGGCTACCTGGCCTGGGGCAACGACGGCCCCACCAACCCCACCAATCTCGACGACCGCTTCCGCGAAACCGGCGCGGGAACCATCTATGAATCCGGCCTCGACAACAGCCCCATGTACGATGGCGCGTCCTACGATCAGAAGTTGCATCTGATGGAGATTGCCGATGTGGGCCTGATGAGCATGTACATCGCCGATTGCGACGCGCTGGCCCGGATTGCCGATGAGCTCGGCCGGTCAGCCGAAGCCGGGGAGCTGCGTGCGCGCTCTGACCGCTACCGTGCCAGCCTCGCCACGTTGTGGAGCGAGCCGGACGGCATCTTTCTGAACAAGGACCTGCACACCGGCCAGCTCAGCCACCGGCTTTCGCCCACCAACCTCTATCCGCTGCTGGCCCGCGCCGCCACGCCCGCCCAGGCACAAACCATGATTCAGAAGCACCTGCTCAACACCGATGAGTTCTGGGGCCAGTGGGTCATTCCCTCCATAGCGCGCAACGATCCCGCCTTTTCCGACCAGAACTACTGGCGCGGCCGTATCTGGGGTCCAATGAACTATCTGGTCTACCTTGGTCTGCGCAATTACGACGACCCCGAGGTGCGGCGCGACTTCGCGCGGAAGTCCTATGAGCTGTTCCTGAAGGAGTGGAAGGAGAACGGCCACGTGCACGAAAACTACAACGCTATAACCGGCAGCGGCGACGACGTGAAAAGCAGCGACCGTTTCTACCACTGGGGCGCCCTGCTCGGCTACGTGGAATACGTGGAGCAGACACAGCCGCCGCCGGCCGCGCCGCCCGCGCGCTAGAGCGTTTCTGCAGTGACATAACAGGTAAGTCCGCGGTTTAAGCCGGCGCCCGTAGACGCGGTGGGTCTTCACCCGGCGCTGAAGCAATTGGGGTTCATCAATCCGTTCACCGGTGCCACAGGCAGGCCACCACGCGTTCCGGCGCTTCAGGAACACGCACATGCGTAATCGAACCGAATGTCCAGAGGGTCTTCGGAAATTTTGGATGGGGCACGCAGATGAGAACATGTCCGATCTCTACGACAAGATCAAAGAGGACGTGGAGTTCCGCAGCAAGTGGGCCGAAAAGTGCGGCTTCGCTTCGACCTGCCTTCAGTCGTACCGAATGTACCGAAAATGGAGGAAAAGGACGAAGCGAGAATGGCCGCTTAAGTCTTTTTTAATGTGAGAGAAACATTGGTCGGGGAGAGAGGATTTGAACCTCCGACCCCCTGGTCCCGAACCAGGTGCTCTACCAGGCTGAGCCACTCCCCGAACTTGGGTTGCAGGAGCGTATCGTTGGGGCGCGGCCTGGCGCGTTTGGCCCCTTGATTGCGCTTCGACCAGTGTAGCAGAATTCCGGGTGATGCAGGGCGAGGGCACGCTCCATGCCGGGGCAATCGCATGAACGTAAGAGGGGTGGCTGAGAAGGTTCGGCATCAGTGCTGATACGGGTGGGAGAAGGCGGCAAGACCAGCCGCCGCTCACAACCTGGCCGTGCTCAAACACATCACCCTCAATCTCCTTCGGCTCGACCAGGTCAAACGAAAAGGCGGCATCAAAGGCCAGAAGACTCCTCGCCGCCACTTCCGGCCTTTACCGCGCTCCACGGCTCGGACCCGCGTGACGTTCATGCGATTGCCCTGCTTCGCCGCCACCCCTACACCTTCACAAAAATCCGCTTGTGATATAGCACCCACGCCGGAACAAAGCAAACCGCGGTGAACGACACCGAGTAGGCAAACGCGGCCCAGCCCGGATCGGGGATATGCGCGAAGGCATGGACGAACACCCAGGCCAGCACGTCCGTCCGCCGCCCGCCCAGGGTAAAACGAGTGTTCCAGAGCGCGCCGGGCAGCAGCTCACTGAACATGTAAGCCACAATGGCGTTCGACCCGAAAACCAGCCACGGCCATATAACTCCTTTGCTCCGGCCCCGTCCCCAGCCCCGCTGTTCTACGGCCCAGTAAACCAGCGTGAACACAGCCAGCGACCATCCCGCCGCCACCAGCACATACGAACTGGTCCACAGATTCTTGTTGAGCGGGAACCGGAGAGACCAGAGGTAGCCGGAGGCCAGGCAACCCACGCTGGCCGCGGCCAGTCCCAGCGTCTTGGCCTTGACCGCCCTCCGTCCCCGTAGCCACAGCCCGGCGAGCAGCCCCAGCAGCGCCGTACCCACGGCAGGAATGTCGCTGAGCAGCCCCTCGGGGTCGCGCAGGTTGTGGGCCGGCGGATCCAGATAGAGGTGATAGGAGAAGATGTGCCGGTCGAGCCACGAGACCAGGTTCAGGCTCCGATCCATGAAGGGAAAATCGCGTCCCGGCACGCCGGCTCCCGGCACTGGAACCCAACGCAGCAGAACCCAGTAGCCCACCAGCAACACCCCGGCCGCGGCAATCTTTGTCCACACGCGCTTATCCCACAGATAAAAAAGTCCTACCGCCAGGTAGCAGACCGCAATCCGCTGCAGCACTCCATAAATCCGCAGGTGCGCAAGCTCAAAAAACGGAAACCCGTTCACCACAATCCCCAGCAGAAACAGAATTCCCGCCCGCCGCGCCGTGTGCCAGGCCAGTTCCGCCCTCGTTGCCCCGCGAGCCAGCCGCGCCTCAAACGCAAACACGATCGACGCCCCGGCCACAAACACGAAGGTGGGAAACACCAGGTCGGTCGGCGTCAGGCCGTTCCACTCGGCGTGGTTCATGAAGCTCCAGGAGCCGGGACCGCCGTTGTTGTTCACCATGATCATGAAGGCGATGGTGATGCCGCGCAGCACATCCAGCGAGAGCAGCCGCTGCGCGGGCGTGGGTGCCAGAGCCGGATTCGTCATGGCGGTTCGATTCTCCCTAACTGCCGGTTGCAGTGCCGCCCATACCCTACGCGCTCAGGGCCCCATTTGCCAAACCGCCCGCCAACCCCGCCCGAAATCTCTCTGTCGCCTCCAGCCCCTTCACTGCTACACTTCCCCTTCAGAGAATTTCAGCAAGACTGCTTGCGCTCACCTGGAGGCTAAACGTGGCAGAATTTCAGCCCTTTGTTCCGGCCAGCGAGAACCGCCCCGAGTTCACCCTCCGCGCCGTTCTGCTCGGCTCGTTCTTCGGCCTCATCTTCGGCGCCGTCACCGTCTATGTGGGCCTGCGCGCCGGGCTCACGGTGGCCGCGTCCATCCCCATCGCGGTGCTCTCCATCAGCATTCTCCGCGCCTTCGGCCGGGCTTCCATCCTGGAGAACATCATCGTCCAGACCACCGGCAACGCCGGCCAGTCCATCGCCGCTGGGGTCATCTTTACGCTGCCGGCCCTGATCTTCCTGGGCTTCGATCTCGAATACGCGCGCATCTTCATGCTGGCTTTGATCGGCGGCTTTCTCGGCGTGCTCTTCATGGTGCCCCTGCGCCGCCCGTTGATCGTCGAGGAGCACGGCAACCTGGCCTTTCCCGAAGGCACGGCCTGCGCCGACGTGCTGATTGCCGGCGAGAAGGGCGGTTCCTTTGCCAGCCGTGTCTTCTTTGGCCTCGGCCTGGGCGCGCTTTACGCCTTCTTCCAGAATGAAAACCTCTTCGGCGCATGGCCCGGCACGCCTGAATTCCGGCCCGACTTCGGCCCCCAGCACGTGCTCAAAGGCGCGTCCATCAAGGCCGACGCCACCAGCGAGTACCTGGGCGTGGGCTACATCATCGGCCCGCGCACCGCGGGCGTCATGTTTGCCGGCGGCGTCCTTTCCTGGCTGGTGCTGATGCCCTTGATCTACTTCTTCGGCAAGGCGCTGCCCGGTCCTGTCTACCCCGGCACCGTCCCCATCGCGCAGATGGGCCCCAGCGATCTCTGGATCACCTATATCCGTCCCATGGGAGCCGGAGCCGTGGCCGCCGCCGGACTCATCACCCTCATCAAGACCATGCCCACCATCTTCGCCGCGCTCAGCGCCGGCTTCAAGAATATGCGCAAGGGCGCGGACGCAACAGCAGCCAAGCCCCTCCGCACCGAGGATGATTTTTCCATGGGCATGGCCATCATCGGCTCCGCGCTGCTGGTGGTGCTGATGTTCTTCTTCCTCTACTTCAAGCCGGTGCCGGGAGCGCAGTTGGGAGTCATTGAAAATCTGGCCGCCTCGCTGCTCATCGTCTTCTTCGGATTCCTCTTTGTCACCGTCAGCTCGCGCATCGTCGGCCTCATCGGCTCCTCGGCCAACCCCGTCTCCGGCATGACCATCGCCACACTGATGGCCACCTCGGCCATCTTCCTGGTCGCGGGCTGGACCGCTCCGGCCTTCGGGGCGTTGGCGATTACCATCGGAGGCGTCGTCTGCATCGCCTCGTGCGAGGCCGGCGACACCTCCCAGGACCTCAAGACCGGCTTCCTCATCGGGGCCACGCCGCGCAAGCAGAGGTGGGCCTTCCTCGTCGGCATTCTGGTCTCAACCTTCGCCGTCGGCGGCACCCTCATAGCGATGAACAAGGTGCTGCAGGAGTTCCACGCGGCGCCGCAGGCCTGGGATCTCTCCGTCCCGCACTCCGGCGTCGTGGTGCAGTCCAACCCCGAGGGCCTGAATGACCGGATTCCCGTCCTCGGCGCGGACAAGAAGATCACCCTGCACCCCAAGAGCGAATACATCGTGCTGAATGCGCTCGGCTCCAGCGAGCTGGCCGACGGCAAATACCTCTACTCGCCTGCCACCAGGCGCATTGAGGTCCAGTGGATTCCCGGCATCGGCGGCGAAAAGGCCCCGGCCCCGCAGGCTCGCCTCATGGCCACCGTGATCAACGGAATCCTCAGCCGAAAGCTGCCCTGGGGACTGGTGCTGCTGGGCGTCTCCATCGTCTTCACCGTCGAGCTGCTGGGCATTCGCTCGCTGGCCTTCGCCGTCGGCGCCTATCTCTCCATCGGCACCACCCTGGCCATCTTTGTGGGCGGCATCATGCGCTGGATGGTCGATGCTGCGGTGAAGAAGGCGGGCGGCGACGCGAACGCGGAGGGCGACGTCTCGCCGGGTTCGCTCTTTGCTTCGGGCCTTATCGCCGCCGGCGGCATCGCCGGATTGATCGGCGTGGCGCTCAAGGGCTACGCGACGACGGTTCATCCCGACAATCCGGTGAGCCCCATCCACTTCCATCTCACCGACAACCCCGCCGTCTCGGTTCTGGCCTTTGCAATGCTGGCCGGGGCTCTGTATTACTTCGCCCGCAAGCCGCTGAAGAAGTAAGCGGCAGGGGTGCCCAGCATTACAAACGCAGCGGCGCACTCAGGCTCTTGCACCGTCGGCATCATTCGTGTACTATGAATGTACTGGCGCCATCGTGCGCACAGGGTACGAAAATCAAGCCGCATCGTCGGCCTTGCAAAAGGAGTACACCAATGGGCAAATCTGTCCACCGCATACGCGCATTCGAAATGCGCAAAATCTCCCACCCGATCTTCTCCGACATCGACAAATATTGGCTGACTGTTGCTGCGAAGGATTTCCCTTCGGGCATCAGCACGTCCGCAGATGCACGCGATCCTGTGGGTCTCAACCGGCGAGTCTATAAGGAAGTGCGGAGCAGTCTTGATGGAATGACCGCAACGCCCGGCTCCTTCGACTTAATGAACAAGGGCATCACGATCTTGGCCAAATCCGTCAAACTGATCAATAAGGAGGAAGGCCTGATCGACCTCATTATTGATGAGGAAGGTGGTGGAATCGTAGATGGAGCTCATACTGCGAAAATCATTGAGGAAGCCAACGAAGAAGGCACGACACCTGAAGAACAGTACGTTGAGGTATACGTGCGGACGGGCGTAAGCGCCGAGCTAATCAGCGATATTGCGCGTGGCCTTAACACAGGAATTCAGGTAGCCCCACAGTCCATTTACAACATCGCGGGCGTCTTTGACTGGCTCAAGGATGAGATCAGCGGGGAGAAGTATAAGGATCGGATTTCGTGGAGAGAGAGCGATGACGAAGACTATGATGTCCGCGACCTAATAGCGGTGCTTGAAGTCTTTAATATCTTCGACTTCCCAAATGACGTGAACGTAGGAAAACACCCGATCTCCGCCTACGAAAAATGGAGTGTCCCACTGAAGAAATTTGCTGACGACTATGAAATGAACAAGGATGCACTGAAAAAAAGCAAATACTATCGGTTGAGGAACTTGCTCAAGGATGGCCTAGCTCTCTATGACCATATCCGGCATGACTTCCGTGAGATGCATAACGAGGAGGGTGGTCGGGCAGGCAAGATGAACATTATCGAACAAGCTTCGACGCATCGCGGCGCTTTTGATTTCCCGTTTGCAGGATTGGCTGACAACGAGTACCGGCTCACAAAGGGCGCAACGTTTCCAATCCTTGCAGCCTTCCGCGTATATGTTGAAGATAACCCCAAGACGGGAGATGCCCGGTGGCGCGGCGGATTTGACAGAATCCTTGAAGTTTGGAAAGAAACCGGACCGAATCTCGTTGAGGAAACATTCCAGTTGACGCGGGAAGGCGTGCGTAATCCTGATGCAATTGGTAAGAACCGCAAGCACTGGGCCAACTTGTACATGCGATTGCAAGTACGATTGCTGCAAGAACGGCTGCAAGAGCAACAGGAAAAAGTACTAGCCCGACGGCATAAGTGACTTGGCTAGAGCATAGAACGGGGGCTATTCTTGGCCACCGTTCTATGCTGTCGTCCAGGTCGGCTTCGGCCCGAGGCGCAACAAGGTGAGCCATCAGCCTGTATGGGCCAATTCCGCGATCTGGCGCGCCCGCCCACGCGGCCCATGCCCGCCCAAATCCTCCGCCAATTTATACTTCTCCTGTGATCCAGTCCTCGAAGAACCGCTCCCTATGAACGAAATAAGCCACAATAAGCGCCGCATCGGCGTCATCACCACGTCGCGCGCCGACTATAGCCACCTTTACTGGCCCCTGCGCGAGCTTTCCGCCCACCCCCATGTCGATCTCGGCATCTTTGCCCTGGGCGCGCATCTCTCGCCTGAATTTGGCTCGACTCTCCAGGAAATCGAGCGCGACGGCTTTCCCATCAAGGCGCGCATCGAGTGTCTGCTCAGCTCCGACTCCGATACCGGCATGGCCAAGACCATCGGCGTCGCCATCCTGGGCCTGGCCGACGCGCTCACCGCCTGGCGGCCTGATCTGCTGCTGCTCATCGCCGACCGCTATGAGATGCTCGCGCCCGCCTCAGTTGCCCTCGCCCTGCGCATCCCCATCGCCCACATCGAGGGCGGCGAAATCAGCCAGGGCGCCATCGACGACCAGGTGCGCAACGCCCTCACCAAGCTGGCCCACATCCACTTCACATCCACCCCCACCGCCCGCCTCCGCGTCATCGCCATGGGCGAGGAGGCAGGCCGCGTCCATCACGCCGGAGCGCCCTCGCTCGACCACCTGCGCCGCTCCACGCTGCTCGACCGCCCTGCTCTCGAAGCCCGCCTTGGCCTCACCCTCGCGCCGCCCACGCTCCTCGTCGCGTATCACCCGGTCACCATCCTCAAAGACACAACCGCGGAAGCCGATGCGTTGTTCTCCGCGCTCGCCCAGACCCCCGGCCAGCTTCTCTTCGTCTATCCCAACGCCGACGCCGGCAGCTACGCGCTCATCGAGCGCACCCGCGCCCTTGCCGCAACCCGCCCGCAAACGCGCATCTTCGTCAGCCTCGACGCCGTCACCTACTGGAGCCTCATAGCCAACGTGGACGCGATGGCCGGCAACTCGTCCTCCGGCATCATGGAGACAGCCTCCTTCGCCCTGCCCACGGTCAACGTCGGCATCCGCCAGCAGGGCCGCGAGCGCGCCCGCAACGTCATCGACGCGCCCGCCGAAACCACCGCCATCCTGGCCGCCATCCAGCGCGCCCTCAGCCCGGAATTCCAAACATCCCTTCGCGGCATGGTCAACCCCTACGGCGACGGAACCGCAGCCCAAACCATCGCCCGCGTCCTCACCACTGTCCCGCTCGACGGCCTGCTCATCAAACAGCCCGCGCCGCCGGCAAAATACCGCCGGGAAGCGGCTTCTCGCGCGCGATTACAAAGCGAAGGCTAGGGAAAAGGGTTGCAGTGGAAAAGTGCCTTAAATGACTCTTGACAGGACAAAATCGAGAGTGCATGATTGTTCCACTTCGAACTCCCCGACTGGTGAGTTCTAAATGAGGAATCCGCACCGCGAATTCTGTGCACCAGCAACGGCTTCCCTTCTCCTAACTCCCTAGACTGACCTCATTCGCTGTTGAAGAGCAGGTACGTATGGTGGTCAAAACACATTCCAAGGGTTATGGTGCCACTGGACTGCGCGTTGGTGTTAGGAACGTCCGGCGTTATTTCCCTAAGAGCATTGCCGTCATCGAGTTGCAACTGGATCATTTGCGGATTCAGTGCGGGCTGGGCCCTGATTTCTGGCGGGGACAGCCTGAGATTCACGACCCCCGGCTGTGCGCCTGGCTGGAGTCCAAACACCTGCACGACAAGCCGAACCGAACTCCCGTCCCGTTGGCAATGATTCCCGAGGGAGAGAATTCCTTCCGGCTGCAGCCGGTCCCGGTGAACGGGCACGTCAGGGCCAAACAGGCGTCAGCCGCCGCAGCCTGACCTTCAGCAATATTCTCGCCGCTGGCCGTTCCTTGACGGCGCCGATGTATTGTGTGCTCTGATTTTTTTGAACAACTCTCCTCTTTATCCCGCCCCCGCCATCGTCATTCCACCCTGAGTTGATAAACTCAAGATGAAATGACGACACGCCAACTCCAGCAGGAAATTGAGCGGCACTATGCCGCCGGACCCGCCGCCATGGGCGACCCAAATGCGGCGGCGGCCTTCTTTTCCCTGCGCGCCGCCATCGAAAGCGGTGAAGTCCGCGCCGCCTCGCCTGACCCCACCTCGCCCACCGGCTGGCGGGTTAACGCCTGGGTCAAGCAGGGCATTCTTTTGGGCTTTCGCCTCGGCAACCTTCAGGAGCTGCCCGCCGGCGGCCTCTCTTTTGTGGATAAGCACACCTATCCTGTCCGCCATTTCGGTCCTGCCGACGGTGTGCGCATCGTTCCCGGCGGCTCTTCGGTGCGCGCCGGGGCATACGTCGCGCGCGGCGTGGTCTGCATGCCGCCCATGTACATCAACGCCGGAGCCTTCGTTGACGAGGGCGCCATGGTCGACTCCCACGCCCTGGTCGGCTCCTGCGCCCAGATCGGCAAACGCGTACACCTCAGCGCCGCCGTCCAGATCGGCGGCGTCCTGGAGCCGGTCAACGCCAGCCCCGTGGTCATCGAAGACGACGTGCTGGTCGGCGGCAACTCCGGCGTCTACGAGGGAACCATCGTCCGCAAGGGAGCGGTCCTGGCCGCCGGAACCATCCTCACCCGCGGCACGCCCGTCTTCGACCTCGTCAACGGCACAATCCTCCGCGCCACGCCGGAGCTGCCCCTCATCATCCCTGAAAACGCCGTCGTCGTCCCCGGCTCCCGCGCCGTCGCCAAAGGTAAGGGTCAGGAGTGGGGCCTCTCGCTCTACGCCCCCGTCATCGTCAAATACCGCGACGACAAAACCAACCTCAGCACCGCCCTCGAAGATTTGCTGCGCTAGACAGCGCGCCCACCATCGGCGCAGCTTTATCGTTCCTGGAGGCATCCGCTCGCGCTCATTGCACCGGCGGCCTCAGATACTCCTCGAAGTGGGCCAGGATGCGGTTGTATAAATGCGTCCGCACATCCGGGCCGGTGATGGAGTGCGTCTTGCGCGGGTAGAGTTGCAGGTCGTAAGGGATTTGGGCTTCGATCAGCTTCTGCACCAACTGAACTGTGTTCTCGATGTGCACGTTGTCGTCGCCGGTTCCCTGCGCCAGCAGCAGACGCCCCTTGAGATTGGCCGCCGAGTTGACCACGGAGAAGTCGTGGTAACCCGAGGCGAATTCCGAGGGCAGGCTCATATAACGCTCGGTATAGATGGAGTCGTAGTTGCGCCAGTCGGTGACCGGCGCCACCGCTACCCCGGCGCGGAAACGATCCGAGTGCGACATTGCATAGAGGGTGAAGGCGCCGCCCCAGCTCCAGCCCCACCAGCCCAGGCGCTTGCGGTCCAGTTGCGGATATTGGGCCAGCACCGTGTCCACAACGGTCAGTTGATCCTCCAGTTGCAACGGGCCAAAGTTGTGATAAGCGGCCTGGGCAAAGGCGCGTCCGCGTCCGCCCATGCCGCGATTGTCGGCGTGGAGCACGGCAAAGCCTTGCTGGGCCAGCAACTCGTCGAAGAGCAGGCCATTCCCCCAGCGATTCGCGACGGTTAGTTCGTGTGGACCGCCATAGGGATTCACGATGAGGGGCACGCCGGCGGGACTGGCGGCCCCTTCGGGCAGCAGCAAAGTGGCGTAGAGGATTGTGCCGTCGTGGGCCTTCACCTCAAACTGCTCCGGGGCGCGAATATGGTAAGGCTCCAGCGCCCTGGTTTGCCAGAAGACGTTGCACTTGCCGTCTGCCTGGCAGAGGCGCAATGTGGGCGGATCGAGGCGCGTGGAGTGTTTGTCGGCAAATGCGCCCCCGGCGGGAGCAAAGGTGCCCTCATGATGTCCTGCGCCGGCGCTTAATTGCTTGCGCTCGCCGTCAAAGCTCACCTGCCAGATCTGCTGCTCCAGCGGGTTGCTCTCGCTCGATTCGAATTCGATCAGCTTGTGCGCGGGATCGACGCCGAGAACGTCCCCCACCTCAAAGTCGCCTTTGGTCAGTTGCCGCTCCAGTTTGGCCATGGCGGCGCCGGGATCGGCCTGGTCATAACTGTAGAGATAGAGATGGTTGTGGCCGTCGGACCAATTGGTCAGTACGATTGCGCCGGAGCCGACGAAAACATCGTAGCTCTCGTCGAAGAAGGTATCGTCGGCAAGTTGGAGCACCGGATGGGCCTGGCCGGTGGACGCATCGGCAAAGTAGATATCCCGGTGCTTGTGATCGCGAGTGAGGGTCTCGATCCACAGCGTCTTGCCATCCACCCAGCCGAAGCGCGGTATGTAATCCTGTCCGGGATGGATGGGCAGCTTGACCCACACCGTTTTCCCGCCCTGCGCGCTCACCACGCCCACCCGCACATCGGGGTTGGGATCGCCGGGCTGCGGATAACGCTGCAGATCGACGGCGGCATGGGTGGGAATCCAGTCGGCGAGGGGATACTGCGGCACGGCTGCCTCGTTCATCTCCAGATAGGCCAGATGCTTCGAGTCCGGCGACCAGAAGTAGTTGCTGCGAACATCCAACTCCTCCTCGTAGACCCAGTCCACCTCGCCGTTGAGAGTGGCCAAATGGGTATCCGGCGTGGGCGCGGGAGCCACCACGGTTGCCGGCGAGCCGGAATCTTTCAGCCGCGCCACGGAAAGGCCATGGTCGCGAATGAAGGAGATGAATTCGCCGTTGGGCGAAAACTTGGGATCGTCGCCGGAGGCCGCGCCGGTAAAGCCAACCTGCACCCCTGTGCCGTTGCGCAGATCGTAGAGCCAGAGGCGGCCGTTGGAGTCGAACAGCAGATGCTCCGAGTCCGGTGCCCATATGTAACTGGCCATGTTATAGCGGTCGCGATGGTCACGATCCTTTTCCGAGTCGCTTGCCCCTGCCAACGAAGCCAGCTTGGCGTGGCTCACCAGCACGCTCGATTTGCCCGTGAAGGGGTCCACATCCATCAGCTCACCGCCATCCATGTAAGTCAGGTGCTTGCTGTCCGGCGACCAGGTAAGATCTTCGGGCGGAGTTCCGATCAGCGGCCCATGGGCGAAGATGGCCTCGACGGTCAGAGGCTTCGCTGGCGCCTGGCCGGCCAACGGAATAGTTGCAAGCGAAAGGGCGGTAACGGCTGCTATCAGAACGACTGTTGCACGGGTCAAAGGAGATTCCTCCGGGGCGGAGCTATCAAGCGGCGATCTGAGAGCGAGGGGCTTCCAGAGAGCAGTGTAAATTACCGGGGGTTGCCGGGTTGCACGCTGCGGGCCGAGGGTGTATCTTCCGGGTCATGCACTGGGCAACTCCGGAAGAACGGCGCAATCTTGGCCAGGCGCGGCGCAAGCAGGTGGGCCGCCAGGAACACAACGAATTCAACCCCAAGGCGCGCAAGGCGTCGCCTTTGGAGCTTCTTGCCCGGTCGATGCGCGGCCGCGTCCCGGCGCTCATCAAGCTCAAGTACGAACTCATGATGCAGTCGCCCTTCGGCTATTTTCGCGGCGCCGTGCCGGTGATGGCGGCGGATTTGGCCGTTCTGCCCTCGACCGGGATCGTCAGCCAGCTCTGCGGCGACGCGCACGTGCGCAACCTGGGCGCCTATGCCGCGCCCGACGGACGGCTGGTCTTCGACATCAACGACTTCGACGAGACCATCCGCGGGCCCTTCGAGTGGGACCTGAAGCGCATGGCTGCTTCGGTCACGCTGGCCGGGCGGGGGGCGGGCCACAAGGAATCGTCCGCTCGCCAGGCCGTGGAAAAATGCATCGAACGCTATGCCGCGCTGATGCGCGCGTTTGCTAAAATGCCCGGCATCGAAGTGGGCCGCTATCAGGTGCACTGGCTGGGCCAGGCCGAGCCAATACACAAAGCGCTGGTGAAGGCCGAGCGGGCGACGCCGCAGCACACGCTGGAACAGCTGACCCAGCCCGTCTCCATAAAGCCCGGGGCCCCCACGGACAGGTCTTCGTCTGTGGGGTGGAAGTCCGGGGCCCCCACGGACAGGTCTTCGTCCGTGGGGTGGAAGCCCGGCGCGCCCCGCCGCTTCAAGGAAGCCAAACCCATGCTCACCCGCGTCAGCGCCGCCCAGGCTCGCGCCGTGCTGGCCTCCCTGGGGCCTTACCGGGAGATGCTGGAGCCGCAGCGGCAGCACCTGTTGTCCTTTTATCGCCCGGTGGACGTGGCCTTCAAAGTGGTCGGCACGGGCTCGGTGGGCCTGCGCGACTATTGCGTGTACTTTGAGGGCAACGGGCCGGGAGACCCGCTTTTTCTGCAAATAAAGGAGGAGCCGGCCTCAGCCTACGCGCCCTGGCTGCCCGATGCGCACCCCGCGCCCCACAACGGCCAGCGCGTGGCCGAGGGACAGCGGACCATGCAGGTGCAGTCGGATCCATTCCTGGGCTGGACGCACATCGGCGGACGCCAATTCCTGGTGCGCCAGCTCAACGACCATAAGGGCTCCATCGAACTCGAGGACCTGGCCGGCGGCGGCCTTGAGGCTTACGCAGAGGTCTGCGGCGAGCTGCTGGCCCGCGGCCACGCCCGCTCCGGCGACCCTCTGGCCATCGCAGGCTACCTGGGCACTGGCGACGGCTTTGCCGAGGCGCTGGGCAAATTCGGCGGGCTCTATGCCGACCAGACTGAGAAGGACTGGCAGGAACTGCGGCGATCGCGCAAGAGAGGCAAAAACAGCTAGGGCCTGTTAGCAGGCCCTGGAAGCATTTTTCCTCGCGGAAAGGGCGTGAAACCAGAGGTTTCGACCGCCTCCCAATCGTCTGGACGCTATCGGTGTACACTTTTCTTCGCGCGCATGCCTTCGTTTCCACCGCGCTGACAGGAAATCCCATGAACAGAAAAGCGCTCGTCCTCTCCATCGCCTTGATCGCGGCCCTCGGGCCGGCAGCCCCAGCCCTGGCCCAGAATGCTCAGCCGCAGCCCGCTCAGCCCAGGCGCCCCATGACCTTCGAGGACATGATGAAGATGAAGCGGCTGGGCGAAACCGCCGTCTCGGCTGACGGCAAGTGGCTGGCCTACTCTGTGACAACCGTCAATCTGGAGCAGAACACGAAGACGGCGGAGTTGTGGGTGCAGGCCATTGCCGGCGGAGAGCCTTTCAAGCTCTCCGTGGCGCAGCCGGGAGACAGCGGCGTCCAGTTCGCGGCGGACGGCAAGCGGATTTTGTTCCTGAGCGGGCGCGAGGGCGGACAGCAGGTCTGGCTGGCGGATTTCGACGCTGCAACCGGCGCGACAAGCAACCCGAAGAAGCTCACCACCATCTCGACCGAGGCCGGAGACGCCATCTGGTCGCCCGACGGCCGCTCTATCGTCTTCACCTCGGCGGTTTATCCCGACTGCCCGGCAATCACGACAGCAGATGCGGCTACGGGCGATAAATGTAACGCCGACCGGGACGCGGCTCTCGCATCCAGCAAGGTGAAGGCACAGATCTTCACCCATCTCCTCTATCGCCACTGGGACCACTACACCGGCGACAAGAGGTCCCACCTCTTTTACGTTTCGGTCGAGAGCGGCGCGCTGCGCGACCTGACGCCGAACGATCCGCATGATGTTCCGCCGTTCTCGCTCGATGGCGGCGGCTGCGGCTGCGCCTTTGCGCCCGACTCGAAGGAGTTGGCCTTCACCGAGAACCTCGACCCGGAGCCGGCGATCAGCGTGAGCGCAAAAATCTTCACCCTCGACCTGACCAATCCGGCGGCGAAGCCGGTAGCGATCAGCATCTCGGCGGGCGGCAACTTCAACCCTGCCTACTCGCCCGATGGAAAGTACATAGCCTGGCGCTCGCAGGCCCGCGGTGGCTATGAGAGCGATAAATTCCGGCTGGTACTCTATGACCGCGCGGCGATGAGGATCAAAGATATGATGCCGAAGTTTGAGAATTGGGTGGATGAGTTTGCGTGGGCGCCGGACTCCGAGGTGCTCTATTTCACCAGCGGAAATGCGGGAGAGGCTTCCATCTTCCAAGCTTCCTTCAATGGACAATCGAGAAGAATCACTGAGTGGAACGGCGAGTACAGCAGCCTTCATTCCCTTCCAAAGTCCAGAATTGTCGCTACCAAAGTGACAGTCGACGGGCCAGCTGAAGCCTACTTGGTGCATTACAGCTTTACTCCGGAAATTCCGCCGAGTGATCAGTATGTTATGCCCACTAGGAATGGAAAGATCTCAATTTCTGAGACCGAGACCGGGGAGGAAGAAACCTGGATCACTCACATCAACGATGATCTGGTATATTCACTCGATTTGCCCAAGATGGAATCCTTCTGGTTCACCGCCGCCGACAAAACCAAAGTCCAGGGCTTCCTCATCCGGCCCCCCGCCTTCGATCCGGCGAAAAAATATCCCGTGAAATTCCTCATTCACGGCGGGCCGCAGGGCGCGTGGGGCGATTCTTGGTCCTACCGCTGGAACGCGGAGCTCTTCGCCGCCAACGGCTACGTTGTGGTGATGATCAATCCCCGCGGATCGACCGGCTATGGGCAGGCCTTCGTCGATGGCGTCAACGGCGACTGGGGCGGCAAACCCTTCACCGACCTGATGCAGGGCCTGGACTACGCCGAGCAGCACTATCCCTTCATCGACAAGAGCCGCGAGTGCGCCCTGGGCGCAAGCTACGGCGGATACATGGCTAACTGGATTCTGGGCCACACCGACCGCTTCAAGTGCATTGTCAGCCACGACGGAATGTTCAATGCCGAATCGGCCTATGGAAGCACAGAGGAATTGTGGTTCAACGAATGGGAGTTCAAAGGCAAGCCCTGGGATTACTACGGTAAACCCGACCAAGAGAATCCTTACCGCAAGTGGTCTCCGGCGCTCTCCGCCAAAAATTTCCATACCCCCACCCTCGTCATCCATAGCCAGCTCGACTACCGGCTCGACGTGGCCGAAGGCTTCCAACTCTTCACCACCCTGCAGCGGCTCAAGGTTCCCAGCAAGATGCTCTACTTCCCCGACGAAGGCCACTGGGTGCTGAAGCCGCAAAACTCGCAACTCTGGTATAAGACCGTGAACGACTGGGTAGACCAGTGGACGAAAGCCAGCCACTAGAGCGGTTCTCCAATTCACGTGCCCTTGCGAGCGCTGTGCAAGCCACTCGGCGGACGTGGCTTCGGGGTATAGCAATTTTGGAACCGCTGTAGCAACCGGGTATCCCAGGTCTTGCTTCCGAGTCTAAGGAGGCAAGTTTTCAGGCCGCACCCTCGCGGCAACCGCGAATCGGAGTTCACGGCAAACTCCCTCGTTTTTCATGGTTCATACTTTGGATATGCGGCCATGGTGGCGACGAACGGGGATATTGCTGGCTGGGCTGGCAACTGCCGGATCGGCCGGTTGGGCGCAGACAAACCGCGCGGCGCAGAGCTGGACGCAGACCGCTGCGCATTGGCAAAGCGCAATCGATCAGGCCGCGGGCAAAACTCCCGATGCGCGGGTGCTGGTGCTGGACATCGGCTCGGGACATCTGCTGGCGTCAGCCCACCTGGCCGAAGCAAGCCGCACGCTGGCGACACCCGGCTCGACGCTGAAACCGCTGATCCTCTACTTCGCTCTTGCGTCCAAACATTGGGACCCGGAGCGCCAGGTTGCGTGCAGCCGTCAGATGCATATTGGCGCCCATCAGCTCAACTGTTCCCACCCGGCGGCTGATCCCATGGACGCGGAGCAGGCGCTCACCTGGTCCTGCAACTCCTATTTTGCCGAGTTGGCTGGAACGCTTGCGCCGGAGGAACTGCGCCAGGCCCTCAGCACGCGAGGCCTGTTGGCAGCCACCGGGCTGAGCGCGCAGGAGAACGTGGCCGCCTTTCGCGAGCCGCGCACACGGGAGCAGGTTCAGCTGGCCACGTTGGGCGTGGAAGGCATTCGCGTGACGCTGCCGGAACTGGCGGAGGCGTACCGGTCGCTGGCGATCGAGATGGCGGCGCACCCGGAGGCCAGGGCGGCCGAGGTCGTTCGCGCGGGGTTGACTGACTCGGCCAGCTTCGGCATGGCGGGCGCGGCATCGCTGGGCGGCGTGCCCGTTGCCGGCAAAACCGGGACAGCCAGCGCCGAAAGCGGCGGCGCCACACACGGCTGGTTCGTGGGCCTTGCGCCCGCGGAGTCGCCGCGGGTGGTGGTGGCCGTTTACTTGCCCGCGGGGCACGGCTCGGATGCGGCGCAGGCAGCCGCTAACCTGCTGGCGCACTCGCCGTTGAGGAAGCCATGAAGCGGGCCGTCCTGGCTGTCTGCCTGGCCGTTTGCTGCACCGCGGCTCAGGCCCAGACGGCGCCGCGTTCCACCATTCGCGTGGGCCTGTGGACGCTGTGGCATGACAAAGAAGCAACCATCACGCCGGTTGCTATTTCGCAAAAATCTGGAGCGGCGCTTCGCCCTTGCGAGACGTGCCGCGCCCGGCCGCTCGGCACCATTGTGGTTCGAGTCAAAGATGCCGGGCTGACGTGGACGGAACATAATGGCCGCGTGCATTCCTCGACCGTCCTGCTGCTTACCGGCAGTTACCGCCTTGCCGCTCATGGGGAATCGCTGACGCTGGCTTACCCGCTCAGAATCACGGCGCAGCCGGGCGCGCTGCTTCTGGCCGCTACCCTGCCGGTGGAGCGATACGTGGAGCTTGCAGTGGCCGCCGAGAGCGGCGCCGCCGATTCGCCGGAATCCCGCAAGGCGCTGGCTGTGGCAGCGCGCAGTTTTGCCCTCCAACCCTCTCATGGGCACACCGCTTTCGACGTCTGCGACTCGACCCATTGCCAGTGGGTGCATTGGCGCTCGACGACCGAGGCTCATGCGGCTGCGCTGGCTACCGCCGGAGAGGTCTTGTGGCTGCATGGAAGCCGCGCCGCGGCGTATTTTCATCAGAACTGCGGGGGGCGCACGGCATCGGCCGGGGAGGTTTGGCCGGCGAAGGCTGCGTCGAACCACGCCGCGCGGGGAGCCCTGATTTCGCGCCCCGATCCCTTTTGCCAGCGCGCCGGATCGAGCGAGTGGTCGGCTACTCTCTCCCGCGCCGAGCTGACCCAGGCCCTGGCCGCGGCGGGCCTGGCTGCTCCGGGATGGAAGAGCCTGACCGTCGCTCAACGCGGAGAGTCCGGCCGCGCCACGATGTTGCTGGTTGGCTCGACGCAAGTTTTGGCGGAACATTTTCGTCTGGCCGTGGGCCGCGCGCTGGGATGGAACCGCATTCGCAGCAATTGGTTTGAGGTTGCGGCCCAAGGCGACGGCTTTCTCTTCCATGGCCGCGGCTCCGGCCACGGCGTGGGCCTGTGCCAGGCCGGCGCGGCCCAGATGGCGCAGGAGGGACGCGGTTACCGCGAGATTCTTGCCCAGTATTTCCCCGGCGCAACGGTTGCGGAAAAGACGATTGGCGCGGCCTGGCAGATGCTGGCTGGGCAGGGCTTCAATTTGGAGACCAGCGAGGCGGCAGACGCTGCGTACATTCCGGCCCTGGCGCGCGCACTGGCCGAGGCCCAGAGCCGCAGCGGACTCAACCCTCGCGCCGCAATTGCTGTCCGGGCTTACCGTTCCACGCCGGCCTTTCGCGATGCAACGCTGGCTCCCGGATGGGTAGCTGCCTTCACAGAAGGCGACTTGATTGCCCTCCAGCCGCTGCGCGTCCTGAAAGCGCGCAAATTGCTCGCAAGCACACTGCGCCACGAGTTCCTGCACGCCCTGGTGGAAGAGCAAGCCACCGCTCAAACGCCGCTCTGGCTGCGCGAGGGTTTGGTGGAGGTCTGGTCCGGCGGAGCGCAATCCAGCGATCCGCGAACAGAATTCCCTGCCCCATCCTTCTGTCATCCTGAGCGACCCCAAGCGCAGCAAGGGGGAGTCGAAGGACCTGCTTCTTGTATCTCTGCGGAACGGGTGGGAACCAAGAAAACTTTGGAGTCAATTGACCAAAAGCTGGCCCACGCAGCGAACGAAGCGGAGTCGGAGGCAGCGCACCGGGCCGCCGGTTGGTGCGCCCGGCAGCTTCTCGACCGCTACGGGCGCGCGCAAGTGCTGGAGTGGCTACGCACGGGCGTCCCGCAGAGCGCGCTAACTTCCCTCCGATAACGGTGGTTTGACTGAATTTTGCTTGACGGGCTCAGGCGCCCTGATTGGAGCTGGAATCGGCACAAACGCCTCGCCGGCTGGTCGACGCCGACGAGTGAAGAGTACAGAAAACCAGCCAAAGAGTAAAATCCAGCAAATCATCGACCAGAGAAAAGCTGTGATATGCAGAACACCTGAATACCATCCTCCCGACGCAGGTTGTTCAGTAGGAGCTATGGATACAATAAAGCTGGAGACAGTGTCTCCGATCACAACTGTCATTAGAGTTGCAATCCACCAATATCCATCGCGCAGGACTCCAAGTACTCTTCGCCAAGGCAGACGAAATCCATATTGCGCAGAGACTGCAGCAATGGGGATGAACAGAGCGGGTACAGCATATGTACCTAACATCCACTGTGTAGCGGGTCCCGCATAGCGACCCATCATGTACCAGACACTTAAGGCCACCACCACCCAAACTATAAAAGATAGTGCGGTCCAGATAACACGGGTGCGGCTGTTCTCACCTGTGAGTAGGCTTCGCATCAATCCGAAAAGAAGCATTATTCTTGATAGTTCCCAGAGCGCCAGAAGTAAGTTAGAAAGTGCCGTATGCCCAGTTAGCTCGCCGAAAAAACGATGCTGTAGCGAATTGAGTATGGTCCATGCAGCCAAGGCCGCAACCCAGCGGTAATTTGTACGCAGGCGACTGAATAACTCCGTAGCGTCATCGTTTTCGGGCAACGGCTGCTGCCGCCCGAACAGCACAGCTACCCAGCCCAGCAACAGAACCCAACTGCCCACCACCAGCAGGTAAGCCCCGGCCAGCTTCAGCGTGACGTGCCAAATCTGCGCGGAGACGGTTCCGCTCGGCATTCCGGTAAAGAACCGCTCCGGCAGCCACACGCTCGCCAGCGCCGCCAGCGCAACCGCCAGCCACCAGCGCCAGTTCCATAGCAGGTGCAGAGCCCTCCGCCAGGGCAGGCGCAAGCCCCATTGGGCCGATGCCGCGGCGTAAGGAATGACCTTGGCCGGCACCACCACCCAGCGCAGCACCCACTCCAGAATCGTCATCCACAGAATAATGTGTTCATAGGTGAAGAGCCGGGCTCGCGCATGGGCCGGAGCCTGCGAATTCAGGTAACCCGCCCACTGCGGAATCTGGTCGTCGCACCAGTCCAGCAGCGCCCAGGCAACCCACGCCACGGCGATCCAGACCAGCAGAGTCATCGCGCCCCACACCAGCTTGACTCGCTTCCCGTCGTCGTCGGCCAGGCTGCGCACCGTCCCGGCTTGTAACTCCAGCGCCGAGATGGCCAGCAGCAGCGGCAGCAGCAGCGAGAGCGCCACCTGCCAGACGTGTTTCTCCGGCAGGCGCGTCCACGCGATGCCCACGAGAATCAATAGCGCGGTCAAAACAAACTGGGCCAAAACCCAGCGGCGGCTCTGGCGCAGACGGCCAAACATATCCTTGAAATCGTTCACGGTTGCACCTCCAGAGTTGCCGGATCGGTAGTGGCTTCGACATTCGATTGATACATAGGCCCGGCCTGCGCCGGACTCATGACGAACTTGCCCGGATTGACGACCTTGAGCAGGTAAACATACTCGCGGCGGCCGCCGAACTCGGTGTTGAAGAAGGCCGCGCGGTCGTCGTGGAACTCCTTGCGCGTAAACCAGTCGTACCACCAGGTGGGCTTGTTGTTCAGGGTGTAAAGGCCGGTATTGGGCAGGAACTCCGTGCCCGCCGGAATCGGGTCCTCGGCCAGCAGGTACTTCCAGTCCGACCCGTTCAGCGCCAGCCGGACGGCCACAATGTCGCCCACATGTACCGGTCCTTTGAGCGGAACCAGATCGTAGGTGATGGGGTCGGTGGGTTTGGGCTGATTCTTCTCGAGCACGTAGTAGTCGCGGGTGATGTTGAGCGCCAGCTTGCCTTGCTGATAGAGCCTCCGGTCCGCTGAATACCATGCGTTCTCTGCCGACCAGTAAGTGATGCCGTTGCCGCTCTTGCGGACAATCACCTGGCCGCCGTTGCCGGCGACCGCGGTGGGAACCTTGATCTTCCACGGCAGCGCAAAGCCGTCTCCGGGGCCAAAGTGCCGCTTGCCCACGCTCGCGCCGTTCACCAGCACCTCCACGTCGGAGCTGTTGGCCAGCTCGCCACTCACGGCCAGGTAGTCGGTCAACCCCTCGATCACCATGGCCGTCTGTTTGGTCGAGTACCAGTAATCGCCGTCGCGGTGTTTGCCGAGCCACTGCGCCGCTTTAGGCAGGTAACCGCTCGACCGGTCCTGTCGGACAAGCAATTTCAGCGCCAGGGCAGTGGTCTCGGCGGAGGTATCGTCCCAGTATTCGAGCAGGCCGTCGTAGTTGCCCGCCCAATACGCATCCACATCTGTGACTTTGGCCTTCTTTTCCAACAACAGCGCCGCATCTTTGGCGCGGCCGTCACCGGTGGCATCCAGAGCCAAGCCAACCAGCGCCAGTCCCTCGTCGCTGAGCTTGTCGCGGCTCTCCCAGGCCTTGTCCATCGCCTCCTTGGGCGCGCCGCCGGTAGTGGCCAGCGCGTAGACCACGTAAGCCCGCAGATCGGGAACCATGTTGGGATGCGCGGCCAGCGTGGAAGCGAGCCAGTCGCGGCCCCTTATGAGCCGGCTTTCGTCGATCTTCCAACCGGCATCCTTGGCCTGTCCCAGCCCGCTGACCACATAAGCGGTCATGAAAACCCGGCTCGGGTCGTCCTGCCACCAGCCCCAGCCGCCATCGTTGTGCTGAAAGCTGGAGAGCCGCTCGAGTCCCGCGCTCACCATATCGTTCAGAGTGGCGCGGTCTATGGGAGATTTCAGATGCAGTTTGTCCACTGCTTCGGAGACGATCAAATCCGGCAGGAAGCTGGACATGGTCTGCTCCGTGCATCCCCACGGATAACTCGTCAGGTAATCGAGAGCATCGAAGACCGTCCCCGCCACACTGGGCGCAACGGTGATCGTCAGTCCCCGCGAACCCGCATCCGAGTTGGCCGGGTAACTGTAACTCCACTGGCTCTGCCCGTTGCCGCTGAAGACCACCCCCGAACCGGCCGCCCGCTGTTTCACGCCAAAGGGCAGAATGGGCAGCGTCATCTCCAGCGCGTCACTTTCCTCATTGGTCAGCGCCTTGGCTGTCAGCACGGCATTGCCGGTCATGTGCGCCCGCACTCGCCAGTCCACGTAGCTCTCGCCCTTGGCGGGAATGTTCAGCTTCTGCGTCTGGCCGCCGATCACTTCCAGTCCGCTCACGTCCAGTGTGAAGGTCACGTCCTTGGCCGTTTCAAGGTAGTTATGGGCGATAACTCGCAAGGTAACTTCGTCGCCCTGGCGGAAGAAGCGCGGAGCGGCCAGCCGCACGATCAGGTTCTTGCGCACCAGCACCCGCGACACCACGCCGCCGGCCTTGCCATCGTCGGTCATGGCGCGGATGGTGGTCCGCCACGTGGTCAGCGAATCCGGGAAGGCGAACTCGACGCGCGCGTGGCCGTCGGGCCCGGTATGCACATTGGGATTCCAGTAGGCCGTATCCGGGAAGGCCTTGCGCACCTTGGGCACCACCAGGTCCGACCCCGGCTTCACCTGCGCCAGCCGCGGATGGAAGAGCCCGTCATTCAGCCTGGCCAGCAGCGGACTCCTGGTTCCCGCCTCGCCATGGAAGTAATAGGCGAAGGAGGTCTCCGGATTCAGATAAACGCTTCGCCGGGGATAGAAGAAATTGACGATGTTGCCGCTCTCGTCGGGCCGCACCGAGTAGAGCGCCTCATCCACCACGCCAAAGCTCAGGTCGGCTTCTACAGGTTTGTTGTTGGAGTCCACCGCCAGCACGTCAAAGCTGCCCGTTTCGCCGGGCAGGAACCGCGGCTTGCTGGGCGTGGCCGTGATGGTCAGTGTCCGCTCCAGCAGCGGGACTTTGAGAGATTTTTGCGCCGTCATCAACTGTTCTTCGTGGACCATCACCGCGCTCACTACCAGGTTAGGCTGAGCCTTCGCGGTGATCGGCACATCGAAGGCGAAGCTTTCGCCGGTCGCGTGCATCAACTGCCGCGACTGCACGCTGTTGCCCTCGGCCGTCACCACCGCCCACGACTCCTTGAGCCCGGTGACCAGCAGCAGATGCGCCACGTCGCCCACCTGATAGCTCTTCTTGTCAGCCACAATCTGGGCCTGCGTGTTCTGGTTGTACCACTCGCCCGCGTTGTTCCAGATCCAGACCCACGTCTTGCCTTCCACGGTGCGGTTCTCCGGCGTCTGCGCGCTCGCGGTGATCTCAAAATCGCCGCTGCCGGTAATCGGCAGCTCCACCAGCGCCGTGCCGTCCGCGCCGGTCGCGGCATCCTTGCTGGCTACGGGTGTCTCCGTCCGCTGGTGCGTGACCGAGTCCCACTTCTCCAGGTTGGCCGCGAGATGCTCCTGCGTCTGTACCGGCTTGCCGTCGTAGTCCTGGGCCGTCACTTTCACCTTGGGCGTCTGGCCGGGTGAAAACACATAACTCGTCGGTTCCACGCTCACCCGGAAGGAACCATAAGTCGCCAGAACCGTCGTGTGGCCGGCTACCTCGCGGTTGGCCGCATCCGTCACCCGCGCCTCGATGCGGTAGTCTTGGTCGTTGTGCTTTCCGTCCACAGCCGTCGGCAACGTGACGGTGAGTCGCCCATTGGCGTCCAGAATTCCCTCTTGCTCCTGCTGCTCGGTTTGGCCCCAGGTATACTCCGGTTCGCCGGAACCTTCGCCTTCCTCGCCGCCAGCCTCATTGCCTTCGGCTTCGTCCTCATCCCACCAGTAGTGCGTCGAGGTGTGCACCACGTACTTCACCTTGGCCCCGGCCACCGGCTCGCCAAAGAAATACCGCGCTTCGATTGTTGCCTGAATGGGAGTTCCTTGGATCAAATGTGCCACCGGCACTTTTACGGTCACCTGATACTCCGGCTTCTTGTACTCCTCCACGTAGAAGCTGCCGCCGCCTTCCACATCGTTACGCGTGAACTCGATGCGGTAATATCCAAGCGCGGCATCGCTCTCAAGAGTCAGGTCGGCCGTTATTGTTCCATGAGCCGAAACCTGCGCATTCTGCGTGAGCACCGTCTTGTTGTCTGCGTCTTTAACCGTCATTTCCAGCGTCCGGTCTTCCGGCAGCAGTAGCGCATCGTCCTTCTGGCGGCGAATCACGGCCTTGACATGAACCGTGTGTCCCGGCCGGTAGACGGGCCGGTCCGTATAAATGTAAGCCGTAAGATCGGTCGTCCTATCAGCCCCGAAAGCATAGCCGTATGGCGTAATGATGGCCGCATCGGTTCCGCGCCGCGCCAGTATCCACACACTCTCCGGGGTCGCGCCCCGCGCTCCTCCCCGCACCTTCATGGTCAGCGAGGCCAGCCCGTCCTCACCGGTCTTGCCCGTCGATTGTTGGGTCCCATCGGACCACAGCGCCACGTCCGCCTTCTCGATGGGTGCGCCGGTCTTGCGGTCGGCCACGTACAAATCGGCCCGCCCGTTACTCGCCCGCTCCACCACCGCGATGCTGGTGACGATGGCCACGGTATAGGCCTTGTACGTGCCGTCGGTGGCCTCGATCAGGTAAACGCCCGCGCCCAGCCCATCGACGGGCAACTGTTGCGTCTCGCTCACCAGCGCCGGCGGCGTGATCAGCTTCCAGCGCGCCACCAGCTGGCTCGCGTTCAGCAGCGGAATCCGCGCAAACCCGGCCGCCCCCACCACCTGGCTCCGCTGGCCCAGCTTGCCCTGCCGCTCGCGGAAGCTGTCCCGCGCCTCATCGGTGAACTGGCCGCGGAAGAAGCGCCGCACCCGCCGCCACAGATCGGCTTTGAAGTCGTGCATCCGCTCCAGGAAGGTCCGCTGGTCGATCTTCTCTTTCGGCGAGTAGCTCTGCACCCCGAAGCTGTGCAGGTCCTTGAGCCCGGCAAAGAACTTCTCCGCATCGCGCACCTGGTAGACGCGGAACTCCAGCTCTGGAATGTTCTTCGCGTAGAGCTGAATCTTCACGCTCTCGCCGGGCGCGAAGGTCCGCGTGGTGGAGAGCGAGAAGGAGCGCGGCGCGTCCCTGTCGGCGGCGTGTGCGGCGGCGCAGGCCAACAGAAGGATCGACGCAATGGCGAACAGCAGCTTACGCAGCCTCATAGGTTTCCTCGCAATATGTTCCAGCGATAAACGCCGAGAAAGTTGGGATTTTGCGCCACCGGCCGCCATTGCGGCTGAGGATGATCGAGCAGCTCGGACAGCGGCACTCGGCGCAATTCACCAGGGGAACCGTGATCCATCCCCGTGTGATAAACCACCCGCGCCCGCTGTCCGACTTCGGCCACAATCATAGAATGCCAGGGCGAACTTTGGCCGAACTGGCGGTAAAAAAGCAGGTCGCCGGGTTGGGCCTCGTGCGCGTCCCGGCTCACAAAATACGCATTCCGCTCGACCAGCGTCTTGGCGTCGGCAAACTGCGCAAAAGCCCCATCGGTTAGGTCTGCGGCCTCGAAGCTTCCCGGCCTTACCCGGAAGAGCGCCGCGCCCAGCGGCGTATCGGGATAGTGCCAGGCGCGGATTTCACCCGGCGGCGCCGGCACGTCCATGCCGGTAGCCAGGAACCAGCTGTCGTTGTGGCGCTTCAGGGCCTCGCGGTAGGCGTAGCGCAGCAAGCTGGCGCAGTCCGTGATCTCCTTGGGCACCTCGCCTCTGGGACGAATGGCCTGGTACTCGGCGATCAGCGTAAACCAGCGGCGGAACGCGGCCTGATCGGCTGGATCGGTGAGCCGCAGAAACTCCGGTGTGCCGTCGCCGAAGCGGTCGCCCCAGTCCTGCGCCGGACTCGCGGCGCCGCCCGCAACTGCCAACGAACTCCGTTGGACCTGAGCCCCTTTATGCCAGACCAGATGCCGCGCAAATCCGGCCATGCTCAACAACACCAGCAGTATGGCCAGCAAAACAATCGCCGCCGGCAGCAGCCGTCTGAAAGAAACATTCACCGGATTGATTCCCCAAAGGATGCAGCCATCCTACCGCGAAACCCTGGTTTCGCTCTAGCATGTCCCATCCGTAAAGCGTGGAATCCGCATCCTATTGCTTGTTCACGTCCACGTAGTACAGGTCCGTCGCCACCTGGAATTCGTCCTTCTTGAGCGGCGTCCGCATCCACTGCCACTTCGTCGTCGGATGAATGATCTGCCAGTGTTCCGGCACGCCTACGCGCACCGGCATGGCGAAGTTATCCTCGTCGGCATCCCACTTATACATCACCATGTCCGGAGCCTCGCCGAACAGCAGCTCCAGCCGCGGTATCTGCGTGTGCCGCAGGTACTGGTCGAAGATCGGCGTCAGGTTCATGCCGGTGCGCCGGTTGAAGTACGCCACCACGTCTTCGGTCATGATGTTCTGATACTTGAAATGCTGGTAAAAGCCGTGCAGCAGCGCCCACCACTTCGCATCGTCGTTGACCACGCTGCGCAGCGTGTTGATCATCAGCGCGCCCTTGAAGTACTGGTCTTCCGTGGGCTCGGCATTTACGCCGCGCTCGGCGATGATGGGCCGCAGGTTCTTCACCTTCGCCTTGTCGCCGTTCAGGTACTTGATGGCGTCGTCCTTGCCCCAGCGATATTCCACGTAGAGGCTTTCGAGATAAGTCGTCCAGCCCTCGTGAATCCACATGTCCGACGAATCGGCCGCCGTGATGCTGTTGCCGAACCACTCGTGGCCGCTCTCGTGGATGATGATGAAGTCGAAGCGCGTGCTGATCCCCACGCCGGTCCAGTCGCGGCCCATGTAGCCGTTCTTGAACCCGTTGCCGTAGGTCACCGCGCTTTGATGTTCCATTCCCAGGTATGGCGCTTCGATCAGTTTGTATCCATCCTTCGGGAAGGGATAGGGGCCGAAGTAGTGCTGGTAAGCCTCCAGCATCCCCTTGGCCTGCGCGAATTGAATCTTCGCCTTCTCCAGGTCCTCGGGCAGCACGTAAAAGTCCAGCGGAAGCTCGCCTGACTGGTCCGAAAAGTGAACATAATTGCCGATGTTCAGCGAGACGTCGTAGTTGTTGATGGGGTAGTGGACGCGCCAGTCCCAGCGCGTGTAGCCGTCGCCCAGGTCGGTCTTGCCCGCGAACTTGCCGTTCGACACGTCTACAAGTCCGTTCGGAATCGCGACGCTGATGTCCATGCTCTCCACCTCATCGCGCCACTGGTCTTTATTGGGCCACCACACGCTTGCGCCGTCGCCCTCGCAGGCGGTGTTGATCCATGCGTGGCCGGAAGGGTCCTTCTTGAAGGTCATGCCGCCGAAGCGGCCCGTCTCCTCGGGATGGCCGGAGTAATAGAAGTCGATGGAATAGACCTGCCCGGCGTGAAGCGTTTGGGGAAAGTCCACGAACACCGCGCCCGTGTCGCGCTCGTACTTGAGGGGCGTCGTGCCCCAGAGGATCTTGTCGATTGCGAGCGTCTCGCGCAGGTCGAGCTGGATGCGCGCGCCGTCCTTCAGCATCCTGAAGCGGATGGTGTTTTTGCCGCTGATGAACTGCTTCTCCGGATCGACGCGAATGTCCAGGTGGTAATAGAGCAGGTCGTTGTTGGCGCGATAGGGGCCATATGCGCCGCGCAGAAAGTCATAGCGCGTGGGCACAGGCGCGGCGGCGCTTTTCGGCGGGGTGCTGGGCTTCGGCGCGGCGGCGAGAGTGGCTGTCTGGCTCGTAGCCTGCTGTGTGGCTTGTGCGCAAAGCGAGGCCGCAGTTCCCAGGCCAAGAACCAGCAGCCCGCACCAGAAGGCTCGAAGCTCAAAAGATCGCATGCGGTTATCCTACCGCCAGGCCCCCTGCACCCGCCGCGCAACGAAGTTTTGATCTCCGCACATGTGGTACAACTTAGTGTGATGAATTCGGCGCCATGCCGCCGTTCTATTGCATGATTTTCGAGTGAATAGGAGACACGCGCATGATGCAATCCAGGGTTCTGATCTTTCTCATGGCGGCCTCCTGCGCTGCCGCAACGGCTCAGTCTGCATCGATGGTCTCCTGCGCAAATCTCGCCGATCTCAAAATCGATGGCGTCGAGATTACGAAGGCCGCGCCTGTTCCCGCGGGCACAACCCTTCCGCCCATGTTTCCCGGCGCCCCAAGCTCCGGCCCATTGCCTGCGCATTGCCGCGTTGACGGCGTCATCCATCGGCGCAAAGGGGCCGGTGGCGAGGAGTTCGGAATCGGCTTCGCGCTTGCTTTGCCTGAAAAGGACGCATGGAACGGGGACTTCATGATGCAGGGCGGCGGGGGCGGCAACGGCATGGTCTCCTACCCGTTGGGAGCGTCATTCACCGGCGCCAAGCCCGCCTTGGTCCGCGGATTTGTGGTAGCCAGCACGGATACGGGACACAAGGCTAAGACGGGCCCGTTTGATTTCTCTTTCATGCGCGATCAGCAGGCATATCTGGATTTCGCATATATGGCCAATGCCGAGGTGGCGGGGGTGGCAAAACAGATCGTCGCGCAGTACTACGCGAAGCCTGCCGCGTATTCCTACTTTGTCGGCTGCTCGACGGGCGGGCGCGAAGGCATGATTCTGTCGCAACGGTATCCCACTGTCTTCAATGGAATCGTATCCGGCGATCCGGCGATGCGCACGGGGCTCTCCGATTTCGCCATCACCAAATGGATTCCGGTGGCCTACAACCAGGCGGCGCCCAAAGACGCGTCGGGAAAGCCGCTTGTCGGCAAGCTGCTTACCGATGCCGATCGCAAGCTCTTCATGGACGCCCTGATGAACCGATGCGACGCGCGGGACGGTGTGGCTGACGGGATGATCTCCGATCCGCTGGGCTGCGATTTCGATCCCGCGGTGCTGGCCTGCAAGGCCGGCCAGAGCGATGGATGCATTGCGCCGGAGAAGATTGCGGCCATCAGGAAGGCCTTTGCCGGACCCAGGAACTCCTATGGAACCCAGGTGTACCCGGGATTTCTCTATGACGCCGGTATCGCGGAGACCGGTCCTGTTCCGGGGTTGCTCGCCCTCGGCGCCAATGGCATCTTTGGTCCGTATCCCACCGCGACTGAGATCAATGTCGACAAAGAGACGCTGCATGTCTCCGATCCGCTGGTCGAGCCGGCGTCGGCCAATCTGTCGACGTTTTCCTCGAGCGGCGGCAAGATCCTCTTCTTCCACGGAGACAGTGATCCGTGGTTTTCGCCGCTGGATACGCTCGAGTACTACAAGTCCCTTGCACCAACCAACGGCGGCGCGGACAAGGTGGCCGAATGGAGCCGGATCTTTCTGGTGCCCGGGATGCGCCACTGCGGCGGTGGGCCGGCGCTCGACCAGTTCGACATGCTCGGCGCAGTGGCCAACTGGGTCGAGAAAGGCATTGCGCCGGATTCCGTTATCGCCACGGGAAAGGCATTTCCGGGACGCAGCAGGCCGCTGTGCGCCTATCCCAGGCACGCCCAGTACTCAGGCCAGGGAGACACCAACGACGCTCGTAATTTCACCTGTCAGTGAGCGCAGCCTGCTGTGAAGCACAGATTCTTGCTGAAAAACGGCAGAACGTGATTCTGGAAGCGATCGGCCACCGCGCTGGTGTGCGTGCCGGGATAGATTTCAAAGCTGTTCGCGATTCCATAGTTGTCCAGAATCACGTGCAGCTTGCCGGCATCGATCTTGGTCATGTCCTGATCGCCCGCTTCCATGCCGATGGCGCGATACTGCTTGAGATTCCCAATGTACTGATCCACGAAGGCCAGCGGCGCATTGGCCGCGAATTTTGCCTGTATCTCCGGCGCCGGAACCCCGTCCTTCGTCGGCAGATCGAAATACAGTGGCGGGTTCTTTGGATCGGGCGCCCATGCCGCCGCTGTTGCAAATTGCGCGGCGCCGAAGCCTGGCGATTGGGCTGCCAACTCGGCCGGCGATTTCGCCCCGGCAATCTTCTTTTCGTTGGCTATCGCCATCTCCTTCATCCGGTCCGCGGGGCCCGGCCCGCCACCTGTCATGGGCGACAGGCAGCAGGGACTCATGATGTACAGGCTGCCGAAAACATCCGGATGTTTCATGCCGATGCGGCTGGCTCCGTAGCCGCCCATCGAGTGGCCCACTAGGCCGCGGCTTTCGCGATCCGGGATCGTCCGGTAGTGGGCGTCGATGTAGGCAACCACATCGTGCGAAATGAACTGCTCGAAGTCGCCCGTCGTCGCGGAACTCGAATACATCGAGCCGTTGTAGATGGTCTTCGAATCCGGCAGCACCACGATCATCTCCTGCGCGCCCTGGGCGAAGGCTCCCTCAATGGTCTGAGGAACATGAATCTCATGTGTCCACTGCTCGGCCCCGATGGAATAGCCGTGCAGCGCGTAGACGACGGGATAGCGGCGATGCTTCTCCTTCTGGTAGCTGGGCGGCAGGAAGACAATCACGTCGCGATCAACGGTGTCGCCCTCCAGGTTGCCTTCCAGCGCTGCGCCGTGAATCTTGATGTGCTCTACCGTCACCGGCTTGGCGCCCGGGACGACCGGAGGAACCTGGGTCTCCACCTGTGCCGCAAGCCTCGAGCCCGGAGTAATGGCCAACCCCAACGCCATTGCCCAAAACAAATTCGAGCGTTTCATCGCTGTCCTCACTTGGAAACTGGTTGTTATCGCGCGAAGCAAAGTGCCGGCATTGCCGGCGCCGATTTAGTTGCGGTCATCCCGGAAGAGCCTGGGAGCGAAGTCGTTCAAGTCTCTGCGCCATGTGAGCCACTCGTGAGCGGTGCCGGGCGATGAGAAGTAGACATACTTGATTCCCGCCTTGTCCAGCATCGTCCGGAAGGCGCCGATGGACCCATGAAAGAAGTCGGGCTCCTCGGTCCCCATGCCAATCCAGAGCAGTCTCACTTTCTGGTTGAAGGCCGCTCCGTCTTTGAACACTCCATTGAAAGCCGTCGCCGGATCGAGCGGATCGGCGCTCAGTCCGTTCATCGTGCCGCTGAATCCGGCCATGTAGGCGAAGGTGTCCAGATGGCCCGTCGCCAGGTGCAATGCCTGGTTGGCTCCCATCGAGAGGCCGGCCATCGCTCGGTGTTCGCGATCCGGAATGGTCCGGAAGCTCGAGTCGATCATCGGGATGACCTCTTTGATCATCACGTCCTCGAAGGCGCCGATATCTCCGGAGCGCCCCGAAGCGGGCGGCCCGAACGGTCCGGCGGGCCTGGAGGCGTAGCCGTTGTCCATCACGATCATCATGGGCACGGCCTTCTTCTCCGCGATCAGATTATCCATAATCAGGTTGGCGTGGCCCTGGAAGATCCATCCAGTCTCATCCTCGCCCATGCCGTGCTGCAGATAGAGCACCGGATAGCGCGCGCTCGGGTTCGCATCGTAGTCCGGCGGCGTGTAAATAAAGCAGCGCCGCAACTGGCCGGTGATCTTCGAGTGGTAGATGCGGATGCGGACATCCCCGTGCGGCACATCCTTTGCCAGGTAGTAGCTCACGCCGTCCTCGGGCACATCGATGCCGCTCGCGTCCATGCCCATGCCGAAGTACGTGTGGCTGCCCGGATCGTTCATGCGAACCCCATCGGCGTCCAGCGCGTAGTAGTGGAAGCCTTCCACCAGCGGCGGCGTGGTCACGCTCCACACGCCGTCGCTGCCGCGCGTCATGGGGAACTTCTTTCCGGTAATATCCACATCCACCGACTGAGCCGTGGGCGCCTTGATCTGGAAGGCCGCGCTATGGTCCGCCAGGACGCGCGGATATTGCGCGCCCATTACATTCGTCGTCGCGGGCTTGGCGTCCTCGACCGACGAGGCGCGCGCGCCCTCCGGAGAGCGTCGCCAGGCAAAGTAGGCATCCAGCGCCTTCAGCCCCTCCTCGTTGGGAACAGGCCCGGCGTGCGGCGTTCCGGCAAAGTACATCAGCTCTGGATTCTGGTCGCTGAAGGCCGGCCACTTGGCTATGCCGTTGCCGTTCGGATCGCCGTACTTGGCGAAGTTCGTCCAGTAGGTCCCCATGGCGTCGGAGATCACATGATCCGTGGCTGAAGGCACTTCGTTCTGCAGCTCGTTCAAGTGGCCGAAGACATACGGAACCTCTCTGCCGTGCCATGCGCCAAAGCCTTCATGCTCCGAGCCGGCGGGAAAATCCGGATGCTGGTCGAAGTAGTAGTAGAAGACCTTCGCGTTGCCCCGTTCGGACTGCAACCGCGCCCAGACCCAGGTGTGCCAGCCGAAGGCCGCGTCGCGGGCCAGGTCGCGCGCCGTCTTGGGCACGGACTTATCGCCCGCGGGATAGGCCTTGAGCAGGCTGTCGGCGAAGGTGCCGTAGCGCTTGTGCACGCCGTCGATGTACTCCTTCGGCGCGCGTTCGCGGGAAAAGCTGGCCCCTTCATCCGAGTTGTAGCCGATGAGGACGGGAATATCGTTGAATTTTTTGTTGTCGTAGAGCGTGTACTGATCGCCGGGAATCACCCAGCCATCGGTATTCGGCCAGGCCATGCCGCGCGTGGCGGCCACAATCTTCTCCGGCGGCAGTTTGCGCAGTTCGGCGAGCGAGTTTGCTCCAGCATTGACCTGGAAGGCTTGGCCGTCCTTCTCGGCGATGGCCAGAGGTCGCATGTTCTCGCCCGGCATTCCCGCGGAGCGCGGTGGACCGAAGGAGCCGCCGCTCTCAGAAATCGCCCCCTGGATCAGGCTTTTCGCCAGCGGTGAAGCACAAAGCTGACTCACCGCGATCCCTCCGGCCGACTCGCCGAAGATCGTCACCTTGTTAGGGTCGCCGCCAAAGGCCGCGACGTTCTTCTTGATCCATTGCAAGGCGGCGATCATGTCGAGTAAACCATAGTTCCCCGAGACGTGCTCGGGCGACTCGGCGCTCAGCTCCGGATGCGCCAGAAAGCCGAGCGTTCCCACGCGGTACGCAATGCTGACCAGCACCACGCCCTTCTTCGCCAGAATCTCTCCGCTATAGCCCGGGATCGAGGTTGCTCCGCCGGCAAAGCCGCCGCCGTAGATCCAGACCAGCACCGGGACTTTCTCCGCGGCCGACTTCGCCGGCGTCCAGACGTTCAGGTACAGGCAATCCTCGCTCATCGCAGGAGCCGGTCCGGGGCCGAAGCTGCCTTGCTCGCATTGCGGCGCGAATTTGTCCGCCGGCCGCACTCCTTTCCACTCAGCCGCGGCTTGTGGCGCGCGCCAGCGCAGATCGCCTACTGGCGGAGCCGCGAAGGGAATGCCTTTGTAGACGGTGAGTCCACCTTCTTTTGTGCCCTGCAGCACGCCCTGCTCAACCTTTGCAGTGGTGCCCGCGGCCGCGCTCATCCACGGCGCTGCCGCGATGGCGATTGCAAGCAAAACCGTTTTCATCTTCGATTTCCTTTCATATTCCAATCCTGGAGGCGCCTCAGCACGAACTCGCAGCCGGCATCCGGCGCCCGCATGCATTCATGCCAAACCAGGCCAGCTACTGCACCGGATACGAATAGATGTTGACGCTGAATGGAGGCGCGTCGATGGTCTGCGGAACCGCACCCAGCGCATGCTCCTCCACTGCCACCTCCGGCGTCTTTCCCACCGCGACGACCGCATCCAATTTGGAGGGAGCCATCTGCCAGAGCTCTCCCTGGCTTCCGAGCTTGACCCCGTTGATTGCCAGCTTCATGCTCTGTTTGGCGTCCGAGGGATTCAGCACGGCGAAGGTCAGCGTCTTGCGATCCTCGCTGAGCGCCGCGCTCACATCCAGCGGATAGGTGTCGCTGCCCGGGTTGACCGCTGGCTGGTCGCCTCCTACCGGGAAGGTGGGCTTGGGTTGCGGCGAGTCGCCGGTGACTTCCACCGGAATGGTGCCGAAGTGATCGCGATACATCTTGAAGAGCATGCCCGTGGGGTTGAGGATCGCTTCGGTTCGGTTCGAGCTCATCATCGCCGTCGCAAACGTGAAGCAGCCCATTTGGAAGATATCCGAGTGGCGGAACATCTCATGGAAGGCCCACGCGTAGGCCGGCGTGGTCTTGTAGGAGCCGGGTCCGCCGCCAAAGTACGCCCATTCGTCGATGGCAATCGGGACCGGCTTCGTCCGCAGGCTCGGGATCAGTTCCAGGTATTTCTGGTAGTGCTCGTACTTGGCGCGGACCTGAACGGCCGGGGCGCGCATCCACTCGATCTGCGATAGCGGCGGGTTGATCGGCATCTTTTTGCCCAGCTTCATGTCCGTGTGCTCCGTGCCGGACGCATAGTAGTGCTCGCTGAGCATGTCGATGTTGTCCAGGTCGTGCGCCAGCAAATAGCCGCTCCAGTCGGCCGTCGTAAGGTAGTCGGGCACATACTTTCCGCCGATGCGCTTGGACTGATCGGCGCCCTCCATCACGTCGGGCATGGCGCCGCCGGCGATCAGCTTGATCGTCGGGTCCACCTGCTTCATGGCCTTGGCGAAGAGATTGTGTTTGAGGGCGAATTGCTCGGTGGACATGGCGCCCATCTGGTAATCGCCCCAGGGCTCGTTGCCCACGCCCCACAGCTTCACGTTGTAAGGCTGCGGGTGGCCGTTGGCCGCGCGCCATTTTCCCATCGGCGTGGTGACGGCGCCGTTGGTGTATTCCACCAGTTCTTTTGCCGACCAGGCATCGCCAAAGCCGGCATTGACCGTGATGTAGGGATCCACGCCCAGCAGGCGGCAGAGCGTGAGGAACTCATCGGTGCCAACGTCGTTGGGCTGAACGGCGTGCCAGACCGGGTCGAAGATCGGCGGGCGCTTATCGATGTCGCCTACGCCATAGCGCCACTCGTACGCGGAGACAAAGTTGCCGCCGGGGAAG